>Ga0209922_101577_pt1 | contig 21653 bp, 13 predicted proteins | sample ThiBiot_500_biof_FD_183946 | JGI IMG/M metagenome (GOLD analysis project Ga0209922, IMG submission 183946) | Wastewater bioreactor microbial communities from Cape Town, South Africa - Thiocy_expt_500_biof (SPAdes) | ecosystem: Engineered > Bioreactor > Thiocyanate-remediating > Anaerobic-Aerobic ...
CAACAGCAGACAGAAGAAGATATCGATGATGTTAGGAGAGAGAGAGAGAGAGAGAGCGAAGATCTTTTTTTTTCTTGTTTTTTGAATAAATATTTCGTTTTGAAATCAACAGAGGTCGTACGTTTGTGTATATTTTCATGAAAACAAAAACGAAATTCGTTAAGATTTTCAAATGATCATCCAACAATCGCGCGTACTTTGTTCGCACAACTACATATATATATATACACACACCATTCTATTGTTACTGATTAGAATAAAAAGTAAAAACATATTTCAAATGACAACAGCTGCGATTCCCACGAGTCGATGTATTCGACCGCCACGTGTTTATGGTTTTCATTGAATTTCGATAATAATGACTGATAAATTCTTTCTTTCTCGTTTGGTAGCTTCAATCAATCGACGACGATCAACAACTGAAGCTAAATCACCTGTCATCTATGAAAATGATCATGATCATGAAAAGTTGACGGTTTTTCTTTAAAGGAGAAACTTTCGTTTCGAATTGTTACATTCTAGATGTTTAATTACTGAAAATGAATTACAAGAAACGAATCGTCGACAATTAATTCGTATTGAATTACTTGAACGTGATTATCGACAGTTAGACGATGACCTCACTATTCTACAGAATGAATATGATCTTCTATCGAAACAAAAACAATTGTATATAAAATTTTGAACGAAAAAAAAACTACAACTCAATCAATTTAATTATTAGATTAGAAGAAGAACTCGATCGTACGTCGTATCATGCTTCAGCTAATGTTGATCTTCATGTGTATACACAAAAACTTGAGAGTGAATGTCGAGATCTACGTTCGCAAATAGCCGTACGTGAAAAGGAGAAATTCGAATTGAACGAAATTCTTATTGATTGTGAAGTACAAGTAAATTAGATGGATTCAATTTTGAATGAGATATTATTTTCATGTTTAACATTAAGATTAAACATGCACATGATCGACAAGAAGAATGGCGAGATACGATCAATGATCTCGAAACAATGCTCTCAACAGAAACTGTATTTTTACTTTCCAAAGATTTTTTTTTTCATGTTAAATAATTTTGTTTCGTAGGAAAATCGTCAATGTTTAGAAATGCAAATACGCGAATTGAATCAACGTCAAGTTGAAGTTAGTTTTGTTATTCATTGATTTGTTGTCAGAACTAAAATTTCCGTAGAATGAAAATCAAATTCGTCGTTTAGAAAACGAATTAAATGAGGTCATTGCAAGTAAACAAGAGATTATAAAATCCAATTATGTTCTCGTACAAAATGCTGACACACTTCGTGAACAATTACGAACGTTCGATTGATGATTTTTTTTAATGTTCTCAATCAAATCGAAACGTTTTTTTTTTGTTTGTCTAGAGTTCGAACTCAAATGATCTGCTCGTCGACATTCGACAGTCTCGATGAATCACTTCCTGGTCTTGTTTTTGATGACGATACACCTGAACAACAACAAACTGATGATTATCAATCATCATTATTCAGCGAAATCAACACTCTCGTAGACAAAAAAAAAGAACTTCTCCACTTGCTCTATCAAATCTTTCTTCTTAGGAAACTATGTCGAATGAAATGATTTCAAAATGTTTTAATAGTACAACGAATGATATGGAACTCGATGTACTTCTTGCGAAAAGTACGACTTTATCATCGATACTATCCTTATTAAATCAACTAATCAATGAAATTAAACTCGTTGAAATACAAAATAATTTCGAACAGGATCCATTTATAAATGTAAAAATCTTGCTAAAAAAAGTTCAAGATAACACACAAATATTCGATTCACGGTAGGAGTGATGAAAGTCAAGATCGAACTATGAATTTTTCTTTGAAATTAGATTTCGTAAATTACAATTATTAGTTATTACTAGTCGAGGTTTGAAAACAAATGAAAATATTTTTGAGAGTGTCGGGTGATTATTTACTTTAGAACAACAACAATGTCATCAAGCTGAACTTGATGATTTCTTTCGTTTGGTGGATAAACGTCTTGTCGCAGATGTCGAACAAAAACGACCGAATTTAGTTTCAGTTTTAGAAAATTATGAGCGTGAAATCGAACGTTTAAGACAATTAAATCGAACGAATGATGAAAACGTAAGAAGTTCAATTTAGAAAATAGACGAAAAAAGTCTTCACTGAATGAATAGATTCGTTTGTTGGAAAGAAAATATGTCGACGAACAGAATTCGAGCAGTCGTTGGAGATTGAAAAATACTTTATTAGAAAAAAATCAAAAGAAATTAATGGGAGCTATCAAGTGAGTTTCTTCTTATTTTTTTTCTCTCTCAAAAAAACTCAATTCGATTTTCTTAAATAGAGAATTGAATAGTGAACGTCGACAATTAATCGGTAGGGCAAACAAAACGGAAAGATAAACTTAGTATTTTTCATTTCATAGAATCATCAAATAGAAAAAAGACTCGTCGTCGTGCAGCACCAGTCGTTCAAATCGAACAAAAAGTAAAGTCAATTCAGTCGTATTACGAATTACTGAAGACGTTTTATTTTGCAGCCATCAATTGTTTTACCTCCAACGCCTTCACTCGAACCTGTTGTTCAACAACGATGTAAGTTGGGTGTTTCAAAAATTCCTCTCAACAATCCATTTTTCAGTAACACATTCACGTTCACTTCCATGTTTGAAATCTATTGAAAACGGTCGTAAATCTCGTCAAGATTCCGGTGTTGTCTTAAACGATGATATGATACCACTTCAATCGATCTCTGTACTTCATCATCGTCGTCGAATCAAATCAAATAATTTCGTTATGCATACATCAAGTCATGTATGTTTTCAAAAGTCACAAGTCAACTCTTCGACAAAAAAATCGAATCGATTTTCCTGGTTTTTTCATTTGTTCTTTTTCTTAATGAATATCATTCTTTCATTTCTCATTTATCAATTCTTTTACTCTCAATAATCGATATACATACTATATTCTCTAGTAGTTTTCTTTCACTTTAATTGTGTGCTTTATTTTATAAGACAGTACGTTCTTTATTTGATCAATATTAATAATAATAAAAAAAAGAAACTGTGTCAATTAAACCATAAAGAAAGAAAATCATTTTTATATCCTCTCATTTAGCTATTCAAAATCGAAACTTAGTAATAGATATACTCTCAAATTTTTTGATGAGATCAATTCAATGAGTTTTCTACACAAGTTAATGTTCATCCACTAAACATTACCTAACTTTCCTATAGACGAAATCATCCGCAATAAAATCTGCTTTCTTTGCGTATTATTCGGTCTCCAATAATCATTGTATGGGATACTCACGATGCAAAAAACAAAAAAGGTGTTCGTCAGATATCGACCAATCATAGGATTCAGGCTGTCTTTTGCCGCTCATTCAACCGAATCCATCATTCCCTTTTCCTCAAAATATTCCCACAAACCGATCTTACTCATCTAATAGGATCGAGAACTCAACCCCTATCCTTGTGGCACTAAATAAACATAAATCTCTCAATCCGTACCGATCCTGAATATCTCATTTCTTTTGATCTGAGACGGATGCTTACATTGTCACTACAGTGGAGAATTTACGAGTTAAATATTGAAATGCATAGTTGCCATTCCGAGTACGATTGTTGTTTTTTTCTTTAATCGATATACAGATTATATTCTGTAGTAGCTTCCTTTCACTCGAATTATGTAATTTATTTTATAAGACAGTACGTTTTTTATTTGATCAATATTAATATTAATAATAATAAAAAAAAAGGAAATAAGGAGAAGATGGAGGAAAAGAAACTGTGTCAATGCAATCATGAGGGAAGAAAATCATTTTGAGGTCTTTTCTTTAGGCTATTCGAAATTGAAGATGAATTGTCTAATTGAGCGTATGTTATTGTGAGAAGGTCAGATTCATCAATTGAGATTGAGATTGAGATACATACATATACGCTCAATTATGAGAAAGATAGAATAAAATAAGAAACACAGACACATATACACAACAATGAAGAAAAATGAAAAAGAAATGACAATTATCAGACTTCGATTATTTCCTGTTCAGCAAGACGAGCGTTCATCTTCGTCGATGATGATGATGAGTCAATGCCTGAAGGTTGCGTTACGGGCACATGAGAAAATGTTTTCAAGGTTCGTGGAATTGCAGTTGATGATGAATCCGAATAGGATGGTACTGACGAAGAAAAATAAGTTACAGTGATTAATTGGCCATCGGGAGAGAGACTGACATTTGAGGGACTTGATGAACGTTCGAAGCGATGTTGTTGTTGTTCGATATTTGATGAGGTTGTTTCATAACCACTGTCTCTTACATGATTCGAAGTAGATGATGTAGTGGAATGCTCTGCGAAGAAAAATCATTAGTTACGGATATGGCAAAAGAAAGAACAACAAAGACATACGTTCGCTCGTATGGATATCAACGATGATATCATAATTATTTGGAGTTGATTTTGATGAAAATGTTTTGAATTCATTTAATTTCTGTATTGTTGTACAAGAAGCCTGATTAAAATCATTGAGTAAATGCTAGAAGAAAAAGAAAAAAGAACAACATAAACTCTCAATTACAATAAATCTTGTCATCAATCACATCGGGTCTTATTTTTCTTCTTCTTCTTCAAATCTCCATATATTTCTGATTTGTCATGTTAAAGATTTTGTTAATTAGAAAGGATTAAATGAAATCGAATACCAATGAACAATGATATGCTCAATATATTTACGTCATCATGCACGTATTCATTTTCTAGTTAATCGATACATGACATATCTCAAGGCGAACATAAACAATGTTTCGAATGACAACAGAAGATAGCCTCTTTTTCTCTCTCTTCTGATTGAATGTTGAACGTGCGTACAATATTTCTGAGACGATTACATGTAAATTGAATTGTTCAACTTGTCAAAATCGAACTGCTTTACTGTCGTTGTGTGACATTAAATCGATAATGAAATTTGTTGTTTTTCTTTCTTCTCATCATCTTGTATTTCTTTTTATCCATTGCTGACATTGTTCATTTCAATGCATTTTTAATTAGAAAATATTCGAGCAAATGACAAAATGAAACAATGTCGGTGATGGACGCACGAGTCATCGCGTCACTGAACAATGAATAAACGAATGTCACAGCAAGGGGCAACATATGGAGATGGAATTAACGTCAATTCGTACGTTTTTTTTTCTTTCTCTCTCTCTGACACCATCTGTTCTTATTAAATAGACAAGTTTTTTTTTGTCTCTACCTGTTTTTGTTCATCATCATTTACACTTGTTCTGGTATTTCCATCAATAACTGATGACGATAATGAATGTTCACCTGGTTCATTTTCTAACAATGGTAATTGAGTTTCTGTTGGTCCTTGTAGACAATAGAGTGTACCATTTTCTCGTAGTTTTCGTTGTTGATGTGAACGTCGATGATGATGATTCGATGATGACGATGAACGTGATGATGATGACGAAAGAAAAACTAATTTAACTGCAACTAATGCAATTATAATACCAATTGATAAGAGAACAAATAATAGAATAACATTTAATAATGTTAAATCAAAATATGAATGCGAACGTTTTGATGTCAAACGAAGTGCTTCAAGATATTCACGAGCTGTGTCCAATGCAACAGTTTGATTGGTTTCATTCGAACCGATTGTCATAACTAATTGAATTGTTTGTATACATGATTGATCATTTTCATTGACTAGATCACGTAAACGAAAGTCGAGTATATAAAATTCACGTTCAGGTACGATCAATGCCGAGAGAATATATTTATTACGTTCGATTTGTTCAATTTGAAAGATTTCATTGAAATTCAATAATTGTAAAACACATGTGTCATTATCACCATCGTAAATATCGAGAGAGAATTGATTGGATTGCTGTTCGGTTGAATTATGTATCCAAAGATCTGTATTGAAGAATAGAGCAGTTGTATTATGAATCAATTCCGGACAGAAATCATTTCGATTGAGTATATGAATTGTTACGGGAACGGTTGTATTCATACCATGATTATCAATAGCCATGATAAAAAATTTATACATCGACTGTCGTTCATAATCAATGGCTAAATAACAAGATTGATTCAATTAGAATACAATGACAAAAATGAGACAAATACGTACCAACAGATGTTGTCTTGAGATATAATGTTCCATTGATAGTTAGATCGAATGGCCATTGATCGAAATCTGCTGTTTCAGGAGTAATTAATGTATAGTATAAATCACCATAGAATTCATCAGCATCAGTTGCATGAACATGACCGATTGGTGTTTGATGTGACCATGTTTCAGGAATATCGAAAACATATTCAGATTGATCGAATACGGGCAAATTATCGTTCACATCGACGAGATAGATTGTACAATGAACAGTGGATGAAAGAGATTTCGGTTGGCCATGATCGAATGCAATAACATCGAATTCATAGAATGATATATGCTCTCGATCGAGTGGACCGATGAGAATGAGCTCGCCCGTTTTTGAATCAAGTGAAAAAACATTTTGATTTGTTTCATTGGCGAATTGATATTCGACTTGACTGTTAGGCGTATTTTCTTCGTCGATATCGATCGCTTGAAAATGTAGAATCATCGTTTGTAAAGGTAGATTTTCTGAGATATTTGCCGAATAGAATTCTTTATCGAATTTCGGTGCATTGTCATTTTCATCGAGAATGACAAGAGAGAAATTCAATGTATTCGAAAGAGATGATTGACCATGATCATGTGCTTGAAGATAGATTTCATATCGTGATTGCTCTTCTCGATCAAATATCCGTTGAGTAAACATAAGAAATGCTTCATTATTCAATAATTCTTTTATCGAAATCGTTCCATTACTCTCAAGTGACCAACTGACTCGACCGTTGTCACCCTGATCAAGATCGCTGATTGAGATGTGACCCTATTCGAGATAAATATAATTAACTCTTTCTTTTTCTCTTACAAAGATTTTGTGATTGAGATTTGAGGATTTCGAAGTAATGGATATATTCACGTCTAAGAATAACATAACAGGGTGGAGATGAAACATGCGAACACGCACATATATCTCTATCTCAATCTTTTGGGAATACTGTTTTTTTTTCGAGCGAAAGATTAACTTCGAGCCAAGGTCAAAGGTAAAATGACAAGTAGAAATCTTTTATGTCACGCACGTCAAATATGAATTCGCAAGGTTACACTTACAAGAAATGTTCCATTGGCTATGTTTTCTTTAATACGAATAATGTTTTCATTGATTAAATGTTCAACACCCGATAAACGATCATCATTAAATGTTGGTGTGATTATCGGATAATTGTCGTTTTCATCTTTGATATCAATATCGACCGTTGCAAATGCAGGAATTGAACCTTGTTGTGGACCGTTATCTTGTGCTTTGATTTTCATACGATAGGATCTTTCTTTTTCGTAATCAAGCCGGTTTCTTTCGATAGAATAAATGTTCCATTTGACGGTGGATCCAACGAAACGATCGTATAATGTACGAGTCCGTTTAGACCGGTATCGCCATCGGTTGCACGGACACGTGCCACAAGCGAACCAATCGATGTCGATTCGCTGAGAAGTACTTGAATGTTTGATCGATCAAAAACAGGTGACATATCATTAACATCAAGAATATTAATACGAATATGAAGTTTGCCGACTAATGGTTGAGGTTGACCACCATCATAAGCATGAATAACGTATTGCAATGAATCGGTATGTTCACGATCGAGACTTTTGAGGAGACGTAAAGCAAGAAGATCGTTTTTTTTCGAGTAATCAATTTGAAATGCTTGAGAAATTTTGTTCGTCGAATTTTTTAACATTGAACTATCTTCGAATAGTTTGTAACTTTGAATTGAATTCAACCCGTAATCAGGATCAATGGCAACATCAATCGGTATTAAATAACCAATGGGAACATTTTCGAGAACGTCAACGATGATCGACGATTTAGGAAATTGTGGTGCATGATCATTTCGATCATCGACGATAACAGAAAGATCATTGAAAAATATCTGTCCTGTATGAACACATAAAACTTCGAGTGTTATTTCGCATTTCGAACACGAACACATTCGACGAAGACAAAAATCATCACGATCAATTAACTTTTTTGTTGTAACACGTCCCGTATATGGATCAATAAGAAAGAAATCATTGAAATTTTTTTGACTATCAACAAATCGATATGTTCCAGTACTATTTTCTGTTTTACAGCCGTCTGTTTGAAATGTATATATTGACGTACCAATGGGTAAATCTTCGATAATATGAAGAGATTCTTTGGACAAGGATGAAATAAGAAATAAAAAATTCATAAAAAATAAACATTGAAACATTGTTGAATTCTTTAATTGTCTTGCTTGGCTAATTTAAACGAGTAAATATTGTCAACATCATCATCAGCAGCAACTGTACCCACTGTAGATTTTGTATGTGAACAGGAACAATCTGTGATGGAAGAAGAGAGAAAGGATTTCCTCATTAATATACGACATATTGAACACACACACACATACATATAGCGAGCAAAAGAGAACGAGAGCGAGAGAAAGAGAGAAAGAGAGGGAGAGAGAAGAATTAACACTTAGATTCACAATGGTACCATCGCAAAGGAGGAGAAGAGAAAAAAAAGAGAAAAAAAAAACTATTCTTCTTTAGTTTTTTTTCCGGCATAGAAATGAAGAAGAGTATAAGGACACACGATAGCGAACTGACCGGTGTCTTGAAAAAAAGAGCGTTTCCGCTCACCAGAGGCCAATGGACGACTGATTACCTCTCTCTTTCTCTTTACAAACGACTCTGATGAAGCTCACGTTACCTTTTTTCCTTTCTCTCTCGCTTCCCTGTTTGCTGTTTTTTTTTCTGTCTCTTCTTCTTCTTTTTTTCTCATATATACATATTATTCTCACTCATATTCTTCGTATTGAAGTGATGGTGACCGCATCTATGAATAAAAAAAAAAGAAAGAATGAAATGTGAGCAGACTCACACGAGCCGATATAAACTATTCCGTGAAGGCCATGATCAATTTTGCGCGACAGACTGAATCGTTGAGGGTGTGTGCGTGTGTTCATTCTCAATTTCGACAAAGTTAAAAACGAAAAAAAAAGCAGACAAAGACAAAGACATTGATTGACATGGTATGATCAGTTCAATGAATATGCACAAGATCACACCTTTTTTCTACTTGAAAATGACAGTCTTAATGATTATTTTTAAGTGTTTGATCTTGACTTTTTTTGTCTCCTATGTACGAATTATGAACTAGATTTTACTTTCACTTTCTTATACATATAATCATCGATTGAAGACAATGAATACAACAGATGAATTTTATGCTTGAAATGCGCGATTATCATCATCATTCAGTGAATTGCTCAATACATCAAATCGCACCAATTGGCACTTGAATTAAAAGATCGATGGTAAAAGTATCAGACTTTCTCTCTCTCTCTCTCTTACGATGATTACGTAAAAAAAAAGAGGAAAAGATACAATGAATGAAAGGAAAAAATCTTCAACAATGATAATTGCTAGTCTTCGTTTATAGTCGAGAGTGTACGTACATATTAGAAGAGAATGAATTTCAAATAGACTCCTAAAATTCACATTTCCGTTCTTGTCTTCTTAATACAGGTGAACGCCCTGATTTTATCTGATTCAATGATTATGTCTTTATTTGTAATTTCAAGACAATATTATAAATGCATTTATGCGATGATGCAAACATTTACATATATACATAAATGCGTCGAGAGTTAGGGAGAGTATAGAGCGATCATCTCATTTCTTTTGTCTGTCAGGAGAGAATTGAATAATGCTCGTGAAAACATCTACGCAGCAGTAACAATGATGGTAACGGCATAATTGTTATTGTGACTGTTTGTTCAATTGTGTTCATCGTTTTCTTCGTATAGATTCATTTGTCGACAATAGAACGAGCCAATGCCGAGTGAATACACGACGTTAATGATGTGTTTTCACAGATTCGCTTGTGTTCGTCAATATTACCATCGTTTATCGCATCTTTTGCATAGATATGTATTTTGCTCAGTTCTAATTACGGCATAGTTCGCTTTCGGGTGGTGCAACAGATGTTTTGAACACATACTCATCAACGAAGGACAATCAATGGAATCGACATGAAAAGGTTTTTCTTCTTAACACTCGCTAACATCTCTATACGCACAGAAAAAGAAATCGATAGACTATGGATCAATTGCTTTGCATACAATAATGAATTTGACAACTTTGCTTTCAAGAGGATCTTTTTTTCTGTTTCATACTTTTACTCCTCATGTAAATACACAAATCAATATACTTTACACTTGCTTACTTATATATCATCTCGATGTTTATGTATATATATATATACGTCTATGAATATAAACTAATTTCTTTTTGACGATTCAACATTCGACAAATGAGTGTAAATGAACATCAATACTATCGGATCGTTTGTGCCTGACGAAGTCTTATATAATCATCAGTTGCTTATATGATGTCTGTCTAACATATTTTATCTTTATGCATACGCATATGACAAGGTGAAGAAACAATTTATTCCACATTGAATCTATTGTCTATCCGAGTGACCGTCAATAAGAGAAAGAACATTTTTTTATATTGACGAGAAAATGCCTCATTAAACTATGTATATAAAGGATTCGACTAGGTGACAAAAAGCTTTTTAGTACAAGTCTGTCCGATTAAGATGAATGTGTTTCCAAAAAAGAGGATAGACATTGAACTTTCTTTTCTTTCTCAATTTTACTCGTTCTATTCAAGAGAAAGATTAGTCCGGACGACTAATTGCTTCTATGGCCAATACGGTATATGACGAAGCACGCGTGTGCGCATTTCCGGTCACCGTTTTTGAAGGGAAAAAGACACCGGGTCGTCGCCGGCGGCAAGAGAAAAGGGGAAATGGAAATGCTCATTGTTTGAAATATTAAGAAAAAAATTAGACGTCAAAACTAAGCTTCAATGTCTATCTCATTATCGTAGGAAACAAAGAATTCCTAGACAGTGAAACCCTTACTTTATTTAATTCACAGTCGGGGAGAAGATGATTGTACAATCAAGGAAATGAAAATGTGTTCATTTTCAACCGTTGTATTATTAATAGAGAGAAGAGACGATTTTATTATTTTAATAACTAATCTTTTCAATGGTTTAAAGTATTAAGAAATATTCTCGTGCATCTTAATATTAAAAAATAATATAGAAATATACATGAATAAATAATTTTTTTTTGAAGGTTTTCTCTTTCTTTGATTATCTTTTACATTTCATCAGTTAACTCATACCTAATCATTTTCTTTAAATTTGCACATTTTAAATTATAGATTCGATGACTCTATTTAATCAAATCTATTATATAATACGTATGATAGCTATTGGTTCATTATTTATTATAGTAAAAAAAACGTGCTCATATGAAAAGACAAATTATTTAACCTCATAAAAAGATTTAATGAGAGAAAAAAAAGGTTCTTTTGCCTGTTTTTCTTCGAGAGCATTAATCATATGTCACCTGAATTAATGGATTCGTATGTGACATTGAGAGAAAGAATGGGAGCCAATCTGTTCGTATAATAATAGCACTTCATAAATTTATTTGAAGGTATTTTAACGATCTTTTTTTTTGTCTTCGAGGGTCAAGGACATGGATACATTTCCTCTTTTAGCCTACGGAAAATTTACGATCAATCAATCGGTAGAAGCATGATTTTTAGAGACAATAGTACGATAAGATCTTTGCTATTTGATTACAGACTTTGTCTTTAAAACAAAAAATGATTAAATTAGAATCTTATCAGATGTATTCATATTATCTCGATCAAATTGAATTCATTTCAAGACATGTGATGTCATCACGACTAGTTCGAATTAATATTTCCGATAAATGTACGAAAAAATCAGTGAATTTTTGATGATTATCATGCAAAGTTAATTTGATATTGTTGACTGACCTAGTCTGCCAGATAACAAAAAACGATTTCGAATACTACTAGTAGTTATCGATTTGTCATCTTTAGGTTTTTTTTCTCTCTTCTTTTTCATAACACATTCGAATCTCTTGAGAATTGTCAGCGAACTTTTTTTAATTTATTTTTTTGACGAGAATTCCTTTTTCCGATCAATAACAATGAGAAAATAATTTCTTCTTATTCAATAAATTATCGGTCCATATCTCTTATTTTTCTTGCTTAAGCATACGAAAACAATAATCATCTTTCTGTTTTTAACAAAAAGAAAATTGAATTGATGTTAGGATAATCAATCATCGGTTCTAAAAATAGATGAATTTCTGTTTCTTGTCCTTCTTCTTTTTTTTAGTGCTCCTAATTGTTCGACTAGTTCGAAAATAGAATCAGCATATTTCATTGAAATCGATAAATAGTTGAAAAGCATGAGTCTCTAGAGTAAATTCGAACCTTGAATTATGTAGATCGATTTTCGACGAAGCGAAAAATAATTTTCTTCATTCGGTAATTGAATTTTTCTACAAGATTAATCGATTTCAAATGAGCAAACCTAGTGAAATCGAGTATAAACGTTGAAAGAAGAAAACAAATCAACTAATGATTTATGACACTGATTGAATGGTTGATGGTAAGACTAATAAAAACAAATCTGTATTCTAGTCTTTTGGTTAGTTTTTCAATAATAGAAAGATGATGAAATTCACGATGAAGATAACAATTAGTTTGTCTTTTGTGTGTGTGCGTTTTTTTTTGTAGTATATCATCGTAAACATGAACTAGGAAAAAAAAAAGAAAAGAAAACGCAATTATGCTTATCCGAATGCAAGTCATCTACTGTAGACGAAGAGAAATTCTTTTGTCAAATGATATTTATTTCGAACGCGAATAATAATGACGATGACTGACATCCTTCATTTAGCTATGAAAAAAAAACAAACGAAGAGAGAGAAGAAAAGGGAGAACTTTTTTTTGTGTGTCGACCTAAAATAGCATCCGTTAGTAATATTTTATATGTATGTGTGTTTTTAGCGAGAGAATTTCTAAATAAGATTAAGCTCAAACATAGATTGTCTTTCTAATGGAATGAAGATGATAAGAATAGAGAAATGAAACAAACAAAAAACGGCAATGCTTTTGTGAGAAAGAAGAACTATCTGTCACTTTATGCATGATCAAGTAGTTGCTTTTTATGTCAATGAAATCGGATCTTTTCACGAAGAACTCGATTGGTTCGAACTTGATTTTCATCGATCATGTATTATCTTTATGCGTGTTGTTGATAATCATAATAGAACAAAAAACGAACAACAACAACAACAACGATGATGATGATGATGACGATAAGAGGAACTAAGCCTAAGCAGCAAAAAAAATCTACAAAAAATTCAATCTTGCACCCATTTTGATTAATAACTTGAAGATAAATGAGTCTCTCGAGAGAATAGTCTGCACATAGAGATACATAAATTAATTCTCGACTCATATCCTTTTCTTTTGTATTCAGTCATAAACAAATATTAATAATAGTCATTGTTTTTTCATGGAAATTCTCATTCGTACAATGATTTCAATCTTCGAATATAATATGTTTTTTCATCCATTAGAAATGCACACACCCTTGACATTTATGTATCTATTTTATATAGAAAAATAGATCTTTCGTTCATTTTTAGCGTGATTCACATTTGAACGTATGTTTTTTTCTGCCTGCCTGTCTCTCTCTTTCTTATTATTATTATTATTATTATTGATGTTGTGACTACGACTAGTGTTGTGTAGATTTGCACACGCTTTTGAAAAAAGAAAGACGACTTTCACTCTTTCGCTTCGACGACGATCACTTCCGAAACAACATTACCGACTGAGTTCTTCAACAGAGAGCCTGACAAATGCGTGAGTGTGCCAAGAAAAAAAAAGAAAGAAGAAAAAAAGAAAAAAAAAACTAGATATTCGCCTTTCTATTAATGCATATGTTTCCCTTATCGAGCGTAGGTTTGGTAACAAAAGAAAAAAAAAAGAAAGAGACGAAGACAGACAGAAAATACGATGAAAGTTGTCAACACATATAAAAACGAGAGAGAGAAAAAAAAACGAGCAAAAGAAATTTGTATATATTTATGATATTGTTTGCATGTTGACCGGGGTGAGCGTATTGTTTAAGTTTTTGGTATTGACAAACTAGAGAATCGGATTTTGTTTTCGAGTTGAATATAATCAAGATCATAATAGTTTGTTTCGGTGATGAACAATGATCTACTTCAAGACATATGCTAAATAGAACCATAAAAGAACAGCGGCATCAGGTGGTCAGAAAAAAAAATACAATCATTGGCCTTCAAGTAGGTTTTTCTTTTGTCTTTTCTTTTTTTCGAATAACGATCGATTGTATCGTGAAGTTTTCTGTACAACAATCTTTGCCACTGTTGATATTCGTTTTAATTTGAAATTAAAAGATCAACATAGTTAAGAATTCCTAAGGAACTTTTCTTGTTCTTTTTTTGTGTTAATTAAATATTTAGAACAAAAAAAAACCGAGGATTCATATGTTCGCCGTTGTTATCCGCAGAGAAACCCTCACCCTCAATCCATTAAGATCCTAGCCTACAAAAAAACTGCAAAAGTCAGTGAAGTTGAACAAATTAGGGCGTTATCACCGCCTTCACTCATTTTAGTAGAACAGGAAAAACGACAGAAATTCTCAAAGAACGAAAAAAAACAGAAGGGAAAAGAAAGAAAGAAAGAGAGAGAGAGAGAGAGAGAGAGAGAGAAAATGAGTTTTCAATAATATTCTAGCTGTTGTTGGATGCGCTCTAGTATAGAATAAGAGAATAAGAATAAGAACCGGAAACTTGATGTTAGACAGGCATCTTGAACGAGAGAGAGTGGGAGAGGAAAAAAGAATTTTCAGCTCTCATTTAGACAAATCATCATCAGCATTCGTTCATATGATAGATTTTTCCATGTAACATAGTCGAGATAATATTATTCATTCGTTTATATTCGTGTTGTTTCATTAAATATAATTGTAAGTTATTTTCTTATTTATATTTTCAATGAAGTTACTATTAAATTAAATATATATATCCGTGAAGATGACTTCATTTTGGTATTCGATCAAAAGTTTAATAAAAAAATCTTATTAAGAATATTTCTCATCAGTAAAATAAAACTAATACGATGCTGATTAACAGGATTGTAATTTCTTTTGCTTCATTTTCCTTCTCCCCTTTCTTTCGTTTTCTTCTTCTTTTCTTTGTCGTCATCGTCGTTTTTTTCTAACATCGTAAAAGTAGGTGAAGGTATTATTTTCCACTTCATCACATTTTCTCGCATAAAAATGAATAGTAATTATTTACGTTTACGATATTGCACGTAATGTTTTGCTTTCTCAATTTGTACTTTAGAACTCACAGTCAATTATGGAAAAACGAAATTTATATATTCTAAACAAGTCAAACGTTATTTCGAGAAATGTAAATCGAACTAATACTATCTAAGAAGTGGATATTATTTACAATAAACAAACAAGATCAGTCAGTGGTATAAAGAGAAAACGAGAGATTATCAAATGTTGATGTTTGCTTTTGTTGTCTCATTTGACAGTAATCATAAACAATATATTTGTTCTCTACAAATAGTCTTTCTCAAGCACATATGACTTTTGATACCTTGATCTATTTACCTAACTTATTTAGGTTAAGTGATCAAATAAACAAACATACAGTTCCACAGGAGTAGATATTTTGATAATGATAATAATAATAATAATGATAATGATGATCATTATGCTTCATCAACTATTCATAGTGTTTGCAAGTTTTCCTTTTTTTCTTTGGTTCCAAATTATAACAGATGAGTTGCCATGTGTTTACTTTTTGTATAGTAAAATAGATTTCTCTAATCAATGTTTACTGTATGTGTGAAATCGAGGGAAAAATGTGAGTTGTTGAAAAATATTTATTACTCGTTGAGTAACACATTTGTCTCTAGTGGAATCTTTTTTTCTTCTTTTTCTCATTCGCGTTCAAAGTGTTAAAGAAAAATAAGATAGATCGGAATACAACAAAAAAAAAGAGTATACTGTGATTGTTATTATGTAGAAAATGTTTGGTTTTCTTTTTTTTTTTTCGAAAAACTTTTCCTTAATGTGCGTGATGTCTGGTCAGAAGTGAAAGCTATTTGTTTTCTTTTTCTATGCATTTATACGTATGTATACTTCGTTCAGGTAAAATATGAGATTTTACTTCACGAAGAAATACGAACTGACATCGATGTCATTATTAGCTAGAAGATAGAATGAAAAGAAAGACGAAGAAGAAAAAAAGAAATTGTAACAGTAATCATAGTAGACATAGCTGCCGCACATTGTTGAATGCATGCACCAAGCATCTCTATTCTACCCTTCAAATCAATCTTGTCTTCTTCTTCTTCTTCTTCTCCTTTCTTTCTCTTCTTCATTTATTCTTCTAGTTTAGCAGTCTTTGCTACTTGCCTGCTTGGCGAATATTCATCATCATTCTGTAGATGATGGCATGGCTGACGCGCGCGCTTTCCTCTCTTCGGGGCTGCGCTCGCTTGCTCGCTCGAACTTGGTCATGCATTCAAATTGGCCGCCATCGCACACAAAACACTAATAGAGATGCAGAAAGATTGAGAGTAGAGAAAGAAGAAAGACGAAGTCGAAGTCGAAGAAGAAGGAGAAGAAGAACTCCTCCTAATTGTTGTAACAACTCGACAACACACGCACAACCATGGACGAAAGACGAGAATGACGAGTTTTCTTTTCTTTCTTTATATATATATATATATACTTTTTCTATTTCTTCATTAGTCGGTCTCGTTCATCATCATTGTACCGAATAGTATTGTAGTCAGACGAATAGTGAAACACGTGGATACGATTCCAAAATGCAAATCGAATGTGACATAATGACGGATGGTAAACAGACAGACACTATTTAGAATTCGACAATACACGATTAGTGCCGGTCGTTCTTTAGTCTTTCACGTCAAAACACTTCGCATCGTTCACACACCAATATAAACAACATGCATATACATGTCTATATATGTATATTTATTGACTATTCTTATCGAATGGATTTGTTATTTAACAAGAACAGCAAAAGATTCGAGAGAAACAGATCAAAACAAATCTGTGCAATTATTATCACTGTTATTGTAAAAATAAGAAAACTTTACATTTAATAATGTACACAGCAGGAGAGATGATAGTTTGGTAACTGACGAGCTTTTTTCTTCTTATGTTAAAAAAAAACTTTTTTCCTTCGTTTTTCTTCTTCTTCTTCTTCTCTCTTTTGCACACGCACTTTTTTACAATGAAAAAAATATTCAGTTCGTAAGAAAAAATATATATACACGGACACACCAGGTTGTCTTTCTTATATTTGTGATTGAATAGATGAAAACTGTTTTGTTATTTTTTTTTCTTCTCTTCTCGTCTTCTTTCGATTATTGTTGTTATTATTTTTATTATTATTATTATTATAGTTTTAGATCGAGTTTTCTTCTCCAGCTGACTGTACTATCGTTCGTCAGGCAATTGTATTTAGATCTTCTTGTTCTCGTCGTTCGTCAGCTTCTTTTCTTATCGATCGTCCTCCTGTTCATCTTCAATATTATCGGCCATGCACGATGAAAAGCTATGGTAAATAAAACTATTTATTTAATTTATTTTACTTCATTGATTTTTTGAAAACCATTTTTTTTCTAATCGAAGCCAATTTTCTTTCTCGTTTGCAAAAATCGAAGAGGAGAAATATTCAAGTATCTATTGTTTAATTTATTTATGAGAAAGCTTATTCTCTCTCTTCGTCTGACAAATCTAAATGAATGTTGTTTTCATTGGATATTAATCCTTCGAAAAAAGAACAGATGTTTCTCAAATATATTAGAAAATAAAAGCGTTCCTTTGTTTTCCTCAAATTTTTCGCGTGATAATTTAAATTGACTAGTCCGTATTAATAATCATCAAAGTGCACTTGCCATGTTTGTAAAATTGATTTGACTCGTCCGATCGTAATGGAACGTAGAAGTATTTTTCAATGAAATCATTCCGTTCACCACCTTCGTAAGAAATCAAACTAAAAAACGTTTCTTTTTCATTCTTTCGTTTAAACAAATATCTATTGATCTATCAGAATACTTGCTCCCTATCTCTCAGTTGCCAATACTAAAAACAGAAGGGTTTATTCGTGCGCTCTCGGGCATAAGACAAGATGGCACACTTATTCATTCATTCTATTCGATAAATATAATCATGAATATATCGAATGATATTTTGATTTCGAATTCTTTTCTTTTTTTTCCTTTTTAAACACCGACATAAAATTTAATGAACGAATTAATAAATAAATAGTCAACATAAACTATGTATGTTTCTTTGCAGATTAATTTTTTATCGTTTCTTCAATTTTCATAATTGAGTTTTTTTTTTCTAAATAAACGTTAGACTTATTCATAACCAATCCTCTTGTTCTTCAAAGAAGTCAGGCACATAACAAGAATTTTTAACAGGAGAAAAAGAAGAAGAAGAAGAAGAAGAAGAAGAAGAAAAAAGCTAGGAAAAGAAAATAATGCCGAGACAATATATCGCTAAATTTTAGTCGACTTTCTTTTTATTTCTCTTTCGGTTTCTATTTTCAAAACTAAAAGAATTTTCTTCTGCATCGATTGTTTTCAGACTTAAAAATCTAAATCAATGTTTTGTTTTTCTCTTTTCAAACAAGACAGATCGAACTAATCTTGAGGTTTGTCTTTCTCTTCGTTTTTATTCCTTTCAACATCAATATACAATAACTTGTGCGCATTTATGAATATAAAATGAGAAACATATGTACTTCTTTTTCTGCACATATAGTAATAATATGGCATGAAAAAAAAAGAAACGATAATTAATAAAGAAATAAATCTTGTGTTCTATCAGTGTAGGCGTGTTTTCTTGCGTATCAAGGTGAAAATATAGCTATAAGTATAAGTGAAAAAAGAACGGATCGAATACGAAGAGAGAGAGAGAGAAAAAAAAAGGAAAGAAAATTACACGTATTTCATTTGACAGTCTGTCTAAGTCTATAAGCATAATTGACTAAATATTTAGGTAATCAATACTATCGTTTTTCTTTATTCGTATTTTATTTAGAATGACGTTAATAAATTGATTTGAATCTTATTGAAAGCAAGATTGATTCGAGCACAATCGGTAGATATATTTTGCATATTTATGTATATATATATGCGTATATATACATGCAGAGATAGATAGAGAGATAGATAGAGAGATAGATAGATAGATAGAAGTAATCTCCGGTGTTGATAATAAAAAGAAATAAGTAGAGAAAAATTGAGCATATTTCCGGTCTTCTTCTTGATTATCATCTATTGAAAAGACTAAGAAGAAAAAAAACTAGAGTGAAAAGAAAAGAAATCATTCAAGCAACAAATTATTATTAATTTGCGTTTGAAAATGAGCAAAATTGGAATAGCTACTCATTTTTTTTTGTTTTTGAAAAGTGAGATTATGTAGTTTTTCATGATTTATTTTCTTCTTTTAATTTAGAGTCGACATTGGCGTTTTTACACAGCCGTCGTCTCTGTCGGCTGTCGTCGTCTTTTCTACAGTCGACAGTTTATTCCAAACGAACATCCATATTTCTTTCATTATTATCCTTATTTTCGTTATTATCATCGGTTACTGCAGCTGCTCAACAACGAAATCCATCATTTTCATCTTCCAATACATATACCAATGGTTCGTCACAAGTATTTAGTACCGTACGACGACGAATGTTATCAACAACACCGATCTCAATATTATCGACAACAATTATACCAAAATCATTCTCAATAACAACTCCAATCAATAATGAACTCAATCATTTAATAAATAAAACCGATAAATTGACACAAAAAGAATCTGCTAGTACTTTACGTTTAGTGATTGTTCTAATCATTTGTCCGCTATTAATTATAATAACAGTTGTGGGAAACCTCTTTGTTATATTAGCTGTTTGTCTTGTTAGAAAATTACGAACACCATCAAATATGCTTATTGTCAGTTTGGCTGTCAGTGATATATTAGTAGGCTTATTTATCATGCCATTAGCTATGGGTAAAAATACATACATACATATATAATTATAAAATGAGATCGTTTTTTTTGTTTTCTAGTTTCTGAAATGTTCAGTAAATGGATATTAGGTTCAGTTATGTGCGACATTTGGACATCGACAGATGTTCTTCTATGTACATCATCGATCTTGAATTTTCTTGTTATATCAATTGACCGTTATTGTATTATAAATCATCCATTTAAATATGCTCCAATGAGAAAACGTAAATTATTATCTTTAATGATTGCCGGTGTTTGGATACTCAGTGCACTTGTTTCATTACCGCCAATACTTGGTTGGGGACGTATGTATATTGAAATCTAGATAATAAACAAAGAAAAAAACTATTGCCCTTTTTTTTTATAGGTCTACCTGCTCGAGAAGGTCTTTATATTTGTGTAGTCAATCCAAATTTAGATTATCAAATATTTGCAACAATGCTTTCGTTTTACATTCCTCTTATTTTTGTACTTATTATATATGCAAATATCTATCGAACAGCTCAAACAGCTATGGATAATCGTTCCAGTGTTCAAATGTCTCAATTTCTAAATCATAACAATTCATCAACAAATATCGGACAAATCAATGGAAATAGTTGTTCAACACCACAATTATTACTTAGTGTATCGAACGCAGCCGATGATGGCTCAGCAATGTGTCCTAATGATCAACAGCAGCATGGCGACAACGGTAATGTTGTTGGCGGACAACGCGTTTCGAAACGTTCGACAAATGAAACAACTCGAACACGTTCAATGAGTTTCCTATCGCCATCACGATGTCTAGGTAGACGAATAAGTGCACCATTTAATGGTCGATTATCGATATTTGCTACACGACGTGTCTCATTCTTTCGTCATGTTCATTTACCGAATCAAAAAGCCATACGTACACTTGGAGTCATTCTTGGCACATTTATTGTTTGTTGGCTTCCATTTATGTTATATGCAATAATAAAACCATTAGATAAACGCATCGGAGAATTAACAAATTCAGGACCGAAATTGAACGCACCCGGTTGGGTCGATTCTGTTCTTCTTTGGTTTGGTTATTCATCGTCAATGTTAAATCCACTGATTTATTCGAAATTCAATCGAGAATTTCGTTTACCATTTCGAGAAATCATGTATTGCCATTGTCGAGGTTTAAATGAGAAGATTCGTCGACAAGATTTTCTTGAAAATTTATATGGTGATAGTCATTTACAGCCACCACCGCCGCCACCAGGACACGGACATACTTCGGGTCATAACGCTCGAGGTAGCGGAGGCCTTCAAGCAACCGTATAAAAACGCCTGTGATACACTTCAAAAACAAGAAAAACTGACACTCTCAATTCATTTTTTCAACAATGAACAGTCGTGCGTGTGTGTGTTTGTTTGTTTTTTTTTCTTTTTTTTTTCTTTTTGTATTTCCAAAATCAACAACAAAACAAAGAGACAAACCTTACGAAATCTCATCGATCAGTTTTGGTGTATTTTCATTTCTCGGAAAATTGATCAAGTTTTACTATTCT
>Ga0209922_101582_pt1 | contig 21607 bp, 19 predicted proteins | sample ThiBiot_500_biof_FD_183946 | JGI IMG/M metagenome (GOLD analysis project Ga0209922, IMG submission 183946) | Wastewater bioreactor microbial communities from Cape Town, South Africa - Thiocy_expt_500_biof (SPAdes) | ecosystem: Engineered > Bioreactor > Thiocyanate-remediating > Anaerobic-Aerobic ...
GTGTTCCATTTGAATTTATTTCTGAAAAATAAACGAAAGAATTAGAATATCATATAACAGAAAAGAAAATACTTACCTTCCTCATTTAGAGGCAGCTTTTCACGAGGAATAGTGCCGACAATACCGAGTATGCTTATATATAAAAGCAACATCGATATATGTAAAACCATTGATTATCATTGGTAAGATAAAACCGGTTCTTGTCTATGATAGCTGGATGCTTGAAGTAAAGTCTGTGATTGTGTTGAAAATCGACTCGATATATATATTGTGATAAGAGATCAAAATATGTGTTTATCATGTGATTCCGATGGTATGTCAAATGAAAGAAAATGTACTTTTTTTAAAGAATGCATCTCTCTTTTTCTCTTTGGTATTTTTTTTCATGTGCTGAAGAAAGAATGTGAAGATTATTTTTCAAACGTTACATTTTTAGAATTAGACGGGCATTCTAGGTCGCTAACAAAAGAACTAATTGAATGTTTAAGAAAGATCGTTAATCCATTTCACTTGCAGCAGTTATATCTATCTCAGGTACACTGTATAAATAGTTCATTATTATCACATCTACTTGAGCTAATGCCACAATTATCTGTTTTATCTATTTGGCAAGATGATTTAATTAAATATTTTAATGATACTGAATTATGCAAACATTTAAACAAAATGGTTAAAAGATTATATGTGCAGAGGCGTGGAGGCGATAACTTATTTAAAATGGGTCAGTTTTATGAAGTATTTTGTAATATTGAGCATTTACAATTTGAAGCTAGTGGTAGTGAAGAATTGTTATTTTTATTAACCGGTTTACCAAAATTATCTACTTTAAAAGTGAAATGGAAAGAGCTGAACGATCCTGGACGCTCTATCTCTCAAATTAAAATTGAACTCATAAAACTAAATGTAATTTATGATATTAAGACCGCTGAATATTACACAAGAGACGGCGATAGTGATACTGATTTCCGTTATGATACTTTTAGTGAGATGTATTATCGTGGAAGATTCCGTGTTGCATATTATGATATAACAGTTTGTATGTGGCGAGATAATGATATTACTTGTAGTAATCGTTTTCAATCCTCGTAAATATCATCGAATCGAGTATACGATGATTTATGATATTTGTTTCGTTTTGTTTTTTTGCTTATATACAAAAAGTAAAACGCCTTCTTCTTTCATTACACCCAATCTGGATTTGCAGCACTATCGCTGATATCGATAGTATTAGATGTTGATCCCATGTAATAAATTATCTGAGAGAAGAATACATCGATGTTGACTAGTAAGTTCACGTTCAAGTAATTAAACTTGTGCTCCTATTTGTTAAAATACAGAAATAAATACTTTCATACGGACACAACGTGTCTAGACGTTCCGCTTGAATATTTTGTTATTTATCTAGGCTGACACATAATTATACTTCGCATATCTCAAATCTAATCTTTTTTCGTTTTTTGGGTTGTTTTCCCTTGCCTCATTATATAAAAGCGAAGTCGAGTTTGAATAAGCTAAATCATAATAAGTAAACAATCTGACTAAAATGGTTACGAAATTTGAAGTGTTACCAAATGAAATATTAATCCAATGCTTTCAATATCTCAATGCACCTTATTTATTTTATTCGTTTGATCGATTGAATCATCGTTTTAATGATCTTATTCGACACATTCCATTGTGTATTAATTTGAAAGAAGATCTGGCTAAATCAACATTTGAAAACTTCTGTACCAAAATGTCATCAAATCCAGGAATAAAAGATCAAGTTTTTTCATTGAATCTACCTTCAATGGAAGACAATGATTATGCATGTCTTCGAACTAACAGATTTCTGTCTTTTTTTCCACTCGAAGATTTCGTAAATCTTCGAAAATTTAAAGCAAATGTATACGTGAACTTTTTACCAATCGGTACCATATCATGGGATTTTGATCGGGTAGCCATGCTGGACTTCTCTATGGTATCGTTTCCTAAACTACGAACAATATCTCTATCGAGATTACATGAACGTTCACAGAACCTCGAAAGCTTTCGTTTATCAATTACCAGTTTAACACTCGAGATCTCTGCCTTTCGTGATTTTTATTGGCTGTCACAGCATACACCTATGTTAGAACATTTGCATCTTTGTGAATTATACAGTTCCGATTGTTTCGTCAATAAGCCGATGAAGGAATCGTTTCCTTACTTAAAAAAATTGATTATCGATGATTATATATATGCTTCATTAGATGAGTTTGAGCTATTTGTGAAATTCACACCTAATCTAGAAAATTTAACAATATCTGCGGATGAAAAAGAGTTAATCAATGCTTCTAGATGGAAACAATTGATTACAAGATCATTACTATCTCTGAATACTTTCCAGTTTAGGTTTAGTAGTTCGCGTTATAAACTTGAACTAGATACCATGATTCCTAAATTAGAAGAATTTCAAAGTGACTTTTGGCGAAAAGAACATCATTGGTTTACTGCATATGCGATAGCGGATGATTCAATTTGCGTTTACACAATACCTTATGTATCCAATAAGTATTCATTAAAATCAAATTACGAAAGACACCATAATAATTGCACGAACAATAGCAGTATATTCGATAATGTTACAAATTTAAGGTTATATTGTAAAATACTGCAGAAAAAATGTGAAGATTATTTTTCAAATGTTAAATCATTACAGTTAGACGGAGATTCGAAGTGTTTAACTATAGAAGAGACTGAATGTTTGACAAAGATCATTAATCCATTTCACTTGAAACATTTAGATCTTTCCCGGATACACCATATAAATAGTTCATTACTATTAAAACTACTCGATCAAATGCCACAATTATCTGTTTTATCCGTTTGGCAAGATGATTTAATTAAATATTTAAATGATAGTGAAATATGCAAATGTTTAAACAGCATGATTAAAAAATTATATGTGGAGGGACGTGGAGGCGATGACTTATTTAAAATGGATGACTTTTATAAAGTATTTCGTAATATTGAACATTTACAATTGGAAGATAGTATCAGTGAAGAATTGTTCCTGTCGCTAAGTCGTTTACCAAAATTATCTACTTTACAAGCGAAATATAGAGGCATGAACGATCATGGATGCTCTATCTCTGTAATTGAAAATGAACTCATAAAACTGAATGTAATTTATGATATTAACAACTTTAAACATTCCAGAAAAGACGATTATGGTGCTGTCGGTGATATACATGATGATAGAAGAGAGCGTATTGAGTATTATGATGTAAAAATTTGTTTGTGGCGAGACAATGCTATTACTCGTACTAATCACTTTCAATCTTCGTAAATATCATTGAGTCAACTCGAGTCGATTCTACGATGATTTAATATATTTATTTCGTTTTGTTTTTTTGCTTATATACAAAAAAATAAAATTCTTTTTTGATTACATCGGATCTGGACTTGCAGCACTATCACTGATATCGATAACATTGGATGTTGATTTCTGTTGTTCAATATACGATTTAATACATGCACTAACCCGTTGTCCCAATGATTCATTCTAAGAAAACAAAAGAAGTTCAAATGTCGCTAACATTTTTTGACATACGTTTAATGTCCATGAGACATCAATATCACCATTGTTCTCGATTGCTATACGTAATTGTTTATTGTCAATATGTAATAAATTATCTGAGAGAAGAATACATCGATGTTGACTAGTAAGTTCACGTTCAAGTAATTGCACAAGAGAAACTAATTTCAAAGTTGATGATGGCGTAAAATGAGAATGAAATTGAACGGTATGTTGAGTTAAATCTAATTGTTTCATGGCAGTCGATGGTCGAACAAGACGGAGACGCTACGAAATAAAAACTCCTTAGTTTTCAAATTGATATTTCCAAACAAATAACATACTCCATCTTTGATAATCAATGTTCCTCGCATTGATTTCGATCGTTTCGCTGTTCGACTAACATCAGCTGTTTCTTCTACAAAACAAAACAACAAAAAAACTTTCGACTACGATAATTTTGACAATAGATCATCAACCTTTCAGTTCTTGAACTAATTGAGATTCAACATCGATCGGTACTCCATGTGGAGTTTCAATAACAATTGTTTCTCCATTGGCCGGTTTATAACACGGAATTTCTATTCGAAACTATTCATCTCAATTCTTAGCTAGAATATCAGCTTACTTAATTCATCTTTAACTCGTCCACGAAGAAAATCCATGACAAGATCTTCTCCATGAACTAAAACGACATTTCTCGGTTGACATTGTCGTATCAATTGCGTTATGCCTTTGGCATCGGCATGTGCCGAAAATGACATGTAATGTACTTGCATTTTAGCTTCGATTTCTTTGCCATCGAAAAGAAATCGTCGTTGACCTAACAACAATTTCGAACCGACTGTATTCGCCACACAATAACCCGGGATGATAATCTAAACTTAAACTCTATAAACATTTGAAACAGAAGAAAAAGTTCAATGAAAACCATATTCTTTTCATCGGTTGCCCATTTTTTGAATAAATAAAGTGAATAACCTGCATGCAACATGCCCGGTGAAGCAAAGACAATCATAGCTCCCGGTTGTTCGACATACGATCGATCCCATGGCTAGAAAATCATCGAAATCCGAATTCGACGTATTTCGTTTTGCTCTCGATTTACTTTAATATGTTTAAAATCAAAGATATTCTTGTTGTGAAATGTTGATTGAATCTTTTCGTTTGTCCACGAGACGAATAACGAATAATAAGTATTGACTTTTTCCGAAAGACCCGATGCGAAATAGATCGGTACATTTAAATTCATTCGTTCTAAATATGTTTCGAGTAGAATACATAGTTCTTGTGCTCGGCCAACGGCAAAGACAGGCACAAGAACTTTGCCGCCACGACGAACACATTCGACGACTTTCGACATGAAATCACGTTCACGTGCTCGACGAGAATCACGAACGGTTGACCCGTACGTCGATTCAGTTATGAGAATATCGGGACGACATCGATCGATATGAGCCGAGCCCAAATGTCGATCAGCTGTCGTATTGAAATCACCGGTATAAACGAGTGTTTGTTGACCAACACGAATATGAAACATAGCTGCACCCAAAACATGACCAGCGTAATAAGCTTTGATTTCGAAATCTGTATCTACCTGGAAGGAGAAATCAATCAATTGACTTGACAATGTTGAAGAACGAAAATTACTTTGATTGTTTGTCCTAAACTAACAGGTATGACTTTTTTCATACAGTTTTTAATATCTTCTGTTGTATAAATGCTCTGTTGAGTGTTTTTATCTGTTGTAACTTTTCGAAAATCTTCCTACAACAATCGACGAAAACATTAACTTCCATTTCATAGTCAAACTCACTAAAAGCAATGGCGAAATAGCTTTCGTTGGATAGGTCATATACAATGGTCCATTATATCCGACAACTTCTGTCATATATGGCAATGCGCCACAATGATCCAAATGAAAATGGCTAGAAAACAATGATGCACAATCTCATCCAACACAAAAACGAGCTGAATACCTGATGATAACACAATGAAGATACGGTGTCAATGGACCGTCTTTACAAATCACCGAAAAATCCGGAAAACGACGCTAGAAAATGAGGATTCGATTTTTTTTTGTCGATAAATCAAGCACATACATCATCATAAAAGCCCATATGAAGACCACAATCGAGCATGATATTTTTACCGCCCATTGTGATCAAAATACAACTCCGGCCGACATCCTGACCGGCTCCTAATGGTAAAATACGTATCTCTGACATCTGAAATAAGACGAACAAAACTGCTTCTTCGAGGAGGCTAGAATCTATTTATTTGTAAAGGAATAGGGACAGAAGAAATTTGTTTTTTTTTCTTTTTGGATCAAATCAAACAAAAATGTCTCTACATATTCCAAAGATTTCGAAGTTTGACCAATTTTGGACGGTCGTCGATCGCTTCAACACCCTGCAAAACGAAATTTATAAAAATAATGTTTTTTTATTTTCATCTAATAGAATACATACACGAGGATAATATTCATTTCCCGTTATACGACGATCTCGTAGAAAGAGATAATAATCTCGATCATCTTTCATTAAATTTCTCGGTCCGTATTTCTACTCAAACAAATCAAAAGTTCATCAACACAACTGTTATCTTTCGCAAAACGAACTTTGCCATTGAGAAAATACCAATTTCCCACATAGAGAACAGGTGCTGCGACCAAAAGAAGTGGTGCAGCTGTTATAACAAGTGATGGTAGGATTTCAAACCAAACCATATTCGGAATCTAAAATATCAAAAGACATTGTTTACTGAGCAAATACACACACAAAAAAGGAACTGATGATCATATCTGATCGAATTTTAAAACTAGATGATTATAAGAGAGGATTTAGAAAAGTCTTTGTCGTTTATCATTCGTTGTTGACGAATGATTTGGCGATGGATGAGAACGTTTGAGATTGGATGATGGGGAAGTAAATAATTGCTTGATCACACCACTGGCTTTTCGTGGTGTTAACTGAGGATTAGAAGAAGAATTGACTTTTGGAGAATCGATAAACAACCGACGTCGACTTTCTAATTAGAAAAAAAAGCATGTCGTGTGTTTTTATTATAAAAATAAGATGGAAATGTACTGTCATTTGATTGAGATAACTCAATTTGTGAATGATATTTTTGTGCTTCGCGTACGAAACGTCTTAAAACATAATTACAACGCGACACACGATTGACAACTTGCGAAAGATGAAGAGCAGCTGGTTTACTCGGTTGATTATCGACAACTGGAACATTGTACACTAAACAACAAGCAGAATAGGCAAGCTAATTCTCGGTAGATTCATACGAGGATTTGAAGAACGAAGACGAAGTGAAAGTCTTTGAATTTCACGTGCCATCATATCTGATGTTGACACGTCCGAATCGTCTTTGATCGGAGTGTCTTCGATAGCTTCGTTGTTTTCTTTGGTTTTTTCTGTGGATAGACTTTTTTTCACTGGCGTGTTTTCGACATTGGCTAATGAAGGAGAACTACCAAAGAAGGAAAGAAATGAATTCATTCGTTTCGTTTTCGCTTACTTAGTGACTGGTAATGGTTTGAAACTCATTGTTCGATTGATGATTGTGCTTGACGAAGGTTTTACAGCAATCATCTTTCGATTTTTAGTTAATTCTTGTTGTAACGACGAAACATTTCGTTGAGAATAGGCTCGACGAGTTTTCGATGCTGCTGCTCCTGCGGCTGATCGAGTCGAAAGAAACTTAAATTCAACTTGATCAGTCATTTTCTCAAGTTTGAATATGTATCTATTTACAAGTTTTGGACATCAATAACTAACATCAACAGAGACAACTTTCGATTTATTCATTGGATAGAAAAAGTTTACTAATCAATTGCGAATATCCGATAGATGTCGCATATAGGGAAAAACATATTATTCAGCAAGTTGATCACGAAGACCGGCAGGAAGAGCACCTTGTAAGCTCGGTCGAATCATTAATTTATCAGCTAACCAAGCTGGTCCTCGTGAAATTGCGAACATAATACAGCTCGATTGAATACCCGGTCGATAACGAATTCGTGGCGTTGTATTCATAACAGCATGTTTCAATGCACGAACGACTTTGGCTGGATCTTCGGCATATTTCATAAATATATTATTTTTCACGCTTTCAACTGTTTTATCAAGAAAAGCTTCTCCCCATCGTTGTTTAACACTCTCAGGCACAGTTTCCCAGAGTACACGCAAAGCTTTATCATGTCCTTGCATGATATTAGTACGCATAAAGCCTGGCTCGATGATACTAACACGTAGATTCCAAACGGCCATTTCTCGTCGAAGACAATCGGAGAATGATTCGAATGCATATTTCGACGCGGCATAAGATGACATGCCCGGTTTGGTTATATAACCAGCGACGGAACATATATTCACAACACGTGAATCTCGTTTAGCAATAAGTAACGGGAGAAATGTTTTTGTCATTGCAACATGTCCGAAAAAGTTTATGTCCATAACTTGACGCATCGAATCGACGGTTATCCAATCGATCATTCCGCTTGCACCGATGCCAGCATTATTGACTAATGCATGGAGAACTTTCGTTTTCGAACTAACTAATTCGAAAGCTCGATCGATATCATCTTGAGAACTAATATCCAGCTGAAAAACTGTTGCATTCGATGAAAGAATCGATTTTAGTTTATCAACGTTTGCCGAACTGTAAACACCGGCAAGAACAAGAAAACCTTGTTTGTCCAATTCAATTGCTAAACCATTGCCGAAACCACTGTCACAACCACTGATCAACACGTATTTATCTCGTGGATTAATATCCGGAGTCGGATAGAAATGTTGATACAAACGATAGGCTCCATAAACGAAAAGTCCGAAGACGAATAATAAACACATACTTTCTCTTTTTCAAATGACACACACACAGATAACATTACTCGACATTTTATTTTATTTGATAACGTTTCAACTTTGTCCTTTCTAACAAACGAACAAACAAACAAACAAACAAAAAAAGCACATAAAATAAAAAATTCTAATTTAGAATTTCTCATCGATTGCATGTTGAAAAGTGAGAAAAATATGTTCTAATGATGTTAATTGCACCGTATAATTCGGCGCAATTATATTTCGTTCGACAAGATCTTCTAAGATTTCGAATAAATTGGCGAGACTACTCTTCGGATAATTGTATTCATTCGTATTATCTACACGTGTTAATCGTGGCACGTTAATCGATTGACCGATGGGTGTCAATCGAATTCGGTATTCCGTACCGTATTGTTCTTTTAAATGTGCTGGTGAGCCTAAACAACGAGCATTGCCATGAACGAGTATTGTCAATCGATCGCAGAGTTGTTCGCATTCGAGCATTGAATGTGAAGCGAAAACAATCGATGTATCGATGGGACGATGTTGAAGAATTAAACGAATATGTGCACGTAGAAGTGGATCGACTTTGGCTGTCGGTTCATCGAGTAGGAGAAGTGTTGGCGAACCAATTAAACATAAAGCTAAATGAAGACGTCGAACGGTACCACCACTTAAACGTGAAACTAAACGATGACGATATTTTTCTAATTGAAATTGAGTTATGATTAAATCATTGATTAACAACGGCTGAATGCCATGTAAACGACAAATATAATCTATGGATTGAAGAACAGTTAGAGCTGAAAAACTGATATCATCCTGAGGACAATAACCGATCGATTCTTTATTGGCTGTATAAATATGACCACCTGTTGGTCGTAATTCACGAACTAACATTCGAAATGTTGTTGTTTTACCACTTCCATTGAAACCTAACAGTCCGAAACATTGTCGATGTGGTACAGCAAATGTCAATCGATTCACAGCAGGTTGACCTGTCCAACCGTATCGTTTCGATAGATTATCGACGACTAATCTCTCGGCTTGTTTATCCTGTTCGGTCATAGTTTCGATTCGCTGTCGTTCACGTTGAACATCTGCATCTTCTTCTTTCAAATTAATCGTACCTTTAATAGCTCGAGTGATATGAATCAATTTCCAAGTATCAATAAGAATTAATACGAGAAAATAAATCAAAATTTGAACAAGAAAAATCAGCACATGTATGAGAGTTTTCGAAGAATAATTTTCATAGACAAATGTTTCAGTCGATTGATCGAATAGGTTGTTTACTGGACAAGATGATGATTGAAGAATAGAAATAATAAGAATGTAAATATTAATATTGGGAAAAATAAGAATTAAACTCCAACGAAGAATTGGAATGACTTGAGGAAATCGAAGATAAGTTCGAAAACCTTCGAAGAAGAGCCGAAATGTGAAAATAAGATGAACAAATTGAAGAATAAAAAGAATCATTGTTGCACCAATAATTGGCGAACGAAAACATTTAGCTAGGAGATAGATCAATGGTAAATTGCCGAGAAAGTACAATGGTGTTAAAGCAAAGAACGTGCCATGAAAACCTTGAGGATTGGTTAATCGATCGATGATGATCAAGATGATTAACCAAATGAAACAGAGAATTAAATCGCTAAGATAGGTGATCAGCCAATGAATTATCGGTCGAAGACCGTGAATAATCGAATAGGAATGAAATGATGACGCATGATCTTGAATGGCCAATGCTGCTGCGACGATGAGGATAATTGAAAGTAAAATAATTGAAAAATGAAAACGTGGTGGAAGCGAATATAAACAAAAGAAAATGAAATCTCGAGATGAATATTGTTCAATGATTTGTTTCTCATTTTTGTTGACAAATTCCAATGAATTCACAGATGTATTTGTTAATTGAGAGAAAATTTTTAGACAATAACGATTCATATTTGGAAGCACAGGTGATGGTACAAAACATTCGAGTTTATTCAATGAAGGTATTCGAATGCCGATGATTGTTTTGTATGAATAATAATCCGAATACCAAGTTCGAGTATTCAGGAGATATTTTTGAAAATTTTCAATTGAATAAAATCGATCGGTAGTTTTCGGCAATGACAAACGATTTTGAATGGCGACAGGAGCTGTGACAATATATCGAACTTGATCAGTCGATGAGATTGCAAATGTTGGCATGTATAATGGCGAGAGAGCATAGGCTAAATAGAGAAGTAGAATGATGGGCAATAGCCGAGCACGTCGAAGGAAAACTTGGCCACGACGAATGAGCACACCGATGGTCTGTTGCGTGTAGAGATGCGTTCGTTTCGAGCTCGTTCGAGTTTCGAATAGTTTTTCGATTTTACTTTGAATCGTATTCTCGGTTGGTTCGTCGGTTGACGAGGTTAACTTCAAGAAAATGTCATCGAGCGTGATATTCTCGAGAGAATATTTGATCTGATCGTGTTCTAATTTTTTCAGCACAGTGATCAATTGTTGTCGAGTGGGAATTTGAATGTGATGCGTTTGGGAATTGAGAATCCAGTCAGTTGGAATATACGATGGAATACGTTCGAGATGAAGTCGATCTCCTGCCGGACCGAATTGTCGTTTCAAATCGAGAATTGTTCCTTGTGCACGAATTTTGCCATTGTCGAGAATAAGAATTGTATCGCAGAGTTCTTCGACTTCATCGAGAAGATGCGACGAGATTAAGAGAGTTCGATTGGTTTTATTTTCACGAAGCCACGACCAAAGTTGTCGACGAGCAACCGGATCGAGCGATGACGATGGCTCATCTAACAAAATCACGTTCGCTTGTCCAACGAACGCACAGAGAATCGACAATTTTCGTTGCATGCCACCTGATAACGTATGACAAAGACGTTGTCGATACGTTTTCATATCCATGAGATCCAGCAAATGCTCGATATCTTCTGTCGACGATGTTTGGTTGCCATTCGATCGAACACGAGCATAGAATTCTAATTGTTCAAAAACGGTTAAATGAGAGAAGAGCATGTCCTGTTGAGGACAATAGCCGATGTATCGTCGAAGTTCGGAGAGATTTTCATAGAGATCTTTATCGTGAATTTCAATCGAACCGCAATCGCACGGTAACAGACCGCAAAGCATTTCGATGGTCGTCGTTTTTCCAGCGCCATTATGACCGATTAAACCGTGAATTGTCGAGCTTTCGAGTTTGAATGAAATATGATCGACAGCGAGTTGTTTTTCTGCATGAAATCGACCGTAGGTTTTCGTCAGACTATTGACTCGAACGGTTGTAGTTGCGTCGGGCAATGTTTCGACCATTTGCATGGCCACACTTTCACGACGTTTTCCCGCTTTGATTCGATGATTTCGAACGAAATCCAATGGCCACGACCACGGTCGAGCAATTCCGTATTTGCCCGGAAAGATTTGCTCGAGATAGAACGATAATAACCACATGAGAACACTGCCGATGATCATACTCAACCAAATATAAACAAGTTGAACTGAAAAATACGATGAACGTGATAGATCATGGTTCATTCGAAAGAACAGGATAAACGTTCGTTTGATCGAATAGAACGGGAACCACGCTGTTGCCAGTGTGTGAAGAAATGTGGGCAAACGAATGGTTGACGAAAGAGCGAGATAAAAGGAAATGATGTAGATAAACCATGACCAAATCGATGCTTTGAGATTTCGATGAAAACAATGAGCAACGAGAACTGAACGAGAGAAAACTTGAATTGTCCAAAGAAATATCGTTGGAATGAGAAAAGCAAATGATACGTAGGGTAGATAAGTTTCTCCGTCGAAGGATTTTTTAAGAATAAAGATGAGGAAAATATTGATTAGGATTTGAATGAGAGAATAACGAAGAAACCAAGCGAGACTGTTGAGAATTGGTTGAATTGAAATTAAACGAAGAAGTTCAGTAATACCTTGACGTTTTTCATCGATTAATGAATCGAAAAGACGATTAAAATTGAACAGAATACAACCATCGACAAAAATCAAAAACATCACCAAAGAAAACTTGGGAAAATTGTCAAATAATGGATCTGTCAAGTAGCTTAAACATGGCCATGTATAGACAATCAATTGTTGTTTTGTTCGAAATGATTTCATAATCGATTGAATATTAAGAAAAATTTGCATGAATTGACTTGACTGTTCACGGTTTTGATTCGAACAGAGATTTGATGATGGATGCTGAAGTCTCAATAGATCGTCGTTTAAATCAGTTGAACTGAAATTTTTACACCACGATGATTCATCCATTTGACATTGATATTGAATCGATGATGAATTCAAATAAAATCGACCATTTAAACGAGATAAATTTTCCGAATAAATAATTGTGTTCTTTCCACATGAACGTTTGAAATGTTCGTATAAATTTCGATTGCTAATTTCAATGGGTATCGTCGAAATTGGACATTGAGCTGTTAATGAATAATTGAAAATTTGAATTGATTCGATATTGGGCTGAATTTTTGATGAATCGATACGAATTGGACTCGATCGGGTATTTGAAGATGACGTATGAATCCATCGGAGACATAGTAGCAAGAAAAGACAGAAAGCTGGAACGAGAAATTCACAGAGAACACGTGGACAACACTTGCAGATTCGCTGTCGATGAGCGTATCGAAGCGATTTTTGAATTAGTAACCAAAGATGATAGAATATCATATTCGGTTTTATGTGAAATGCAATACGCGTTTGTTGTCTGTCTGTCTGTCTATACTTACTTATCTATCTGCTCTGAGGTCAACGAATGAATGAGAAGTTCAATATAGTTGTCAGCACAAGTCATGTACATGTTGTTGTTATCTGTCCGTCGATCGGTACAGAAGAGAAAGAAATTTTGATTTATTGAGAAAAAGAAAATAAATACAATTGACTAGAAAATTGGTTTTCGATTTAAAAATCGATGAAATTCTTTGATTAATGAAAGTGCACAAGGTTCATCAATAGGTGTGATTATACACGAATTATCGAACCATTTGAAACCTTTTTCAACTAAATCTTCGCCTTGTCGTCGCGTTCGTGTTCGTGCAATTAATCGACAGGCACTATTCATCGAATTGACATCATATTTATCATAAACTGTTGGTTTATCGACATTAGCCAATGGAATATAGGTTAAATCATCGATTGGACATTCACGTGGAATGTACATAAGTTTGCCGGATTTTCTTGGAATAACAAGATCAGTAACGACTTGTTCGTCGGCTTCATCGACCGATGAGAGAAATGGTATTGAAAGAGAAATACTCGAACGAAAATCGATTCGAGCAAATGATTGATTGGAATCGTGAGAAAACGTGAGCATATCGATGAGATGAGTGATTGAACCGCCGGGCGCACGTGCAGCGATTTCACAGAGAATGAAATCATCGTCTTTCGATCGGTTTTCATCGAGATTTTCGTATAATTCTAAATGAAAGATCAAACAATCGTTTGGCGTTGGAAGAATATTTAAAAGTCGTTGTGCTGCATGAACTAATCGATCGTAAAGTGGATCCGATGGTGGTATCGATGAATTGCCATAGGCAAGACCTTGTTTAGCAAATGCGAGACAAGTTTGAAGATAGGCGAATGGCCAAACATTGGTGATTTGACCGTTGTCTGCAATGCCATTGACGTGATACATTCGACCACGAACGAAACCTTCAACCATGAGTTCACCAACGAGATCCATACGTTGATTCACATCGATACATGAGAATAATTTCGATGAGAGAAATGTTTCTAATTCATTTTCATTCGAAAGTATATGTAAACCGGCAACAGCACAGCCGAGTGTTGGTTTGACAACGACAGGATAACCGTGTTTTTCGATAAAACCGATGAGATCAATTGGAGCTAACAGACGAGCAAATGGTGGAACAGGAAAACCACCTTGACTAGCTAATTCTTTCATGTAAACTTTTTCACGATAGGCATGAACTTGTTCAGCTGAAAGACCCGTCGAAATATTCAATAAACTTCGTAGATGTGCTGCACGAATGATTAAATCTTCGTTTTTTGTATAGATATGTGTAAAATGATGTTGTTGATGCATTTGAAACGCCCATAATTCTAATGTACCATCGGTTGTTGGATGTTCAACTTCTTTATAAGCTTTAACCAATGGTGAATTCTTGTCTTTATCGGAAAGTGCACCTCGACTAGTAAATATATACAAATAAACTTGGTCTTCATCTGTATTGATAAAATCTGTCCAATGATGTTCGATAATAATCGATTGAATTTGACAATCATCCAAAATGAGCACACGTTTTTCCGACATTATTTTATTTTACACACAATCGAAGAATTAATCGATCGATCGACTTGAATTTATATACACTCGATGGGTCTTTATCAAAACGGACTAGTCATTTTTTTTTAAATAAACACACACATAGATATCGATTCTTTATTCGTAAAATACATATACACATACACACAAATAAAATAAATTCATTTTAAAATAAAGTTAAGTTCGAGATTGTCGACGTACAGTGTCATTGTGTTGTGTTTCGAAGCCAAGTCGAGCAAAAAGTCGTTGTTTACAAGCAAATAAATCATCTTGCATTAATTTAAAACACATCGCCGTTAAAACTAAACCGAAAAGAAGATATAAAGCACAGAGAATGGATTTGCCATTTTTATTTTCAGTTAATGTTCCTTTGCCAGGAACTAAATCGCCAAGACCAATAGTTGTAAATGTTATAAATGAAAAATAAGCACCATCAACATAGGACCAACCTTCCCAATGTGAAAATAGAACAGCACCGGCAACGATATATAAAGCGAGAACACCGAGAGTAGCAGCGATAGGTACGTGAAGAACAGTTTCAGTTTGAACTTGAGATATTTTCCTATGTTTTCGTTGTCGAATCATTCGTTGAATATAATTTATCGTCAATGAATAATATTTAATAAATAAAAATGCTAATAAATCACCCGTATTTGTCAAACACATAATCATAATCGGTATGCCAAACATCGCATATAAACACGTCATAATCTTGCCAAGAATCGATTTCGGTGCTATATTACCATATCCAACTGTTGTTATCACAGTTGCTGAATAGAGCATAGCAGTTGAAAATGTCCATTTTTGATTGTACGATACATCGGCACGTGAATCATGTTTATCCGTGAGTTTTTCTTGTTCAGCCTGCATACGTGCGAGTTCATCGTCGATTAATTTATCGAAACGTTCGGTATTAACATAAATTCTCCATCCCGTATCATCGTATCCATCTTGTCGAGACATCATACCTCGCCAAAGTGCATAACGTAATTCAAATGAAATATTCAACATCCAATTGAATTCATCCGTAGCTATCAAACGAATATTTCGAATGCCACGCGTATGTTCAAGTTTGATTTGTTCGTTTTTTTTCGATTCATATTTCGATTCAATTGTATAGAATATTAAACCACCGAGTGCAACATAACTGAAGACGAGTACTGAGAGACCGATTTGTGAAAAGAGAAATTGAGAAAATATATGACAGAAATCCGTTCGAAATCGTTTCCACGAACAAAAATTCGAACAACAAAGTTGAAATCTATTCGAGTGACGTAGTGACGGAAATGTGCCAGATGGTGATTGACTTGGAACAGGAAGTGGAATGTCACCGTATTCATCGAATGTAACTAACGGTGCGAGACTATCTTGAGTCGGAAGACTTGGCAGATGAATTGGACTAATTTTCGGCTAGGAAAAGAAAAAATAAATCGATATCAATCAGTTCAAATTCGATTTCTTCTCTCACAGATGTTCGAATTGTTTTCTGATAAATATTATAATTGCCACGAGCTGCATAATTCATTCTACTAGCAACTATCGAGACACAATTTATCGACTAATTCTAGTTCTTGATTCTTTGTCATTCTCTCGCTCTCTGCATTTGTATTCTTGACAATTCCCTTTAGGTTAATCTCAGTCAATCAATCAATTTGCTGGGCCTTTTGTTTTATTCTACCTGATCATTATCATCAATATTGATCGTGCTAAGTTTGGTCGAGCTTTTCTTCATTATTGTTTGCTTACTAATTCAAGTATGTAACACATATAAATGATCGGCAAGCAAGTGTATTGACACGTTCAATTGTCATCTCTCTCTCTCTCGGAACTTTTTCTTTCTTTCCGACAATGAGTAAAATGAAACGTTTTTCCCAAACGAGAACAACACAGTATGTTTGCGCTTCGGGCACACTGATTTCTTTTCTCTGCTAACATTATGTCAACTAAAAAGCATCGACAATTGTTCGGATCGTTATCGTTCATGTAGTCCTAAATAAACATCGACAAATAACGCGCACACCTGTTCGATCGTTTCTTTTTTCCTGCCTACTAAAATTTCAATTGTCTTAGTTTATTTGTCAATATTCGATTAATTAATCAATACAGGTAAATATTTTTTTCCTTCATCAATACGATGTCGAATCGTAATTGCCGTTTCAATGTTCTTATCTGTATGCATCACATTTCGTTCTCGATTGAAAAGTGAAGCGAAGCGTTACACACACAAAACGAAAATCGTCATATGAAAAAAACGACGACTATTTTCATTTTAGCTGTATGCATAGCTCTAACATTTATCATTCCAATCATACAATTATCGATTGGATTTAATTTCATTGTCGACAATGGCGATGATCCCGATGTTGAATGTCGAGCAGCACCGGATCTGCCGGTCATTTTAGCAATTGGTGGTGTATTTGCATTGTTTTTCTTGGGTTCAGCGTATAGTTTGTTGAAAATTATCGCATCAAATGGAAAAGCAGATAGTGATATGTCAGGACGTGGGCCGAAAATCTTACTCGGTGAGTTCGTTTGTTTGTTTGCTCATTCAATCGAATAGTCAAGTGCATTTTCAAGGTTCGATTAGTCTTATATTCGGCGCGATAACACTCATATTTTTTATTCTTCTTCAAATGCGTGTTTATCGAGCTTATTCAAATGACGTTCAAACAGATAATAAATCTGCAACGAATTATTGTTATTCAACAATCATTCAAGGAAGTTTAGCTGTTATTATTCTTAATTATTTCAGTATTTGTGTATTTATTTTCATTCATATTCTTGTTTTATCGAATACGAAACGAAAAATTCAACAGGCAAAATTACACGACATGGAAATGACTCCGACTGGTCATTGAATAGAAACCGATTTCTTTCTTTTGCTTTTTTCAAATTTGATTTGGCGAATAGGAAAACGAACGTGATTGAACGCGTTTCTTTCGAAAACGTAATCCAACTATAATGCCAATAATAATTGCAATGAAAAATTCAATCGAAAGAACCACAATGAGAGCAATCGTTCCTGAACATAGTTTATCATCTTGAGAGTGAGGTGTTGGTTGAGTTTGTCGATTTTGATAGATTTCTTGAAATAATAATCGAAGTCGACGACCGCCAAGTGCTAAACGTTGTTCGATAATCGGAATACTTCGATTGTAATAGATATCACCTAATGTATAATTAACTGAAACGTTCATTGTTGAATTTTGTTCATCGAGATAGATTTGTGAACAAACAAAAGACAGATTTTCATCGACCCATTGACTTATTTTCGTATCATTTTCATTCGATGTTTGATTTAACATGAGATCGAATATATGCTCATAATAAAGTGAATTATTACCTTGAAAATCTCGTCGAATACGTGTAAGTATCATGGCTGAATCCCATATCGAATGAAGACTTGTTATATAGGAACTATTCATATATTGAACTTTAACACTATTTCCACCTCGATCAGTAGTGAATGCTGTATGTAATGGTTGATGAATATCACCAACAAAATGAATGAGAAAATACAAAGCTTCTTTTTGTTGAATTTCATCGAACGATTCTTCTAAACGTTTCGTATAATTTCTTATAGCTCCTTCGGCACATCTATCATTCGAACAATCTCGTTCGTAATCATAGTTACACGCCCAATCGGGTGTATTAATAAAATGTAATGCACTTGACCATAACCAATTGGCAAATTCAGTTGGATTCGTGTCTGGACGAAAAATATCATCAGCCCATGAAGCCATTGCACTAAGATTTCCATTCCAATGCCAAGGTGTTAACGAACGAATCCATTCGCCAGTTGCATTATCCAGTTGACTTTGAGCCAAATGTACGATTATATTATGGCCAATGGCGCCCCAAGATAAAGCTTGTCCGAACAAGAGAAAAAGAAAACAGATGAACAACATTTCTATTTTGATATATCTTTTGAGATGTGCCTTTTTTTTTGTCAAAATAACAAGAAAAGAAAAGACGACGCCCGTATACGAAAAGAACAACAAAAAGCATCTTTCTAATCGAAAATAAATATTAAAATCTTCATCATGATATCACAAAACAATCGTCAATTAATCCTATGTGTTTCACTTAAAGTTCTTTTCTACAAAATGTACTCATTTATTTCGCTTTTTCTCTCTCTCGCGTTTTTAAATATCTTATAATTTTTTTTATGTGAATACATAAATCACATAAATATTCGCCCACAAAAGAAAATTGTCAAAGGGATTTTTTTTTCTTTTTCTGTTCTCTACCAAACGCGTATCTTTCCTCCTACAATGCACATATTATTACACGACCGCGTGTCTTTCTTTTCCTGCCAAGGTTATTTACCATTTTTTTTTTCAAGAAAAAGAAAGGTCGTTGAATATTAAACACCGCACATTTGTGTATCATGATTGAAATCCGTTTAACCGAAGAAAATCTCAACGTTGATGTCCTACCATCGATAGACACAAACGATAAACTTCATGTTATTCTCAGTGAAAATAATATACGAAGAATTAAAAGTTCGTTATGGGAATCGATATTTACCGATCCACGTTTGTATTCATTGTCATTGATTAATATTCAATTGTATCATAATGATACAGAAATACTTGTAAATTCGATTCGAGACGAAAAAACACTTGTCGAATTAGTTTTCAATTCTGTTCTACAATCGGTACATTCGTTTGATTCGATATTAAATGATGGTTTACAAAAGAATCGTAGTATTAAAAAATTAACAATAACAAATTTCAAAACAGTCGATGCAGCTACGATTGCAAGTCTTATTCGACATAATTCAACGATTGAATATCTTTCATTAGTTAATAATCAAATTTCAACCAAACAAGGTGATATTATTCTCGATGCATTGAAATCAAATTCAACGTTAGCAACGTTAGACATTCGATCGAATCGATTAGGAAAAGAGGGTGTTGAGAAATTTCAACAATTTTCATCGTCGAAAACTATTCTTTTGAATGATAATGATATTTCAGAAGAAATTAGTCCATCGAATGAACAAACAGTTCTCATTCCTGAAGTCTCACAAGATACAAAGATTGAACTACCACCATCACCACCAACACCAATAAAATATCGTTTGGTTTTATTAATTCTTGTTACATTTCTCTTCTTTCTTTGGGGTATACCGAATCAATTGAACGGTGTTCTAATTCGACAATTTATGAAAACATTTACTCTGTCGAGATTCGAAGCTGGTCTCGTTCAATCGGCATTCTACATGGGCTATTTCATATGGGCTCTACCAGCTGCCTACGTTCTTCGCCGTTGGGGTTATAAAGTTGGTATTCTTCTCGGTTTGGTTTTCTTTGGCACGGGTTCGTTTCTATTTTGGCCAGCGGCTCTCATCGGCGAGTATCTTCCGTTTTTAATTTCGTTATTCGTTATTGCAACAGGTCTCGCTTTTCTCGAAACATCAGCCAATCCGTTCATTGCCAATGCAGCTGGCCCAATTGAAACCTCCGAACAACGTTTAAACATTGCACAAGCATTCAATCCTCTTGGTGCGATTGCTGGTGGATTAATTGGAACGTTATTTATCTTCTCAGGTGTTGAATTAGATGATAAACAAGTTGAAAAATATAAATTCGACAAAACTTATGATCGATATTTACAAGATGAAATACTTCGTACTGTTCGACCGTATGTTGTGCTCGGTGTAATCAGTTTTCTTTGGGCATTGATCATTGTTTTCATTCCATTTCCAACGAGAAACAAAAAGGAACAAACGGAAAACGAGTCCAATGGTGATAATTCACTTTGTCGACCGTTTTTCTTCTTCTCAGTTATCGCACTCTTTGCCTATGTTGGCGCACAAGTTGGTACTTGGTCGTATTTTATTCAATATGCTCAAGATTATGTTGAAGTCGGAGAGAAAACCGCTGGTTATCTTCTCACAGGAACTTTAGCGATGTTTGCATTAGGCCGTTTTCTTGCTGCTCTATTAATGCACTTTGGCTTTTCGCCATCGATACTTTTAGCCACATTTTCATTGATTAATGTTCTTCTCATTACAATTACAGTTCTCTCGCCGAATTCAGTTGGTCTCGGCGCTCTATTCATCACATCATTCTTCATGTCACTCATGTTTCCAACAATTTTTGCGTTGGGCATCAAAGGTTTGAGCGAACAAACAACGAAATTAGCCAGTTGTCTTTTAATCATGGCTATTATCGGTGGTGCAATTGTCACGCCATTAATGGGTCTAGTTGCAGTTGAATTGAAAAATTTAGCATTGGCCTATGTACTACCTGGTGGTGCATATTTAATCATTGCTATCTACGCACTGTTAGCATACGTTCTAACAGCAAGCGAAAAACGTCAGAAGAAGAAATGAAATGCATATGTTTCGCGTGTCTTTTCGTTTTTTTATGATTGAATAAAGATAAATTTAAAAGTGACATCTGATTAATCTAGATATCATTGGTTTAGAGCGTCTTTTCTTTTTCTAATCGATCGATCGATCGATCTCATAAAGTTCGTTTTTTTTTCGGATATGTCGTTCGAAGATTTCGCGCTGACATGTGCACGTACATTTGGTCAAACGCCAATTCGTCTTATTCGTATGTCATCGTCATTGACAACTTATATCGATTATACCGATCCACCGTATCGTCATCCGGTTTTACTCTGTCAACCACATTTTACTTCGAAAACAATTTCAATCGCTTTTTATTTGAATGGTACAGCTTATTTTGAATATTTAACTGAAGATAAAATTCGACAACGTTTACAATTATTGAATCATACACGAGCACGTTCTTATCAATCCGATGACATTCAATTGATACTAAAACGTTTGAAAACAATTCTGTCTGTTGAAAATTTCAAAGAAACTTCACATGAACTACACGCTAAACTGCTTTCACCTCGTATGTTATCAATTGAAATTCTTCAACCAGATTTGAAATTTAAATT
>Ga0209922_101585_pt1 | contig 21577 bp, 31 predicted proteins | sample ThiBiot_500_biof_FD_183946 | JGI IMG/M metagenome (GOLD analysis project Ga0209922, IMG submission 183946) | Wastewater bioreactor microbial communities from Cape Town, South Africa - Thiocy_expt_500_biof (SPAdes) | ecosystem: Engineered > Bioreactor > Thiocyanate-remediating > Anaerobic-Aerobic ...
TATTCTTCTAAAAGGATTTTGTTCAAACAAATTTTTGTCTCCAAGATATATGACATTGGTCTCTCGAGAGCTCAACAAAAGAACGGCAAGATGAAAATTCCGATGAATAAAATATTAATCATCCAAACACGAGCAAGTCTTTCGTATTTGTTCGTTCGCCGAAAAAATGTCGTTATCAAAAGCATACTCTCAGATGAATAACTCAAACTGAAATGTACTTGTGAATCATGCATATCAAAGAGAAATGAATTCGATCTGAGGATAGTTTCAAATGATTTTATTGTGTGTTATATGAATAAAGTTTGTTCTTCTTCAGAATTAGTTTTCTTTTTTGAAATGTATATAAGGTAGATTTTTTTTCATTTTTTGTTTTCTACATGAGACATACGATGCCGACGACACATGAATAGACAAAAGAAAGAAAAAAACAGACGAACAGTTTGAAGAAGAGAAAAAATGAACAAACAGCTAGTGAGAGAAAAACTGATTACAACCAACACACACACACACACACTGAAGAAAAAAGATAGAGATGAAATAGAAAGAAGAAAAACGTTGACATCGACACACACACGAATAAAAATATAAAGAAAGAAAAAAGAGTAAGTTAAGTGGTATTACAAAGAGAAAAAAAAGAGACAAAGAGTTTTTTTTTTCTTGTTTTTGTCAATTTGGTTTGATGACCGGTTGTGTGCATGTGTGTTGTACACAGAAGAGAGAGAGAATAGAAAACAGTTACTGATGTTCTTCGGGTGGATTGGCATCATCGGCCTCAGGTGCATCACTTGTCCATAACTAAAATAAATCGATTAGAAATTTACTTTCTTGATTAGAAATGAACAAATTATTTACCGTAAGATTATCCCGGAGTAATTGCATGATAAGTGTGCTATCCTTGTATGAATCTTCATTGAGTGTATCGAGTTCAGCAATGGCATCATCAAATGCTTGTTTAGCTAAATGACAAGCTCGATCTGGTGCATTGAGAATTTCATAATAGAACACGGAAAAGTTCAAAGCAAGACCAAGACGAATGGGATGTGTTGGTTGCATTTGATTTTTGGCAATATCAAATGCATCATTATATGCACGTTGCGATTCTTCGATAACTTCTAGAAAAATATGAATTCGTTGTGCAAAACAACAACTATAAATTCAATTTTTTTTCTCTAACGTACTTTGACGTTCGTCACCTGTAGCAACTTCAGCCAAATATCGATAGTAATCGCCTTTCATTTTCAAGTAAAATACTTTCGATTCGGCTGTTGTTGCTTTTGGAATAAGAAATTTGTCTAATAAATTCAAAACTTCTTGACAAATATCTTTCAATTCTTTTTCGATCTTTTCTCGATATTCCTTAGCCATTTGTTGTTTTCGTTCTGAACCTTCGGTTTTTTGTTCAATACTTGAAATTACACGCCATGATGATCGACGTGCACCAACAACATTCTTGTAGGCAACCGAAAGTAAATTACGTTCTTCATTCGATAATTCACTATTGGCTTCGGTAACCTTTTTCATAGCATTAGCCATATCGTCATAACTAAATGCAAAAAATCGTTTCCGAATTCAACAAAAGAATGAATCAAAGGATTTCGCTACCGTTCGGCTTGTTCGGCTAATTTGGCACGTTGTACTTCTTCTTCTTTGTTCGACATGATTAATATTGATTATTTGACTTGAATAAATGAAACAGAAAAAGCTTTGTATTGACGGATGAATAGAGACAATTAGATCTATGAAATGAAATGCAAAATATGAGAGTGGCAGGTATATTTATATACGAAACTTGGGGAAGAAAAATATGAAGAGAGACAAAATAGAAACGAGAGAGAAAATAAAACAAAAAATAATAATATTATTGTACAATTGAGAAAATTCGATGCTTGCCCGTTCCCAGAATGCGTCAGAGAGAGAGAAAGAAGGCGTAGGCACAGTGCAGAAGGATGCGTATATGTGAGCAACTAGATAGACTAAAAGTATTTATTTGCCTCTCTTTCTCTCTTCTTCTCTCTCTCCCTTTCTTTCTCTCGGACGCATACATCGGCAGTAGCAGCGAGTAAGTAGTGCTAGACGTATATGGACTAGGACATTCGCTATGATTAGTCACTCTGACGAACAGAACGAGCATAGGACGGCGAACATCTACTATACAACGATGCAGCGTCATTGCCTAGCAACTGATAAGACAGAAACGAACGAGAATTTATATATAGAATAAAATAGATGTCACTGGTGAGAGATCACCGATTCAACATTATTCAGAAGAGTAATCACGCATTGAACGTATGGACTTTTGTCGTTCTCGTTAATGACTGAACGTGTGTCTGTATATATATATATAGTTGTCTTCCCTTTCATTAAAAATAAAACGTGTGAAATAAATAATAAGTTGAGACGTCGTAGGCTAGGCTATACATAGATTGTTCATTGAGTATAATTTATTATGTATTTCTTTTCTCGTACTGTAATTAGAATGATGGATAAGTATCAATCAATAATATTCAATTGATATTCGGTTTGTCTTCATCGACCTACGTGTCATGTTTTTTTTCCTGTACTCGAATGTCTTTGTCCTCAGCGTTTAATTTATGTTATTTTTATCATAATAAACTCTACTCAACCTGAAGCACGAACAACATGAAATGTTTTCTTTGATAATAAAACAACATAGTGTTAAATTATCTTTTTGTTTCACAACTAATCTAGGTCTCAACGAGAACAAATAATTCCTTTCTACTTCAAAGAGATCATCTAATTCGATTTGACAAATAATTTTCCAATATCATGGACACTATGATTTCATTGACAATTATCAATAAAACTATATTTATTTCTCTATATTTCCTTGAGGAAACTAAAGAAAGATGCCAAAGAAAACAAATCGAATCATAATAAATTCGTTCTATAAATAGTTACTTCTTAGTTCTTCCTACACTATGACGATATTACATGCTATTTTCTATTAATATTATCATGAGAGACATGCGAATAGAACGAACAAAAAAGGAAGTGAAATTTGTTCGAATAAATTCTTCTAATTAAACAAAGCAAAATATCTTCGATTGTCACTATTCATTAAATATATATCTTTTTTTGTTTCAATAATTGCGCAGTATTTATTAAAACTTACGTTCATTTCGGGTCATTAGACATATTCTTTTTCCGGGAACTTAAAAAAAGAAAAAATTGTCGTGATAAAGAATTATCTTATTTCTTTTCTATTTTCATAAGAGTATCTGCATGAAACCCTCGAAGAAGCATTCATTAGATGAATAAAAAAAGAAATTCAATATTCTAAGGTTTCGACATTGCTACATCTTCTTCGAAATATAAGTTCATTAATTTCTCAACGTTTGTTTTATTTATTTCTCTATTAAAGAAGAAGAAAAAGAAAATCAACAAACCATACAAACACACACACATACATATATACCTATAGACAGTTATCAACTGCCAATATGCTCTTAGAAAACGAAAAACTAGAATAACTATGAAAAGAAGAAAAAAACAAGTTATAACAAGAAAATGGAGAAAAAAACGTTCTGCTAGTTTTTACTAGTTCTATAATAGCGACGTGAAAGATCTTGAATATATATATATATATATATATCACAGTTTAATCCGTTAGCATTGAATTATTAGTTTGATCGATTAATGTTGTTGTTGATGGATCATTTTCACCAAAATCAATCGTTTGATTGTTGGTTACTGATAACGTTGATAGACTTTGTGAGATATGACTTGTTTCGTCGTTCATCTCCTTATCTGACTCTTGTTGATTGATGTTTTCACTATTGTCTCTTGTTACTGTTACGTACAAACACGAATCAGTTCGATTTTCGACAAGAATTTTCACTGTTTCAACATTGGGAATATCTCGAATACGCTGATTAATCGGATCTGTTTGTTGTTCATCATCATAACCGAATAAACGACATTGATGTGCAAGTGCTTGTTGTCGACAAAGATCATCACTAGGTAACTGAAATAATTGATCAATTGTTCGATTAGTTAGAATTGTACCATAATCAATACATTGAATATCATATTGATTATCATTAATCGAACGAATTTGACCACGAAAATATTTCTCATCATCATTGACGACTAAACATCGATCATCGATGGACCATGAATCTTGTTTTTGTTTATCACATGTTTGAAGAAAATCTTCGATTTCACCGAGATGTAAATCGTCATCTGGTAAAATATGAATATAAAAACAATTGTTATCTGTTGAACAGATTTTTGCATCGAAAATCTGTTTATTATCATTTGTTGTTGTTGTTGTTTCACTCGAGTAGATTTGTTCTTTGTTTGAATCAATGTATATAATCGATTGATTTTCATCGAGAAATTCGAATTGAATATCATTATTACTATTTTCGTCGACAAATGCTCGTTTTTCCTCGGTCCATTGATCGGTTGGAATTTGTCCTAATGAATAACCATGTGCTTGAGCTTCGAACGATTCTAATTGTTCGGAATAGGAATAGAAATATTCGTTAGTTGTATTCTCATCCGTATTTCCAAAATCGAGAAAATAGATATTATAAGTTTCACTTGATGGTGAATAAGATTCAATTCGTGCTCGATAAAATTGATCATCAGCATGGAATTTTGCGATAATCTTTTGGCCAACTTCGTAGGTTGAATCACGTTTATTTTCTTCGACAATTTTCTCGATAATATCGTTGATTTCACCGAGAATATCATCGCATTCCGGAGAGAATTGAAGATAAACATACGGACGATCTTTTTCGACATAAACTAATCGAGCGGTACGAGTTTTTGATGACGAACTTTCAACTTGTGCTGGTTCAATTACAGGTACATCCTCTTCGGTCGGAACATTCTGTTCTTCAACATCTGTCAAAGAATCATTCTCTTCAATGTTTGTCAACGGTGGATTTTGTTCGACATTGGTTGAAAGAATATTTTCTTCGTTTATCGGTTGATGATTTGGATTATATCCAAATTTTTCATTGAAACATTGATTTTCTATGTAAACGAGAACGTTGGTTATTTCATCTTCTTTATTGATAATTGAAATTTCGACTGATTCGTTTTCAAGATATTCATTAAGATCTTCATAAGCTTTATCAAGTTCATTTGATGGAATGCCATATAAACGGCAATGTTTAGCCTGATGAGCATATTTGCTTAAATTTTCACTTGCTCGTTTGGTTGAACTAATTGAATACGAACTCGTATTTCCATAATCAATAAAATAAACATCTAATTCTTCATCCGATTTTTTCGATTTAATAATTGCTCGATAAGGAGCGTCATCGTATTTAGCAATAATAATCGTATTTGGTTCTAATTGATTGACTTCATCAATTGAAAGCACAGGATTATCTTGATCTTCTTGTTCAATAAGACCAGTAATTAGATCGACTGTATCCGAATCTTCTTGAATGTAAAATTCATGTTCAGTGGAGTCAACATATGCAATTGAACATTTCGTACGTTTCATTGTTGTTTCAGCCGGTTTTGCTGTTGTTTCAGCAGATTTTGTTTCTTTAATTGCATTGATATTAACTAAAGCTTGAAATAAAGCTTCACATTCGAGAATATATTTTCCTTCGGATGTTTTCGTGATAATTTTGCCGTTAAAATCTTTTTCTTCACATTGGCTAATCGTTTGTTCTTTATCAGTTTCATTGACAACTATGAAATAAAAAGAAAACAAACACAATTACTTGTCAAATTGGTTCATATTTATCTACCTTCGGCGTTAGCAAATGTACACGGATAAGCATATGGTGGTGTTGAACAGTGTTTTTTCTCAATCTGTCGAATATTTTTAGCATCGACATCTTGTGTATCGCCAAAATCAATAAATCGTATTTTCACTTGGCTAACACCCGTTGACAAAACAATTGCTTAGAAAAAGAAAAAGAAATTAATATTCACCCCCATCAAACAAAAAGAAAATGTTCGTTTACCTCGATACCAACATTCATAGGTACTGCTTTTAGCGAGACAAGCTTGACCTTGTTTAAATGAACTTAAATTTGTTTCCGGAGATTTTTTATATTCCGTTTGTAGAGTTTCATTTAACGATGATAATTCATCGCCTTTCGATAGTAATTGAATGAAAAAATCATTGGCAGTTTCGATATAACTAACAACGAATTTAAATGAATCTTTAGGACTTGTACTCTCTCGAAATGCTTCGCCCGGTTCGAATTGAGCTGACGGACGAGCATTTGGCCAATTACTGAATGCAGGACCAGCTGATGCATTCGAAGTCAACTCTATATCGGAAGTATCACGATCTCGAAAATTCGAATTGAAACCACCACGAAAGGAACGCGAGCCACCTAAAAAAGAAAAATATAATTGAAAAAGATTCGAGATTTGCGAAGATTTATTTACCACGTGGACCGCCACCACCACGGCCACCTCGTCGATCTGAATCATTGTTATCACCTTGCTCTCGACGACCAGTAAATCCACCTCGAAATCCACCACGATTACTATTATTGAAATCTTGAAAACCACCGCCACCGCGTCCTAAATAACAAATTGAGCAAAACAAAGGCGAAGTACAATTATTTGTTTATTACGTTGAAATCCTCCCGATGATGATGAATATGAACTATTTTCATTTCTCTTCTCATCATCATTTCGATTTCCAAAATGAGAACTTTGTTCAAGCCCACCTCCACGACCTACAACAATTCGATTTCGAGAAAATTTCATATTCAACTATTTCGAATGTCAAACCTCGACTACTAAATGAACTTCCTCGTCGAAATCCGCCTTCATTTCGATCTTCATGATTATCTTCAGAAGAAAAAGCACAATTTCCTATCAATTTTAAATGATCAATCGTCTTACTAAATGAACGTTTTTGATCGAATGATGATTGTTGATGATTCATTGGCCTGTTCTCATCGTTTCGCTGCGATGAGCCCGATGTTTGTCGTCCGAATGGTTGTTGATTCGCATCGTTATTTCGACTTGAAAATCCTTGAAAACGAGTCGGCTGTTCATTCGATGATGTCGTTTGATTTCCTCCTGTAGGAAATCGATTCATCGGAGGACGTGCAGATGGTGCAGTTAGAATCTTTTGTGGTGCTGCCAGATCAGCATTTGGTCGTGAACCGTGAAAATCTTGGTTCGAATTCGACTGATATCGAGATGAATTATTAAACACTTGCGATCTAAATATCAGTGTGAGTTTTTTTTTCTCTTTGTTTTTTTATTTACTCGATATGAGTATTCGGAAATCGATTCGATGACGAAGATGCAGGTTGAATCGGAAGTTTTTCATTGTTGAGAATGATTCGATTGACTGGCTGATTGTTAAGTAAAACGTCGACATCATAAAAGCCGTTATGTGTTTGACCGGTTGGTGTTATACGAACGGTTTGATTTGAGATCAATTTTTTTAAATTCTGTGTCATATTTGGTGAATTTTGCTAAATGAAAAAGAAAGGTTTCGTTTTGAATTCGAGGGTTTTTTTTTGTTTGACATACAGAATCTTCGTAACCACGTAAACGAAACGGTTGAGCAAATGCCGGAATTGTTGAAAGAGCTTGATCGATTTGCAATAATTCCGTTATATCAACAAAAGTTTCATCGCCACGATCGACGAATTTCACTGTCACACGTGTTTCCGAATCACGATGTCTATTGACAAAATACAATTGGGAAATATTTTCTCTGATCAAAAGATTTTTACTTGACAATGACACGTTGATATTTCTCACGATCTTGAATGACATAGGGCATGCCTTCCATGACGAGATTATCTCGTAAAAGTGATTCATTTGATAGATTATTATAATAATCTTCGAGACGTTGTGAGAGAGCCGTATATTCTTTCTCACGAATTTGCGAGAGACCATAGAATTCTCCAGCATTTCGAACTTGAACGATTTTATACATGCCCTCCTCTAGAACAACAAGAAGATGATGATTTGATTGAATTGTGATGGTTCGTACGTGGCGGAAGAATTGGAATCGATGATGACATTTGTACAGATGGTTTGACCATTCGTGGCGGTGCGTTCGCTGTTTGATAGTCATTCGGTTGAGGAAATCTTTGTTGAGTTTGTTGTGCTCGAAAAGATGCCAAACCGGTTGATTGTAATTGTTGTCGAACAAAGGCATTTTGTGGTGGTGCTGTTGGTCGACTCGATGAAAATCTTGATTGTTGAGAACCTCTCATAGTTGAACGAGAAACAAGTCGTTTATCGGCAAGAAATGTTGCTAAATCTCCGATTTCTGAAAAATAAAATTCATATTATTTGTTCAGTTTTCGTAAGAATCAAACAAATTCTATGCCATAAAATATTTTTACCCACTATACAAGACATTTTAGTAGATAAATAAAGAAACCAATACGAGATCGTTAGTTTTAACTGTAGAGCGCGCTACTTATCGTCAAATGTTAAAATCACTTACTTGGAATTTCAATTTCAATTTCATAGAGTAATTGATCTTGTTTAGCACGCACTTGACAATTCAATGTATTCACCATCAAACGATTGAATTCGCTATGAACAGGATCACTGGATTTCCATGTGTGATCGTTCGAATTCAATGGCGAGACATTCGATAGCGAACAAGATATAGCAAATGCAGGTTTACAATAGAATTCTTCGGGTAACGAACGAATGTTTTCAATGGAAACGTAATCACATTGACCAATATCGAGAAAGTAAACTGAGAGTTTTGATTGACTTGAAATTATCGAATCGAGAGCAATGGCACGATGCCAAAGAGCTTGATTGTCTTTGACGGCAATTGGCAAATGTTTGTTCGTTGGTGTTAATGAATGTAAATCTTGAATTGCATTTTGAAGATCACTTTGAAACTGGAAAAAGAAAGTTTCATCGAATGTACGAAGAACTTTTTTACGTACGCTCAAATGTGATTTGATTTTATCTGGAAAATAGACATAGAAATGATTGGGATTGAGATAGTAGAGAAGACGAATTTGATTCGGTTGAATCGAATCTAACGAATCCATTTGAATGTCTATACAAATGAAAAATAAATAATTTCAATAAAAAATTTTGTTTTCATACGTTTGTAGATAAATTCATCGTTAATTTTCAAGCTCGAACTTTCCAATTGATATCGTTCTATTGAATAGACAAAATTTTCTGCTTGTTGATAAATGAAATTATGATTTTGTTTTGCTACCGTAATCTTTGTTTAATGGTGTTTTCGATTTTTGTTCAGTTATTTCAACATCGACTATATCACGTATTTCATTGTAATTAATTAATTGAGCATAGAGAAACGTTGTTGCTAAACGTGAACGAAAGTCTTTAACAACATCGATTGGCCAACCATCATATGGTTTCACCAGATTAGCTAATGAACAATGAAAAGCAAGACGAGGAATTTTGAAATATTGCTCCTAAATTAATCAAATCGTTTGGATTTGTTTTTGTCTTTTTCGAAAAATAACTTTTAATGGTTGAAGAAATTTCATGGGTATATCTTGAACGTCACCGTAATCAATTTTGAATACAGTTGCTGTACCATCTGAATGTAATTGACGTATCAATCCACGATACCAATCTTCACTTTCCGATGGACAAGCACAAAACTCATCGACACGAAATGATCTATTTGAATCAGTCGATTTTCTATGAAATAAAACTTTTACATTTGTTTTCATTTTTCTCTTTCGAAATTAAACTACGTTAATGATTGAGAATATTCAGCGTACAAATCTTGAGCAAGTTTAATAAGTACATTATGAAGTGATTCGGAATGTAGATAGAAATCTATTGAATAAATACATCAAACGAAAAAAATATTCCATGAAATAGAGATCCAAACAAACCATTCAAATCATTAACATGTGCAACAAATACACGTTCTGTTGAACCAATATGATGATTAGAAGTGGGAATATCCATTTGTTTGACTATCTTCAAAACGAGTATTAACCACTAGTTGACTCATACATAAAATGAAATCATGATAAGCGTGTAAACGCATACATGTAGATTAACGCACGTGTAGACTGTGGAAAGAAAAAGAGATCAATAGCACAGCAGCGCTACAATCGCATTTTCGTCGACTTACACTATATAATAAGGTTTTTTTTATGATCATTTAGTCTTTTCATCGTATTCATTCGCCTGGTTTTGGTTTTTTTTATTACCTGACTATGAAATGTTCTCGGAAAGAAAAGAATATATCGAACAATGATCGAGATTCGTCAAAACTTGTACTAATATGATAATGATGGGAAATACAGTTTTTTTAAAAAAAAGAGAAAGAAACAAGTGAATGTCTCGATGAAAATTTTAAAATGAATATATAATCAATGAAAAAGTTGAACAAAAAAGAAAAGTCACCGGAATCGAATCGGACTCGATGTTCTACATCAAACCAAACATAGATAATTGATTTGCATACATCATTGGACGAACAGGTGGATGTGGTACAGCTGTATAAGATGTAAATCTCGGCCTTACATCATCGCCAGTTATTGTTATATAAGCACCTTTATTTCCCATTGAATCGCAATAATTCGGTGCTGAAAAAACCGTTATACATTTGCCTAAATGAAGTCAAAATCCTGAATAGAATTGATAGATTGATTATTTTTTTCTCCGATTACCATTATGAGCGAGTTCGTAACCTTCTTGTTTAACTTCATGACTTCGAACAACATATTCCAAATTATTAAATTTAAGAAAACGTTCGGTGACATCAGGTCCAAATTGAAGACCTAAATATGCGCATATTTCAATCAGACAAGTGGACATAAAAATATCTTCGATATTTACCAACACCACGTTTGCTTTCCGATCGTCCATTTTGCGGTTGTGGATCACTCCATAACAATTCCGACATTAATCCATCTTCGGGCGGTTGTCGAACACGATCAACTGCTCGTATGTCCTTCAATGTCACATCATCTTTGCTAAATAATCCACCATGCATAACCTAAATTCTCATATGAAACAATCAAATCGAACTCATTTTTTGTTCGACCTACAAGAACTTTATTATTAATACAATGTGACAATGGTAAATAGTTAAAAACTTCAGTAAATAATTGAAACATTTGTGCGGTATATTTGGCTTTGACTTCGCCTTCAAAACCGTACATTTGATTCATTGTTAATGATTCATGATTGCCTTGATGAACAAAATGAAGTCATATTTATTTAATTTGAATAATTAATTACCTCGAGCAAGAAAGAAATGATTTGGATAGAGCAATTTAAAACCGAAAAGTGTAAGAATGCATTCCATACTAAACGAACCACGATCAACGAAATCACCATTGAATAACTAATGAAATAAAAAAAAAAGAATAAATAAATAAATCAACGAAATAGATTCGGTTTACGTAGGGATTTTCTTCAGATGGTGGTCCATTTAATTTAAAGATATTTAATAAGTCATAGAATTGCCCATGAATATCTCCGCAGATAGTAAATTTATGTTTCTAAATACGAGAATTCTTTCTCCTATGTTCAGAGAACAACAAAAAATGGAACCTACTGATGGAACAGTAACATCAATCAATGTTGGTAATGTTTTGAGTAATGTTAGAATTTGTAAAACAATCTATATGCAAATTATTGAGCTCAAATTCGAATGAACGAGAATCTTACTTGATAAGCGTATCGTTTGTGAAGTTTCTTTTGATCTTCAAAATATGGTAAAAGTGCGAACATGAATTCCTTTGTTACTCGACCATCGGCATCCAAATGTGGACCATCGTATTCGTTTTCTACGGCTAAATTCATATTTTTTTTTGATTGAAAAACAAATCGAAACTCAAGAAATATTTACTCATGCTGTTCAAATCGATTTGATTAACAACAGACTTAGCCGATTCATCAACAGCAATTGCCTTTTCAAAACGAATACGTGTTACAATCTTTTTACATTCCTCGTATTTTAAAGAAGCATCTTTATCATTTGGACAAGCTTTTTTCACATATTCATAATCCGATAAAGCTAATGTATATTTTCCTAAAGCCATATGAGCTGATGCACGTCGATAGAAAGCCTAACAAACAAAAATCTTCGAAAGATAAATCAAAAATCATCACAACTGACTTTGATATATCGTGAATCGTATTCAAGTGCTTTTTTTGCATCAATCAATGCATAACCATACCATTCTCGACGAAGATAAGCAAAACTTCGGTTCGAATATAAAATTGCGTCAGGATGAATTTCAATGGCTTTCGAATAAAGTTCAGTTGCTTTCTCATAATCACCAACTAGATGATAACAATCGTTGATTATTGTTAAAAAAACAAATCTAAATCTTATCATTCTCGATTTTTACTTCGAAATGCTTCGTTGGCTTGAGCTTTGATTATGTCAGCTGCATCTTTTCCAATCGGTATTTCGTGTTTAGCTGCTTCTAACGTACTCGTTTCTAATTTACGTGTTAAATCTGTTTCGACGCTTGTTGTCATCTGAAACAAATCAATCAACAAAAGTGTAAACACCAAAAAAAGAAAATGGGAAAAACAGATGGCTTTTAAGAAGAACAGACTCGATGTTGTTGCATGATATTTATGATAAAGTCAAGATTTGTTTTAATTTTATTACTTTATTTCATCGAGAAAATCGTTCGATATGAAAATAATAAAACCGACAGACAGACAGAGATCAAACAATAGAAGAAAATTTCTAACAAATAAGAAATCTACTTTGATAATAGTAAATTCATTTAACAGAAATTTAATCTGTAAACTAGCGACATCGTTTTTCCTACAATAGATCCTATTCAACTTGTTTTTATTGAACTCAAAATCAAATTTAATTTCGATATGTAAAAAGATCTTCGTGTTGAGATTTAAATTTGTCAATGATACGTTTGATTATATCATCGAATTCATCAAACATACATATGTGTATGTGTTTAATACCTAATGTCAACGTTATGTCGATATTTGAATGCCATTTTAGACAAATCAAAAGACAACGTTGACTTGACACAAACAAAATCAGGCGTCACCAATCTTTTTTTTCTATTAGTTTCAAATTTCATTGATATCATAACGAGAGAGAGAGAGAGAAGAAAAAAATTTTCTGCTCACAATGCATATCGATTTTCTTGAATGACAAAAAATAATAATCATAATAATACAACAAAACAAGAGAATCGATCTCTGTTGTTCATACGATCGAACTAATCCTTTATAATCGATTGATTGGTAAATGACAGCAGATCGAAATCGAACAATAGACTCACTAGCAGACTCCAATGTGTCTCTTATTACCATAAATGAAAGCACGAATCAATCAAATAGAAACACGTTCGCCGACATTATCACAATGATTGTTTACTTCAGAAAACATACATACACATATATTCAGTCACTAGTCGCCTGTCATTTGACTAATAATAGTCGAGATTGATTGTGCTCGTGGTGATGTTTGCTTACTGTTAATCGATACCTACCTCACATTGTCTTCTCCTTGTCTGTCACAACTAGTTTGCAAAAAAAAACTACATGTACGTGTGTATATCGTGCTGAGAGAATCAACGATGATGAATTTGTTATCAATGAAAAATAGAATTTTTGCTTCTTCATTCAATCGATATCGATGCTCTTGAAATGTTTCGATATGTTTTAAGATGATTTTCTTTGCTGATGATAATTTACCGCTTTTTTACCTACTGACTATGTACTCACACCCTTTTGAAATATTTATCAAGTGGTTAAAAGACGAATCTCGTCCAAAAGGAAATCAAACATGAATATCAAACGAAAATCATTGAATATTTTCATAAGATCCAACGTATATTTCATTTGATATTCTATAGATTATACAATCATCGGGAAATGAAATGAAATCGGAGATCAATTTTCATATTCTATTTATCGAAAGTCTCGAACATAAACGAAGAAAAAAAAGAGCCTTTAGAAAATATTGATTTTTAGTTTTTAATACGACGAAAAAGATCTAGCAATCTTATTCAATTAGAAATACAAAATTGACATATTCTCTCGAAATTTATTTTAATAACATAATTCTCTATAGATCCTCTTGTCATTTCGCACATACTCTTCGATTTCTCATTCGTTCGTCCTTCTCTATCAATATAAAGATGATTATATCCAATCGGATTTTTTCTCTTTTTCTCTCTCTCTCTCTCTTCCTTCATTCAATCAAAATCAAGCTTGAACTCACAAGTATCAATATCTTCTCGTTAATACATACACGCTTCTCTTCGTCTTCTTCTCATCATCACCTTTCTCTATTACGAAGCAAATAAAACATTTTCTTCTCTTCGCTTTGCTCTCTCTCTTCCTCTCGCTTTCTCTTGCAAATATAACGACATCAGTATGTGTGTGTAAATCAAGAGCAAACATCTCTCTATTATACACCGATACACACAAAACGCTTCTCGTACGCGTATTGGCTTATTCGTCTGCTGCACGCATACACCTTTTCAACAACAGCGACGACGACAACTCTTTTACATATTATCTCGATTTCATCTTTCTCTGTTGCCGTCTATTTTCACTATAATATATATATATATTATATTTCTATTATATATATTATATCTTTTACGAGTACGCGTAGAGAAGATAAGACATACAACACGACAATGAATTGCTCTGTGTATCCACCATCTTTTTTACCCTATCGTAATTCTCATCCACATCCATTATCATCATTTCGTATTGATGATATTTTAAAAACACCAACAGCTATATCACCGGCAATCATCGATCCAACAGCACTTTGGTCATCGTTTGCTGCTCAAATTTTGGCCTATTCACCCGAACTTCTATCTGTTTCAACAACAGCACAACCACCACTAACATCATCATCATCATCCAATGACATATCACCGCCGATACCAAATCTAATTTCACCACAAAAACATGCTCATCATCGACATCAATTTCATCCTTATTTATCCACATCTCGACATTCACCAACAAGCAAACATCAACATACACTTTCACCATTATCAATTAAAGACAAAATCCAACATCAACATATTGAACGGAAAGGTATGTTCAAATAGAGATAAACATTTTAATAATCAAAAGGAAATGAATACAAATGTTCATTGATTTGAAATTATCTTTTCAATTGATTAGAACAACAACAACAAATATGTTTAACTTTCTCTTCAAGGATATTCTTGTCTCTTAATTTTGTTATGATGAGTATCATGAAAATATCATATTCACTATCTACTCTCGACATATATATCATTGATAAACATATAATTATGATGCTCTTGAACTTGCCATTCGAATCTCCCTCTCGTTCTTTTTGCTGTTCTATGAGGGTGATAAAAAGTAATATAACAACTAATGATCTATCGACAAGTTAAACTGATATATACGTTTTCTTTTCGTTAAAATGAAAAATATACGAGAAAAATCAATAGTGAATGAGCTGATCATCATAGTCATGTTAAAAACGCGATAATCCATTGATGAAGTGATATGAGTGTTAAGTGTTCATCGTCTTAATTTGTGTGAAAGGATAAATATACATATATATATATATAATATGTATTTAATGTTATTTTTTTTTGTCAATAAAGATTGTTTGCCATCGATGATTCCACCAACATCTCACCATCAAGTTCCATCAACAGCTGCGGCAGCAGCAGCGGCTGCAGCCTATTGGCCGTATTTATACACACGTTGTAATCCGGGTACAACACCGAATGTGTCGCGTCGAAAAGGTGGACAAATAAGATTTTCTGCTGAACAAAGTTTACAATTGGAGAAAAAATTCGAAACAAGTCAATATTTATCACCTGTCGAACGAAAACAAATTGCTAAATCACTTCAATTAAGTGAACGACAAGTAAACGACGATAAAATTTTCTTTCATCCATAGATATCAAATTGATTTCGTTTTCGTAGATTAAAACATGGTTTCAAAATCGACGTGCTAAACATCGTCGATCGGCTGCGACAGTCAATAAAAAGGATATGGATAAATCTTGTTCAACACCACAACAAACTGATGATGAAGATGAAGATGATATCGATATCGATGATAATGTCGATGAAGAACATGCAACATCATCAAGTTCAAATTGATTGTCTTTATTTTTACTTTTCATTGTCTTGCTTAAACTGCAATGTTTTCCTTTGTTTTTTTTCTGTGTTTTTCTTCTTCTTCTTCTTTGTTCTTCAATATTAACAAAAATATATATGTAATAAAAATTTTGTTTGATTAAAATCATTTCAAAAGACAAGATATTATCAGATATTGACTTTTTCGCTCTCTCTGAATATAGGCACATTATTTAATGTGATAAATTAACATGATTTGTTTTACACATACGTATATAAACATAGACATTTTTCTTTTCATTACATCTCTATTTATTTCAATATAATCTTTTATTATGAATAACGTGTATGTTAGATAGAGTGTGAAGTGTGTGCGTGTGTGTGTACGTTTTTCATTCTTAAATAAACAATAGAGATAGAGGCCTACTATTTACAAACGCTTTTTTTTACTCATTCAAGATTGCGTTTGAATACAATGAAGAAACGAAATATAATAAAATGGTTGCCCTTTTTACATCTTTGACTGACATTTTGAATAATAATCGACATATGTGATGTATGATCCTATCGTGAAAAGTGTAGTTAAAAATTCGATAAGAACAAAAGAAAATGATATTGGAAAAATAGTTTTTTCCTCCAAATTCGCACTTTCCTTGGTCAATTTATTTTTATTTTTGAGGATATTCGGAAGTTGTGTGTAGATAACAGCAGTTATTGTTGATGATCTTTTGTTGAATAAATTTTATTTTTGTTATTTAAAAAAATTGGTTACAAAACAAGATTACATAGAAAAAAAGAAAGGAAATTTTGATACCGCTTGTAAAAAATAATTATTGACATTTTATTCGTTTTGTTTTTATGTGACAATTAGTGTGGCTTTTTGTGCACGATTACTAAAGTTATTATTTCGTGTGCACATCATATGATAAGTACCTGGATTGACTTTCAAAAGTGCTCCTAAAAATAATCGAAAATATTCAATTGAAAGAGAGCGAACCGAAAGATTCTGACCTTGAAATGAAGCTGGTGCTAGATTAAGAAGAGGATCTAGTGCAGTTTTTGTTTTATAAATATATCCGGCATCAGCACCAGTGCAATCAGCTGCTTGTTTACAACTAGAGAAAATGAAATTGAAATTGAATCTATTGTTGAAAATAAATATTCAATCACAAACCGGTAGTAACCCGATGAGGCAAAATAGAGAGCAAGATCGTCTTGCTTGATTGTTGATACTGCCTTTTTCATTGGACTCCATCGAACTTGAACATTCTTCCAGAATGTCGTATGTTCATAAGGTAGCGGATAGTTTTCGTCTCGATTTCTCATTTCGACGAGATTTGATCGATCACTACCGCCTTTTCCTTCTCCAGCATCACCAGTTTGTCCATCACCACCAGGTGGAGCATTATTATGTGTATTTGCTCCTAAATTTACAAATCAGATCAGAAAAAAAAAAGATCGATGACAATTGTCCAACCTGCCCATTGAATGTGAACAAGGTCATTCGAATTGATCGTCAATTGTCTCGGTGTGAAATCATATTCAACTGCTGGATAATTTTGAACGATATTTCCACGTTTACCAAGAACGTTCCAATTGTAAATGTTTTCTGTTGAACTAACCGTATCTAGATAAGAGAGAAGTTTGTACTCGATTCAATGGACTTGACGATGAGTTTTACTTGGTCGTGGGAGAATTTGAAAAAGATGTGTTCGATCTTGAAATGTTCGACCGATTTGATCGGTATTTAAATTCAATTGTAATTGAATTCCGCTGTCGACAGTAACAACTGGATCGTTTAGAATTGGTGATTTTTGTTTTCTATAAATAAAATTGAAATATTCAATTGATTTGAATCGTCAATTACCCGTTGCTTATCGAATCGATCGAGTAGAAATCGTAATCATAGGCTGAAATATTATAACGAAGACGAGCAACACATCGTTTGATTTTGTTCGATGGAAAACTTGGCAAAACCCAATCGTATGATATTGGCTCGGCTTCAGAGTTTAAACCGAGATAATTTGTTCGTGACCATTGAGCTTGAAGACATTCAGGACCTTGTTGAGGATTGAGAACAAGACATTCTTCTTTCACTGTTGTTGTATCATGAGGAACTTGAAGAAACATAAGAAAAACAATTATTTATTTATTTATTTGACAACGTTAGAAAACACTTACGTGCCCATTTGTATTGATAAGCTGAAGTCGATGCCTGCTCGCATTGTTGTTGTGTTTTATAAGCTGAACAAGAAAAAAAAAAGAATTTATTCACAATTGAATGTTTTAGATTTACTCGAAGCTTTTTCAAGATAAGAATAGACTAACAACCAACTTCCACTATTTTCCATACAATCACGTTGATTATTCCATTGCGATGGTATACGTGCACCATTCAAGATTTCGATACATTCATACCGAGGTTTAACGTTAAAACTTTCTTTTTGATAGAAACTAAGATAGAATCAAACGCATAAACAACGATACTCTCTTCGAATTACACAGAAATATTCTTACTTGCACATGCTAGTGTTAGTTGTTAGAATGGCAATGTCTGACCATGGACTTACATACGGCCAGTAATCACGTTCTTCGGGACATTCATAACCGTATTTTGTACCGGCAGCATCTTGTCGAGTGTAAATCGCTGTGTTACCTTTGAGATTTTGATCGGCAGTAAAATAACCTTTGTTTCGTTGACGAGTTCGACATCGATTATAATGATCCCAAGATTCATGAAGTCGACGTGTTTTCTTCACGTCATTTTGTTTTGTACCTCCGGGTGTATAATCTTGTGATGTTGTTTCAACTCCGTGTCGAAATTTATCTAAATCGAAACAAATTTGAATTGAAATTGAATCGAATCCTTCGATTTATACCTAGATTATTGTCATCTAAATCATCATCTTGACACATGTATTGAAACATTAAATTGCATGTTAATTTTCCGGGATTGGTTTCTTCATTTCCACCGCAACCATGTTGATTTGTCCAAACAAAACGAACGATGGATTTACCAGTTGTACCGCTTTGAAAGAATTGCTAAAAGATATTTCATTATCAGTTAGAGATGTTTCATCGGTGAATCATCGTGCTATTTTAGATGTCTTATCTCGTTGTTTACTACTGTGATAACATGCATATTTTCGAAAAGAATGACTCAAACAAGATAAAATGATTGCTCATCATTCATGAAAACAAGTACTGATAATGTCTGATGAATTCAATGGACTGGACGACGAAAAATAGTCGAACTTACGTAAAAGTATTGAGCACTAGCATTTGTTCCGGCTGGATCTTGGGTTGCATCAGGCACATTGTATCCACCTCGTTCATTATTTTGAGAATCGAATGCATTTTGGCCATTAGTTCGCTTTGCTGATTGTTCATTAACTCGATTGTTTGAACCAGGCGGAAAATGCAAATAAACATCAGCATAAACTATTGTAACAACGGTAAATAACACGAACCAAACATGACCCATGTTTATGAGACGCAAAAAGTCAACTGATAATAAACTAAAAATTCATATTTTTCTTTCTCAGTATTTATATATTAATCATATTTTACTTGTCTTGTCGATGATGATTCAGAACGATGTATTTCATTGGTCGACAATGACAGCCATTGTAACATAGCTGATGAATGTCGCACCAATCGATATTCATAACAGAAAGGCCATGTGATAAGCTAATCTTTTGAAGGAAGCTATAGTGGTAGTAGTTACGTTTTTTCTTTGTTGTTTGGCGTATTGATTTGATTGGAAACTAAGAACAATAGCAAATAAATAATAGATAATTTTCGTAATTAATCACAAGTTTTTCTTTAACGAAAAATTAAACTCATGTCACGATCGGCAAAAAAGATCAAACTAGATCATAATTCTCGTTCGAATAATCAACGAGATGAAGTTCATCAAGCAACACTACATTCGGGACAATTTATGACATCAACAATCTACGATAATGAAGTAAAATCTGAATATACAACAAAAAAATTTTATATTTTCTTTCTTCAGCCAATAGATATTCCATGTCCATCACCAATACCCAATGCAAGCGAACCATTAACATCAGGACTACCTATTGTTAGTGATACAGCTCAAGGTGAAACCGAACGTCGTACTGAATTTAACGGTCGATATGTTAGCCTTGTCTCGTTATTACGTGTTATCAACACATTTTACAGGTAGAATTACTTGAAAAAAAAACGAATTCTTTCGTATTTGACAATTATTGAGAAAATGTTTGTAGATCAAATTTAACATCACCGAAATGGAAGAATTTTCGTGGTGCTCGTATTGAATGTCAAGATAAAATACGTTTGAATAATGTGATTTGGAGAACATGGCATCAGCAATGTAGGCCTACTGCTTTTGTTTTCCCTATCGAAACAAAACGGAATTTTTAGATATTCGAAAAATCAAATCACTTGTTTGTCAATTCGTATCGCCGTTGGATTCAACGATTTTAACCGTAGGAAATAACAGAAAAAGACCTCGACATTTATCGTTTTTTTCTTGTTCGTATAGACACAAATCAATCAACAATCGAAACAACAAATAATAAATAGTCTAAAAGGCGAATATATTAAATGGAGACAAAGTTCAAAAACAACATTACGTCGACTAGAAATCGATATTTCAGTAAAATTATTCAATCCATCGAAATTCTCGTTGTTAACGCTTTTTTTTAGAGTAATGAAATGAAACGTTTGTTGGGTAATGTCGGTGAAATTCATACGCCAAAGATCAATTCAAATTTTCGTCGTACTGCTACGCCACCACCGGAATCCTACAGTCTATTCGATGATTTTGATTTAATCGAAGATCAATTGTTATTTTCATCGACAAATTCATTCTATGATAAAGACGCTGGTATGTTTCATGTTTCCATTCCTAAAAACAAAAGAGAAAAGCATCTATTCATCTCGGTGATCGGTTATTTGAAATCGAATATAATTTCTTGTTTCGTTTTCTCTCTACTCTATACTCATTCGATTCTAGACTATCCATTCTCAGGTAAATAGTCAATCATTGTATACGTATATTACGTGTGGCTATTTATTGAATTTGCTCATATTTTATGTTGTTATTTTGTTTATTCGCTGGTCAAATTTCTTTTTTAACCCTTTCATTCTACTTGTTTTTAAACCCGTACCAAACCATATACACACACGCAGTCTAATTGCTTTTCATCTATCTTTGTCTGGTTATGTTTTTGTTATTTGTCTTTCTAATTGATTTTCAAAGATTTTCGTATGAAATTAAAGTGATTGATTTGCTTTTTGCTTTTTGCTTTTCGTTTCAAGCACTTGGTGGCAATCCGGATTTGTATCAGCCGACCATGGGCCAATATCATTTCGATTTCAACACTCTATTCGAAGGTTTCGATCAGCCAATATCGAGTAAATTCATTAATATCCAATTAATCGAATGTTTCTTTTTATTCTTTCTTTCAAGCTGATGACTTCAATCCACTTCGTTGTCAAACCGATAATGTAAGAAGGCAAAGAACACACATTCGTCTTTGATAATTATTACTCCATTTAGTTA
>Ga0209922_101589_pt1 | contig 21544 bp, 20 predicted proteins | sample ThiBiot_500_biof_FD_183946 | JGI IMG/M metagenome (GOLD analysis project Ga0209922, IMG submission 183946) | Wastewater bioreactor microbial communities from Cape Town, South Africa - Thiocy_expt_500_biof (SPAdes) | ecosystem: Engineered > Bioreactor > Thiocyanate-remediating > Anaerobic-Aerobic ...
TTCGCCCTGATCATCGTCGCGGGGCTCATCCACGCCATCTGGAACATCGCCGCCAAGAAGGCCGGCGGCGACGCGCGCTTCGCCTTCTTCACCGCGGTGCTGATGATGCTGGTGTGGGCGCCGCTGGGCTGGTGGCTGGGGCGCTCCGCCGTGCCGCTGTGGGGCGCGCGCGAGTGGGGCATCGTGGCGCTCAGCGGCGTGCTGCACGTGCTGTACTACGTGGTGCTGCTGCGCGGCTACCGCAAGGCCGACCTCACGGTGGTCTATCCGCTGGCGCGCGGCACGGGGCCGCTGCTCACGGCGCTCGTGGCCGTCACGCTGCTGGGCGAGCGGCTGTCGGCCCTGGGCGCCTTCGGGATCGCGGGCGTGGTGGGCGGCGTGTTCCTGATCGCCGGGGGCCCGGGCCTGCTGCGCGCGGCGCACGACCCGCAGGCGCGCAGGCGCGTGCGCAAGGGCATGCTGTACGGCGTGCTCACCGGCGTGTTCATCGCCGGCTACACGGTGGTGGACGGCTACGCGGTCAAGGCCATGCTGCTGTCGCCCATCCTGGTCGACTACATGGGCAACTTCGTGCGCGTGCTGCTGCTCGCGCCCGTGGCCCTGCGCGACCGCGCGGAACTCGCGCGCCTGTGGACCGCGCAGTGGCGCTTCGCGCTGCTGGTGGCGGCGGTGAGCCCCGTCGCCTACGTGCTGGTGCTGTTCGCCATGCAGGAAGCGCCCCTGTCCCACGTGGCGCCGGCGCGCGAGGTCTCGATGCTGTTCGCCGCGCTCATCGGCGGGCACCTGCTGGGCGAGGGCGACCGCGCGGCGCGCCTGGCCGGCGCGCTGCTGATCGCGGCCGGCGTGGCGGCGCTGGGGCTGGGCTAAGGGCGAATCGACCTTCAAACACCCCCGTCGTTGCCCATAGCGGCCTGCCAGGCTAGGCGCGAGGAGGGCGCTGGTGGCACCAGCAACCGAAGAGCAACGACGCCTGGCAGGCCGCTATGGGCAACCCTTCGGGCCAAGGCCCTGGGCAGCCCCCGGCGTCGTTGCTCGCCGCTGGTGTATCGCGATACACGGCGCGGCTCGCGCCTAGCCGTCGACTGCCCAGGACCTTGGCGACGGGGGTGTTTGAAGGTCGATTCGCCCTAGAGGCCTCTCTTTGCGCCGATAATTTCCACATGAGAAGAGGGGTTTCTGCGTCCCGGCGGGTGCTGGGCGTGCTGCTGCTGTGCGCCGCCGCGGCCCGGGCCGAGGTGCGCCTGGGCGCGCTGGCCGTGCTCGATGGCGAGGACACGCGCCGCCAGTGGCAGCCTCTGGCTGGCGGCCTGCAGCGCGCGCTGGGCGTGCCGGTGCGCCTGCAGGCGCTGGCCCCCGCGGCGCTGGAGCAGGCCGTGGCCCGGGGCGCGCTCGACTTCGTGGTGACCAACCCCGGCCACTACGTGGCGCTGGAGGCGCGCCATGGCGCCACGCGCATCGCCACGCGGTCGGCGGGGGCGCTGGGCGACCCGGCGCACGCCGTGGGCTCGGCCGTGGTGGTGCGCGCCGACGCGCCCGGGCCGCCCGCCACGCTGGCGGCGATGCGCGGCTGGCGCGTGGCGGCCGTGGCCGAGGAGGCGTTCGGCGGCTACCAGCTCGCCGCCGTGGAGTGGCTGCGCCAGGGCGTCGATGCCGAGGCCGGCGGGCTGCGGCGCGTGTTCACCGGCTACCCCATGCAGCGCGTGGCGCAGGCCGTGCTCTCGGGCGAGGCCGATGCGGGCGTCCTGCGCACCTGCCTGCTGGAGCTGTGGGAGCGCGACGGCGTGGTGCCCGCGGGCGCGCTGCGCGTGGTGCCGGCCGCAGGCGACGGCGGCGATGCGCTCGCGCCGCCGGGCTGCCGCACGTCCACGCCGCTGTACCCGGGCTGGGCCTTCGCGGCGCTGGCGGGCACGCCGCCCGAGCTCTCGCGCCGGGTGCTGCTGGCCCTGCTCGCGCAGCCGGGCGAGGGCGGCGAGCTGGACGGCGTGTGGACGGTGCCCGCCGACTACCAGCGCGTGCACGACGCGCTGCGGCTGCTGCAGGTGGAGCCCTACGCCTTCCTGCGCGAGACGCGCCTGCAGGCCCTGCTGCACCGCTACTGGGGCGTGGCGGCGGCGCTGCTGGCGCTGGCGCTGGCGGGCGCGGCTTACCTGCTGCGCGTGGAGGTGCTGGTCAAGCGCCGCACGGCCGAGCTCACGCACAGCCTGCACGAGCGCGAGCGGCTGGCGCGCCAGAACGCGCAGCACCAGGAGGCGCTGGGGCACCTGTCGCGCCTGTCCATCCTGGGCGAGCTGTCGGCCATGCTGGCGCACGAGCTGAACCACCCGCTGGCCACCATCGCCAACTACGCGGCGGGCCTGCGCCGGCGCGCCGCGCGCGGCGACCTTGCGCCGCAGGATCTGGAGCGCGCCCTGCGCGACATCGCGCACGAGAGCGAGCGCGCCGCGCGCGTGATCGGCGGCGTGCGCGCGCTGGCGCGCAAGCGCGTGCCGGATCGCGTGGCCATCGCCCCGCGCGCGCTCGTGGACGAGGCGCTGGCCCTGCTCGGCGGCTGGCAGCCCCAGGCCGTGCGCGTGGCCTGCGCGCCCGGCGCCGAGGCGCTGCGCGTGCGCGGCGACGCCCCGCAGCTGCTGCAGGTGCTGCTGAACCTGCTGCAGAACGCGCGCGACGTGCACCGCGCCGCCGGGCGCGAGGAGCAGCCCATAGGCGTGGAGATCGCCGCCGAGGACGGCTGCCTGGCCCTGGCCGTGCGCGACCACGGCCCGCCGCTCTCGCCCGAGGCGCTGGCGCTGCTGTTCACGCCCTTTCACACCACCAAGCCGGACGGGCTGGGCCTGGGCCTGTCCATCAGCCGCGGCATCGCCGAGGCGCACGGCGGCGCGCTGCACGCGCGGCCCGTGCCGCCGCACGAGGGCGGCGGCATGCGCATGGTGCTGCTGCTGCCCCTGGCGCAACCCGAAGCCGCAGACGGAGATACCCCCGCATGACCGACCTGCCACCGCCCTGCATCCACGTGGTCGACGATGACGAGAACTTCCTGCGCTCGCTGCTGTTCATGATCGAGGGGCTGGGCTTTAACGCCGTGGGCTACCCTTCGGCCGAGGCCTTCGCGCAGGCCGACCCCGCGCCCGCGCCGCAGGGCGGCTGCCTGCTGCTGGACATCCGCATGCCGCGCATGAGCGGGCTGGAGCTGCAGCGGCGCCTGCAGCGGCCCGACCTGCCCATCGTCTTCATGACCGGCCACGGCGACGTGGACCAGGCCGTGCAGGCGCTGCGCGGCGGCGCGCTGGACTTTTTGCAGAAGCCTTTCCGCGAGCAGGCGCTGCTGGATGCGCTCAACCGCGCCGTGGCCGCCAGCGCGCAGGCCCAGCGCCGGCAGGCGCGCCAGGCCCAGGCCCTGCAGGTGCTGCAGCGCCTGTCGCCGCGCGAGCGCGACGTGGCGCGCCTGCTGGCGCTGGGCCGCAGCAACAAGGAGGTGGCGCGGGAGCTGGACATCAGCGACCACACGGTGCACGTGCACCGCCAGAGCATCACGCGCAAGACCGGCTCGGGCCACGCGGCCGACCTGGCGCGGCTCATCCTGCGGGCGGCCCCGCAGGAGCTGGAGGAGTGACTATCAAAAGGAGAGCTGCTGGCGCTTGTCCTGCAAGGGCTTGAGGCGGTCTTTGCCTGAAACCCCGGCAGTGCTGCTTTTCTAGCGCGCGGCGCCCTGGGCCTTGGCGCGCTCGGCGGCGGCCTGGGCCTTGATCTGCCCGGCCATCTGGCGCTGCTTCTCGGCCAGCGGCGGGAACGGGCCGAAGCGGTGCTGGTCCGCCGGCGCGCCCAGCATGTAGGGCGGGAAGGCCGAGTCCACGGGCTTGTTCCAGCGCGCGGGGAAGTCGGCCTCCAGGTTCGCCTTCTCGGGCCGGGGCTTGGAGAGCATGTAGGCGGACACGTCGTAGGCCTCGTCGTCGGTGAGCTGGGGCGCGTCGAAGCTCGCGCCCTGCGGCATGTTGTGCTTGACGAAGCGCGTGGCCATGGCCAGGCGGTTCATGCCCGCGCCGTTGTTGAAGGTGTCCTTGCCCCACAGCGGCGGGAACACGTAGCCCTGCGCGTCGCCCGGCTGGCCCGCGCGCACGCCCTGGCCGTCGGGGCCGTGGCAGACGGCGCACTTGGCCTCGTAGACCCTGGCGCCCGCCTCCAGGTTGGCACGGCGGTTGGGCATCTTGCTTTGCACCATGCCAGCGCCCTCGACGTTCGCGCCCACCGGGATGCCCCTGGACAGGAAGGCGATGTAGGTCACGAAGGCCTTCATCTCGCGCGAGTCGAGCGGCAGCGGCTTGCCGTTCATGCTGCGCTCCATGCAGCCGTTGACGCGCTCCTCGACGGTGCTCACCTCGTCCTCGCGCCCGCGGTACTGCGGGAAGGTGGCGGAGACGCCCGTCCAGGGCATGGCGAACGGCTTGGAGGCCGCCTGCTGGTGGCACGAGGCGCAGGCCAGGTTGTTGCCGGCCAGGCGCCGGCGCAGGTCGCCCACCTCGGGGCCGATGTGGGCGAAGGTGCGCGTGGTCAGCTCGTGGCCGTACTGCACAAGATCCTTGTAGTGGCCGGGGGGCAGCTTGTCGATCTCGGGCACGGCGCGGCCGGCGAGCCGGACGGTGGCGGGCGCGTCGGCCGCCAGGGCGGCGCCCGCGGCCAGCGCGGCGGCGGCGGCGAGCCAGCGGAGGGAGGTCATCGTGGTGTGTGTCATGGCCCCATCGTATGAAGGGTTTTCCCGGGGGGATATTCCCCGTTTCGGTGAGGCCGGTAGCCCATGCAGGCTATTGCGCCTCGGGGGCTGAATGGGTAGGCAGAATGCGCCCCATCGTGTGTCCGCAGGAGTCCCATGGCCAGTCATTCCCCCGCCGAACCCCGCGCCGCAGCGGGGATCATCGTGGGCTGCGACTTCTCCAGCAGCCCCACGCCGCGCAAGCCCATCGTGCTGGCGCTCGGCGCCCTGGAGGGCCCGCGGGTGGCGCTGCACGGCCTGCGGCGCTTCGACACGCTTGCCGCGTTCGGGCAGTGGCTCGCGCGGCCGGGCGACTGGGTGGGCGGCTTCGACCTGCCGTTCGGCCTGCCGCGCGCGCTGGTGGCGCAGCTGGACTGGCCGCTCGCGTGGCCGGAATGCATGCGGCATTACCGCGGCCTTGCGCGCGCGCAGATCCGCGAGGCGTTCGCCGCCTTCTGCGCCGCGCGCCCCGCGGGCGCCAAGTTCGCGCACCGCGCCACGGACAGGCCCGCGGGCTCCAGCCCGTCGATGAAGTGGGTGAACCCGCCCGTGGCCTACATGCTGCACGCGGGCGTTCCGCTGCTGCTGGACGCGGGCGTGCACCTGCCCGGCCTGCACGATGGCGATGCGCGCCGCGTGGCGCTGGAAGCCTACCCCGGCCTGCTGGCGCGCGAGCTGATCGGCCGGCGCAGCTACAAGAGCGACGACCCGCGCCGGCACACGCCCGAGCGCCTGGCGGCGCGCGCCGACCTGCTGGCGGGCCTGGAGCGGGGCGCCACGCGCCTGGGCCTGCGCCTGGCGGCCGCGCCGCCGCTGCGCGACGCCCTGCTGCACGACGCCAGCGGCGATGGCCTGGACGCGGCGCTGTGCCTCGTGCAGGCCGGCTGGGCGCTGCGCCGGCGGCGGCTGGGCGATGCGCGCTACGGCCTGCCCGCGGACATGGACCCGCTCGAAGGCTGGATCGTCACCGCGTAGGGCCGAGCAGTTTCTCGTACTCCGCGCGCGTCTCGGGCGAGACCGAGGCCAGGATCTGCGCGTAGGGCGTCTGGTGGCGCGCCAGCACGCGCGCCGAGGCCACGGCCCTGGACTTGCAGAACCAGTGGCAGCTGTGCTGCATCAGCAGCAGCTCGGCCGTCATCGTGAAGGCCTTGTCGCGCGGCGCCAGCGCCGCATCGTTGCGCGCCACGCGGGCTATGCTGCGCGCGTGGATGGCCAGGGCCTCGCGCATGTCGAACGACGCGCCGGGAAAGAGCTGCAGCGCGAACGGCAGCCCCACCGGCAGCAGGCTCACGCGCGCCTGCTGCGCGGGCACGTGGCGGAAGTCGGCGGCCAGGCGCTCGAACTGCTCGCACAGCTGCGCCTCGTTGCCCTCCAGCATGCGCAGCACCTGGGTGCGGCGCTCGGCGTCGGTCTCGCCCATGGCGCGCAGGTAGCCCTGGATGAGCGTCTCCATCAGCCGCTCGATCTGGTAGGGCCGCAGGTGCCGGCCCAGCAGCGCGATGCGCCGGCGCTGCTGCCGGGCGTTGAGCAGGAAGACCCCGATGGCGGCCAGGGCCAGGACGAGAAGGAGATCCATGAGACCGAACGAAGTGAAGGCGGACGAAGGCCCCGATTGTGGGGCCTTCGTCCGCGCCGCCGCCGCACGCGGGGGGCACAATTGCCGCCATGCCTTCGATCGAAACCCTCGCCGCCTTCTTCGGCGTCTCCGCGCTGCTGGCGCTCACGCCCGGGCCCGACAACATCTTCGTGCTGCTGCAGTCGGCGCAGCGCGGCTGGCGCGCCGGCATGTGCGTGGTGCTGGGCCTGTGCCTGGGGCTGGTGGGGCACACGGCGGCCGTGGCCCTGGGGCTGGCGGCGGTGTTCGCGGCCTCCAGCCTGGCGTTCACGGTCCTGAAGTTCTGCGGCGCTGCCTATCTGGCCTGGCTGGCCTGGGGCGCCCTGCGCGCGCCCGCCGGCGCGGGCGATGCGCCGGACCAGGGGGCCGCGCCGGCGGGCGACGACGGCCCTGCGGCCCGCGGCGGCGCGCTGCGCATGGTGGGGCGCGGCGTGGTGATGAACCTCACCAACCCCAAGGTGCTGGTGTTCTTCCTGGCCTTCCTGCCGCAGTTCGCCGACCCGGCGCGCGGCGCCATGGCGCAGCAGGTCATGGTGCTGGGCCTGGTGTTCATGCTGGCCACGTTCCTGGTGTTCGGCGCGGTCGCCTGCTTCTCGGGGGCGTTCGGCGCGCTGCTGCAGCGCTCGGCGCGCGCGCGGCTGCTGCTCAACCGCGTGGCCGGCCTGGTGTTCCTGGGCCTGGCGCTGCGGCTGGCGACGGCGCAGCGTTGATGCTTCTGTCTTGATAGCTGCCAGCGCTTGCTGGGAAAGCGCTGGAGGCCGATTTCACTATTATTTATGGATGGGCGGCTCGGGCCAGGGCCGCTGCGGGCCGCGCAGCTGCTCGAACGCATGGGCCACTTGCAGCACGCCCAGGTCGTCGAAGCGCCGGCCCGCGATCTGCAGGCCGATGGGCAGGCCGCCGCCGGTGTAGCCGCAGTTGACCGAGGCGGCGGGCTGCTCCGACATGTTGAACGGCACGGTGAAGGCGATGTGCTCCAGCGGCCGCAGCGGGTCGTCGGTGGGCGCGGGCAGCCCGGCCGCGAACGCGGGCATGGGCGCCACGGGCGAGAGCACGTAGTCGAACGGCGCGCAGGCGTGCGCCGTGGCCACGCGCGTGGCGTGGAACTGCTGGCTGGCCTCGAACACCTGCGGGCCGTCCAGGCCCGCGGCGCTCATGGCCCAGTCGCGGATGAAGGGCAGCACCTTGCCCTGCTGGCCGGGCGTGAGCGTGCGCAGGTCCATGAACGAGCGCATGCGCCAGAAGCGGTCCATGCCGTCGAGCATGTGGCGCGTGAGGAAGGGGGGCATGGGCTCGACGGCGGCGCCCGCCTGCTCGAACAGGCGCGCGGCGGCCTCGACGGCGGCGCGCACCTGGGGATCGACGGGCAGGCCGCAGCCGGCGTCCAGCAGCAGGCCGATGCGCAGGCCGCGCAGGCGCCCGGTGCCCTGGCCGAACCGCTCCCACGCGATGGGCTGGGCCGGCAGGCTCATGCTGTCGCGCGCGTCGGGCGCGCTCAGCACCTGCATCATCAGGGCCGCGTCCTGCACGGTGCGCGTCATGGGGCCGGCGGCGCGGCCGGTGTAGGGCGGATCGATGGGGATGCGCCCCAGGCTGGGCTTGAGGCCGAAGACGCCGCACCAGCCGGCGGGCAGGCGGATGGAGCCGCCGATGTCGGTGCCCACGTGCAGCGGGCCGTAGCCGGCCGCCGCCGCGGCGCCCGCGCCGGCGCTCGACCCGCCGGGGCCCTTGGAGAGGTCCCACGGGTTGCGCGCGAGCGCGTGGAACGACGACAGGCCCGAGGACAGCATGCCGTAGTCGGGCATGGTGGTCTTGCAGACGATGACGGCGCCGGCCTCGCGCAGCCGCGCGGCGGGCGGCGCGTCGGCCTGGGCGGGCACCAGGGGCGTGGCGGCCGTGCCCAGCGGCGTGGGGTCGCCCCGGGTGGCGATGTTGTCCTTGACGGTGGCGGGCACGCCGTCCAGCGGGCCGCAGGGCGCGCCGCGCAGCCAGCGCGCCTCGCTGGCGCGGGCCTGGGCCAGGGCTTCTTCGGGGCGCAGCAGGTACGTGGCGTGCAGGTGCGGCTCCCAGCGCGCGATGTGGTCCAGCACCGACTGCGTGGCTTCCACGGGCGAGAGGCTGCGCGCGCGGTAGGCTGCCAGCAGCTCGCTGGCGGACAGGTCGTGCGGCGCGCTCATGACCAGGAGAGGACGGAGAGGTCGTTGACGAAGACCGGCATGTCCTTCCACAGCCCGCGCAGGTTCTTGTTCGCCACCGTGACCCACTGCGGCTGGTACAGGAAGGCGTGCACCGCGTCCTCGGCCAGCAGGCGCTGGGCGTCGCCCAGCAGGCGCGCGCGGTCGGCGGGGCGGGCGGCGTTCTTGATCTTGTCGTAGAGCTGGTCGAACTGCGCGGAGTGGTAGCCCCAGTAGTAGTCGGGCTTGGCGAAGTTGCTCAGGTCGAAGGGCTCCACGTGCGAGATCAGCGTCAGGTCGTAGTTCTTGGCGCCGTAGGTGCCCGAGAGCCACTGCGCCCATTCCACGTTCTGCAGTTTGGCCGTGATGCCGATCTTGGCCAGCTGGGCCGCGATGACCTCGCCGCCCTGGCGCGCGTAGGGCGCGGGCGGCAGCGTCATGGTGAGCGTGAGCGGGGTCTTCACGCCGGCCTCGGCCAGCAGCTTCCTGGCCTTCTCGGGGTCGTAGGGGTTGATGCCCGTGGTGTCCACGTAGCCGAAGGCGCCGGGCACGTAGTGGCTGCCGATGGGCACGCCCAGCCCGTCGGCCGCGCCCTGGATGACGGCCTTGCGGTCGATGGCCGCGGCGATGGCGCGGCGCACGCGCACGTCGTCCAGGGGCTTCTTCGCGTTGTTGATGGCCAGGATGGTCTTGGCGCGCGAGCCGCTCACGATGACCTGGAAGCGCGGGTCGCCCTTGAACTGCGCCATGCTGCGCGGCGTGACGCGCGCGAAGGCGTCCACGTCGCCCGCGAGCAGCGCGGCCACCTGCGCGGCCGGGTCGGGGATGAAGCGGAACGTGGCGCGGCGGACCTTGAGCTGCGCCGCCTGGCGCCAGCCGGGCCAGGCCGTGAGCGCGATGGAGGCGCCGCGGCTCCAGGCCGAGAGCTGGTAGGGGCCCGTGCCCACGGGCTTGGAGGCGTTGGTGGCGGCGCTCCTGGGCTCGACGATGATGGCCGTGGCCTGGCCGAGCAGGAACAGCAGGTCGGGGTCTATGTCCTTGTTGATGAGCACCACCGTGTGCGCGTCCACCACCTGGGTGGAGAGGTTGGCGAAGGTGCGCTTGTCCTTGTTGGTGCTCTTGTCGCCGCCCGCGCGGTCGAACGAGAACTTGACGGCCGCGGCGTCGAAGGGCTCGCCGTTCTGGAACGTGACGCCCTTGCGCAGCCGGAAGGTGTAGGTCCTGAGGTCGGGCGAGACCTCCCAGCTCTCGGCCAGCAGGGGCGAGACGCTGCCGTCGGGGTTGATCTTGGTGAGCGTCTCGTAGATGTTGTAGAGCGTGACCTCGGCGATCGAGGAGGCCGCGCCGGCCGTCGGGTCCAGCCCCGGCGGCTCCAGCACCAGCGCCAGCGTGACGGAGTCCTTCTTGCCCTGCGCAAGCGCGTGCAGCGGCGTGGCCAGCGCGGCGGTGGCCAGGGCGCCAGAGGCGAGGGCGGTGCGGCGGGTGAGCATGGGCGGTGTCTCCTCTGTTGAATGGAATGTTGGAAGAATGGGGAACGCCCGCCGTTGTACTACAGCGGGCGCACTCGCGCGGCCGGTCAGGTCATGGGCGCGTCGAGCCGCGGCACGGCCGCCACCAGCGCCTGGGTGTAGGGGTGGCCGGGCGCGCCGAACAGCGCCTGCGGCGCGCCGCGCTCCACCACGGTGCCCTGGTGCAGCACCAGCACCTCGTCGCACAGATGCTGGACCACGGCCAGGTCGTGGCTGATGAGCAGGAAGGTGACGCCCAGGCGCTCCTGCAGGTCCTGCAGCAGGTTGAGCACCTGGGCCTGCACCGACACGTCCAGCGCGCTCACGGGCTCGTCGGCCACGATCAGGCGCGGGTGTGTGATGAGCGCGCGCGCGATGGCGATGCGCTGGCGCTGGCCGCCCGAGAACTCGTGCGGGTACTTGTGCGCGTCGCCCGCGCGCAGGCCCACCTGGGCCAGCGCCTCGGCGGCGCGCTCGCGCAGCTCGGCCCGCGTGGCGCGCTCCAGCGCCTGCAGCGGCTCGGTCACGATGCGCTCGACCGTCTGGCGCGGGTCCAGCGAGCCGTAGGGGTCCTGGAACACCATCTGGAAGTCGCGCCGCGCGGCGCGCAGCGCGGGCGCGGACAGGCGGTGCAGGTCGCGCCCCAGCAGCTCCACGGTGCCGGCGCTGGGCGTGTCCAGCGCCATCACCAGCCGCGCCAGCGTGGACTTGCCCGAGCCCGATTCGCCCACCACGCCCAGGCTGCGGCCCGCGGCGACGTCGAAGCTCACGCCCTGCAGCGCGGCCAGCTGCGCGCGCGGCCCCATGAGCCGCGTGCGCGGCAGCGGGTAGTCGCGCCGCAGGTCGCGCACGCGCAGCAGCGGTGTTTCATCGTCAAATTGGCCTGAAGCGCCCGTGGATGAAGCGCCAGCAGCTATTTTTTCAATAGTGTTCATCGCGCTTCCCCCAGGCGTATGCAGCGCGCCTCGTGGTCCGCGCCCAGCGCCACGGCCGGCGGCAGGGCGGCGTGGCAGGCGGCGATGGTGCGCGGGCAGCGCCCGGCGAACGGGCAGCCCGGGGGCAGGTCGGCCAGCTCGGGCACGGTGCCGGCGATGGTGGGCAGGCGCGCGCCGGGCACGCGCGCCGCGCCGAACTGCGGGCGCGCGGCGAACAGGCCCTGGGTGTAGGGATGGGCCTGCGCGCCGAACACGGCGCGCGTGGGGCCGCTCTCCACCACCGTGCCGCCGTACATCACCAGCGTGCGCCGCACGGTCTGCGCGATCACGCCCAGGTCGTGCGATATCAGGACCAGCGCCATGCCGCGCTCGGCCACCAGGCCGCGGATCAGCTCCAGGATCTGGCGCTGCAGCGTCACGTCCAGCGCCGTGGTGGGCTCGTCGGCGATGAGCAGGTCGGGCCCGCAGGCCAGCGCCATGGCGATGGTGATGCGCTGGCGCTGCCCGCCCGAGAACTGGTGCGGGTAGGCGCCGAGGCGCTGCGCCGCCTGGGCGATGCCCACGCGCTCCAGCAGCGCGACGGCCTCGGCGTGCGCCTGGCGCGCCGTCAGGCCCTGGTGCAGGCGCAGCGGCTCGGCCACCTGGCGGCCTATGGAGTGCACGGGGTTGAGCGCCGTCATGGGCTCCTGGAACACCATGGCCATGCGGTTGCCGCGCAGGCGGCACAGCGCCCTGTCGTCCAGGCCCAGCAGCTCCTGCCCGTCGAAGCGGATGCTGCCCGAAGCCTGCGCGCCCTCGGGCAGCAGCCCCATGAGCGCCAGCGCCGTGAGCGACTTGCCGCAGCCCGACTCGCCGATCAGCCCCAGCGTATCGCCGCGCGCGAGCGAGAAGTCCAGCCCGCGCACGGCCAGCGCCCTGCCGCGCCGCGTGGGCAGGCTGATGCGCAGGCCGGAGACTTCGAGCAGCGCCATTGGTCAGCCCTTGGCCAGGCGCGGGTCCAGCAGGTCGCGCAGGCCGTCGCCCAGCAGGTTCAGGCCCAGCACCGCCAGCGCGATCGCCACGCCGGGCCACACGGCCAGCAGCGGGGCCTGGAACATCAGCGTCTGCGCCTCGGCCAGCATGCGGCCCCAGGAGGGCTGGGGCGGCTGCGTGCCCAGGCCCAGGTACGAGAGCGCCGCCTCGGCCAGTATCGCCAGCGCGAACTGGATCGTGGCCTGCACGATGAGCACCGAGGCGATGTTGGGCAGCACGTGCTCGACGGTGATGCGCCACGGCCCCTTGCCGCAGGCGCGCGCGGCCAGGATGAACTCGCGCGCCCACACGGCCCGGGCCGATGCGCGCGTGACGCGCGCGAACGTCGGCACGTAGAAGATGCCTATGGCGATGATGGCGTTGACGATGCCCGGCCCGAACACGGCCGTGAGCATGATGGCCAGCAGCAGCGCCGGGAACGCGAACGTGAAGTCCGCCAGGCGCATCACGGCTTCCTCCACCCAGCCGCCGCGCGCGGCGGCCAGCAGGCCCAGCGCCGTGCCCAGCGCCAGGCCGATGCCCACGGCGATCACGCCCACCAGGATGGAGCTGCGCGCGCCCACGAGCAGCAGCGAGGCCACGTCGCGCCCGTAGGCGTCGGTGCCCAGCCAGTGCCGCGCGCCCGGGGGCTGCAGCACGGCGTCCATGGCCATGTCGTACGGCGGCCAGGGCGTCCAGGCCAGCGAGAGCGCGGCCGCGGCCAGCAGCAGCGCCGTGAGCACCGCGCCGATCATGAGGCTGCGGTGGCGCAGCGCGCGCCGCCAGAAGCTCGGCGCGGGGGCGGGGGACGGCAGGGCGCTCATGGGGCGCGCGCCTTCACGCGCGGGTCTATGGCCGCGTACAGCAGATCGACCACGAAGTTCACCAGGACCACCATGGCCGCCAGTAGCATCACGCAGTTGCGCACCACGACCAGGTCGCGGTTGGCGATGGACTGGAAAATCAGCCGCCCCAGGCCCGGCAGGTAGAACACGTTCTCCACCACGATGGTGCCGGCCAGCAGGTTGGCGAACTGCAGGCCCATCACCGTGACCACGGGGATCATGGCGTTGCGCAGCACGTGGCCCCAGAGCGCGGCGCGCCGCGTGAGGCCCTTGGCGCGCGCGGTGCGCACGAAGTCCTCGCGCAGCACGTCGAGCACGGCCGAGCGCGTGATGCGCGCCAGGATGGCCGCCTGCACCACGGCCAGCGCCAGGGCCGGCAGCAGCAGCGCCTTGAGCGCCGGCAGGATGCCGCCGCCGCCCTCGGCGCTCCAGCCCGGGAAGCCGCCGGCCGAGAACCACTGCAGCTTCACCGAGAACAGCAGGATCAGCAGGATGGCGAACCAGAAGTTGGGAATCGCGATGCCGACCTGCGCCAGCCCCATCACGCCCCAGTCGCCCAGGCGGCCGTGGCGCGCGGCGGCGTACACGCCCGCGGCCAGGGCCAGCGCGCAGGTGAGCAGCATGGACAGCAGGGCCAGCGGAACGGTCAGGGCCAGGCGCTCGGCGATCAGGTCCAGCACCGGCGCGCTGTAGGCGTGGCTGTCGCCCAGCCGCCCCGTGAGCAGGCCGGCCATCCACTGGCCGTAGCGCACCAGGGCCGGCTGGTCCAGCCCCAGCTGCGCGGCCAGCGCGGCCACGGCCTCGGGCGCGGCGTCGGGGCCCAGCAGCACCTGGGCCGCGTTGCCCGGCAGCACCTCCAGCACCACGAACACCACGGCCGAGGCGCCCAGCAGCGTCGCGATCAGCGTGACAAGGCGTTGGAGGACGAACGAGGCCATCGGCGGGACGTGGAGCGGCTATGTATGTGGGGGCCCCGCAGCATAGCGGCAAAAACCGCGGCCGCATGCCGGCCATGGAGGCTTGCCCGCGTGCGAGGGCGGATAATCCGGCCATGCCGTTCACCCTCCCTAAGGACGCCGCGCCATGGCTCTGATGATCACGGACGAGTGCATCAACTGCGACGTCTGCGAGCCCGAATGCCCCAACCAGGCCATCTCGATGGGCGAGGAGCATTACGAGATCGAGCCGTCCAAATGCACCGAATGCGTGGGGCATTTCGACGAGCCCCAGTGCGTGGCCATCTGCCCCGTGGCCTGCATTCCCGTGGACCCGGCCCACAAGGAAGACCGCGAGACGCTGTGGCAGAAGTTCGAGCGCCTGCGCGCGGCGCAGTCTGCCTGATTAAGATGTTTTTGGCCTCTGGGGCTCGTCCAGGAAGCGCTGGCAGCTATCAATAGAGTAGTCAGTCCGCAGCACCGTCCTGCGGCGCGGCCGTGGCGGGCCGTGGCGGCTTGGGGCGCGGCGGCTTGGTCGTGTGCACGAGCTGGGTGGCCTTGTCCATGTCGCCGGACAGCATGGCGGGGTAGGCCTTGAGCGAATGGGCGATGCTGTCCTCGATCAGCGTGCGCTGGTCGGGCGCGGGCTTCTTGAGCACCCAATTGATCACCTCGGCCCGCGCGCCCGGGTGGCCTATGCCGAGGCGCAGCCGCCAGTAGTCGCCGGTGCCCAGCTGGGCGTGGATGTCGCGCAGCCCGTTGTGGCCCGCGTGGCTGCCGCCGCGCTTGAGCTTGGCCTGGCCGGGCGGCAGGTCCAGTTCGTCGTGCACCACGAGGATTTCCTCGGGCGCGATCTTGAAGAACCGCGCCAGGGCCGCCACCGACTTGCCCGACAGGTTCATGAAGGTCTGCGGCTGCAGCAGCCAGACGCCTTGGCCCGCGACGTTCGCGCGCGCCGCCAAGCCGTGGTAGCTGCGCTCGGGCGCCAGCACCACCTTGAGTTCGCGCGCCAGCGCGTCTATCCACCAGAAGCCCGCGTTGTGGCGCGTGGCCTCGTACTCCGGGCCGGGATTGCCCAGGCCGACAAACAGTTTGATCATGGCCGCGATTATCCGGCGCCCTCGACACGTCCCGAAACGCCGACGGCCCACGCGAGGGTGGGCCGTCGGGGTGTGCCGCCCCTCACGGGGCGGCGGGGCGAAGCAGTGATTACTTCTTGCCCTTCTTGGCGGGGGCGGCTGCGGGAGCGGGTGCAGCGGAGGCGTCGGCCACCACCTCGGGCAGCTTGATCGACACCAGGGCGGGGTTCTTGTTGGAGCCGCGCACCACGATCTTCACGCCGTTCGGGATCTTCAGCGACTGCACGCCCGGGGCTGACTTGGAGGTCAGGCCGCTCAGGTCCACCGTGATGAACTCGGGCAGCTGCGAGGGCATGCACATCACGTCCACTTCGTGGATCAGGGGGGTGACGGTGCAGCCTTCTTCCTTCACGGCCGGCGAGCCTTCCAGGCCTTCGTAGTGCAGCGGCACCTTCAGGTGCACGCGGGTCTTGTCGTCCACGCGCTGGAAGTCCACGTGCAGCACCTGCTGCTTGAAGGGGTGGTACTGCACGTCGCGCAGCAGCACCTTGGTGACCTGGCCGCCCAGCTCCATGTCCAGGATGCTGGAGTGGAAGGCTTCCTTCTTCAGGGCGTGCCACAGGGCGTTGTGATCGAGTTCGATCTGTTGGGGCTCGGCGGCGCCGCCGTAGACGATGCCGGGGGTCTTGCCGGAAATACGCAGGCGGCGGCTCGCACCCGTACCTTGCTTGGCGCGCTCAAAAGCGACGAATTGCATGATGAAAACTCCTGATGGGACCGGCCGCGACCAGCCTGGCCCGCTGTTGAAAAAGACCCCATGCCCACCGGGCTGAGGCCTGCTTGGTGTTCCCGGACGGTCAGTCCGAGAACATGCTCGATACCGACTCTCCCTTGGAGATGCGCTGGATCGTCTCGGCGATCAGCGGCGCCACGGAGAGCTGGCGGATCTTTGCGCACCCCTTGGCGGCGTCGCTCAAGGGGATGGTGTTGGTCACCACGACCTCGTCGAGCGCCGTGCCGTTGGCGATGCGCTCGATGGCGGGGCCGGAGAAGATCGGGTGGGTGCAGTAGGCGTACACCTTCTTGGCGCCGCGCTCCTTGAGCACCTCGGCCGCCTTCACCAGTGTGCCGGCGGTGTCGATCATGTCGTCCATGATCACGCAGTTGCGGCCGTCGATGTCGCCGATGACGTGCATGACCTCGGACACGTTCGCCTTGGGGCGGCGCTTGTCGATGATGGCAAGGTCGGTGCCCAGCTGCTTGGCCAGCGCACGGGCGCGCACCACGCCGCCCACGTCGGGGGAGACGACGATCAGGTTCTCGTACTTCTTCTCGTTCAGGTCGCCCAGCAGCACGGGCGAGGCGTAGATGTTGTCCACCGGGATGTCGAAGAAGCCCTGGATCTGGTCGGCGTGCAGGTCCATGGTCAGCACGCGGGCCACGCCCACGGCCTGCAGCATGTTGGCCACCACCTTGGCCGAGATCGGCACGCGCGTCGAGCGCGGGCGGCGGTCCTGGCGGGCATAGCCGAAGTAGGGGATCACGGCGCTGATGCGCTCCGCCGACGCGCGCTTGAGCGCATCGACCATGATCAGGAGCTCCATCAGGTTCTCGTTCGTCGGCGCGCAGGTGGACTGCACCACGAACACGTCGCGGGCGCGCACATTCTGCTTGATCTCGACGGTGACCTCTCCGTCGGAGAAGCGGCCCGCATCGACGGCGCCGAGCGTGGTGCCCAGATTCCTGACGATTTCGGTGGCCAGGCCGGGGTTGGCATTGCCCGTGAAAACCAGGAAGTCGGGGGTATTGGTTTGCATGAGCGACTCGGCAGTCTGAATTGAAATCCCGTACGGGAAATGAATAAGGACTTACGCAAACGAGGCAGCGGGTTTGCCGGAATCCGATGTGCGCAAGTCGTATTCGTATGAATTTTGGCAGGGGAGGAAGGACTCGAACCCTCGCATGCCGGAATCAAAATCCGGTGCCTTAACCAACTTGGCGACTCCCCTACGCAGGTCCACCGCCCCTTGGGGCGATCAACCCTTGATCCTCTCATCCAAAGCCCAGTCCGACAGCGGATGAAGCCCTAGATTCTCACACATTTTGACTTGCCATGCAGCGGGTGCATCGTGCAGGTCAACTGCATGCGTTGCTTGCGCAAACACCGCACTTCCAGAGCCCGTCATCCGGCCTCGTAACCCCTTCGATGCCAGCCAGTCGATGGCTTGGTCTATCTCCGGGCACAGGGCCTGCGCAACCGGCTGCAGGTCGTTGCCACCGAACTGGTAGGGCATTGCAGCAAAGCCTTGAATTGTAGCACAGCCGGAATCGCGTTTGAGGGACGGATGCGAAAAAATGGCTTTCGTATCCAGCCCCGCCGCGGGCTTGACCACCGCGAAGCTCGCGCCTGGCAGCTGGTGCTCCAAATCAAGAGGGCGAATTATGTCACCGATTCCCTCAACCCAGGCGTTCGTGCCGCACAAAAAGAAGGGGACGTCGGCGCCCAGGCCGAGGCCGATGGCATGCAGGCGCGCGCGCGGCAGGCCCAGGCCCCACAGCCGGTTGAGCGCCAGCAGCGTGCTGGCTGCGTCCGATGAGCCGCCGCCCATGCCGGCCTGCGCGGGCACGCGCTTGTGCACCCCGATGTGCGCGCCCAGGCCGCACCCGGTGGCCGCCTGCAGCGCGCGGGCCGCGCGCACCACGAGGTCGTCTGCGGGCAGGGGCTGCGTGAGGTCCTCGCGGCTGATGGCGCCGTCGGCGCGCAGCTCGAAGTGCAGGGTGTCGCACCAGTCGATCAGCATGAAGACGGACTGCAGAAGGTGGTAGCCGTCGGGCCGGCGGCCCGTGACGTGCAGGAACAGGTTCAGCTTGGCCGGTGCCGGCACGTCGTACAGGGCTCGCATGCCGTCAAAGGCTCAATGCCACGCGCAGGATGGTCTGCGGCGCGGGCGTGTGGCGCGTGGCCGTCAGGCGGCCCTGGCCGAGTGCGCTCAGGTCCGCCTGCCAGCCCGTGGCCTGCACCGCCTCGCCCTTGAGCCAGCCGAACAGCGCGGCGATCGGCAGCCCGGGCCGCCACTGCAGCTGGGCCATGACGTTGCCCAGCGGGTTGAACAGGGTCAGTTCGCCGGCCTGCGGGCTGCCCTGCAGCTCGAAGCCCGCGCTGAAGGACTGCGCAGAGGCGTCCTCCACCTGCACGGCCAGGCGCCCGCTCCAGTGGTCCGCGGCGCCGCCGGCCGGGCGGGGGGGCTGCGCGCAGGCGCCGAGCAGCGCGAGCGCCAGCCCCGCGAGCAGCAGGCGGCCCCGCGCGGGGCGTGGCGCCGTCAAGGCCGGACCCTCAGGCGCTTGAGCGTGCCCTTGAGCACGTCGTTGTCCTTGTTGATGCGCAGGCCCTCGCGCCAGACGGCCAGGGCGCGGTCGCGCTGGCCCAGGCTCCACAGGACCTCGCCGATGTGGGCCGCGATTTCGGCGTCGGGCCGCGTCTTGAAGGCGCGCTCCAGGATGTCCAGCGCCTCTTTGCGGTTGCCCAGGCGGAATTCGACCCAGCCCAGGCTGTCGGTGATGAAGGGGTCGTCGGGCGCGTATTCGAGGGCCTTGACGATGAGCGCCTTGGCCTCCTGCAGGCGCACGCCGCGGTCGGCCAGGGAAAAGCCCAGGGCGTTGAGCGCGTGGTGATGGTCGGGCTGGCGGGCGATGATGGCGCGCAGCAGGCGCTCCATTTCGGCGGGGCGGCCTGCCTTGTCGGCCAGCATGGCCTGGTCGTACACCAGTTCGTTGTCCTGCGGGGCCAGCGCCACGACCTTGCCCTGCAGCTCGTAGGCCTGCTGGTAGCGGCCGGCCTCGCGCAGCAGCTGCACCTCGGCCTGAAGCTTGAGCCGCGCGTCGTCCGGGCCCTTTTCGGGAATGGCGCGGATCAGGGCGCGCGCTTCGTCGAGCCGGCCCTGGCGCACCAGCAGCGAGGCGTGCCGGCTCTGTACGGCGAGCAGTTGCTCGGCATCGTCGATGCGGGCCAGCCAGGCCTGGGCCTGGGCGAGGTCGCCGCGCTTCTCGGCGATCTGCGACTGCATCAGGGAGATCTGCGTCAGCGCGCGCTGGCGCTGCTCGGTGGCGGGGTCCTGCTCCAGCAGCTGCATGCAGCGCTGCAGGGCGGCCTCGGCCTGGTCCAGCTCACCGGCCTGCAGCTGCAGCGAGGCACGGATCAGCCATGCCTGGGCGTTGTCGGGCTGCTCGCGCGTGACGGCATCCACCTGCGCCTGCGCGTCGGCCAGGCGCTGCGATTCCAGCAGCACGCGCGCATAGGCCATGCGCACCTCGGGCAGGGGCTTGCCGGCGAGGTAGCGCGACAGCAGCGCCTCGGCCTCCGGGACCGCGTTCTCCAGCAGCTGCAGCGACAGCATGGCGGCGCCGTCGTCGCCGGGGTCCTGCCCCAGCGCGTTGCCCGCGGCCTCCAGCGCGCGGGCTTTGTCGTCCGCCGCGAGGTACATGCGCCCCACCGTGGTCCAGGCCATGGGGCCGAGGGCGGGGTCGTTGAGTTCTTTCTCCAGCGCCAGCCGCACCACCCGCGCGGCCAGGGCCTTGTCGCCCGCGCGCGCATAGAGCAGGGGCAGGGCGCGGATCGTGGAGACCTTGTCGCGCGCGGACGAGCGCGCCAGCTCCTGGCGCAGCGGCTCGGCGCTGTCGTCGATGCGGTTGAGCGCCACGAGGATGCGCAGCAGGTAGCGGTTGGCGTCGCGCGACTGCGGCAGCGCCTCCTTCCAGGCTCGGGCGGCCGCCAGGGCGTATTCCCCGGAGCGCGACTGCAGGGCGATTTCCGTGGCCCGGCGGTACAGCTGCGGATCGCCGCTGCGGCGTGCCGCGTCCAGCATCAGGTTGTAGCCCGTGGCCGGGTCGCCCTCGCTGGTGGTGATTTCGCCGAGCAGCAGCTCGTAGAACAGTTCGGCATTGAGCGCGGCGGTCGCCTCTTCTTCCTCCTGCACGGGTGCGGATGCGGGTTCGGAGGCGCGCTCGCCCGTCTGGGCCAGGGCAGGAAAGACACAGGTCGCGGCCACGCATGCCAAGGCTGCCGGCCGAATACGACGGAAGGGATGCACCATCGGCCCATAATAATCCATGCTCCTGGGACTTCTTGACGAGTGTTGGCATGCCTGAGCTGCCCGAGGTGGAGGTGACGCGGCGCGGCCTTGCCGATGCGATCGGCGGCGCGACGATACGCGCGGTGGCGCTGGGCAAGTCCCTGCGCTGGCCGCTGGGCCTGGCGCCCGGGGACCTGGCCGGGCAGCGGGTCCTGGCCGTGCGCCGGCGCGGCAAATATCTGCTGCTGGATCTGCAGCATGGCCTGCTGCTGATCCACCTGGGCATGTCGGGCAGCCTGCGTTTTGCCCACGGCCTGCCGCAGCGCGGCCCGCACGATCACTTCGACATGGAGACGGACCGCGGCACCCTGCGGCTGCACGACCCGCGCCGCTTCGGCGCCGTGGTCTGGGCGGCCGGCGAGGACGACCCGCAGGCGCGCAAGCTGCTGGGCGCCCTGGGGGTCGAGCCGCTGGGCGGGGATTTCGACTTCCAGGCGTTTCATGCGGCCCTGCGTGCCAGCCGCATGCCCATCAAGCAGTTGCTGCTGGCGGGCCGGGTGGTCGTCGGCGTGGGCAACATCTACGCGTGCGAGGTGCTGTTCCTGGCGCGCATCAGGCCGACGGTGCGCGCCAGCGCCATAGGCCCGCAGCGCGCGCGGCGCCTGCACGGCGCGATCCGCGAGGTGCTGGCGCGGGCCGTGGAGCGCGGCGGCAGCACGCTGCGGGATTTCTCCGGCGTCGACGGCAATGCCGGGCATTTCCAGGCCGAGGCCAACGTCTATGGGCGCGAGGGCCTGCCGTGCAGGCAATGCGGCACGCCCGTGCGCCTGCTGCGCCAGGCGCAGCGAAGCACTTACTTCTGTCCGAACTGCCAGCGGCCCTAGGCGGGCCGATGCTAGTATTGCGCCGTCCCGCCCCCCGTCTGGGCGCACGCATTGATATCCGGGAGCACAGTGGGATCCTCATTCAACGAACGGTTTGACCAGCATGGTGCGTGGCGGCGTGCGTTTGCGCAGCAGCTCAAGCGGCTCGGCCAATGGATGGGGGCGCACGATCTCATGGACGCCGCCGTCGGCGAGCGCCTGCAGCGCCTGGAGGAGCAGGTCCGCAGCGACAAGGTGACGGTCGCGTTCGTGGGCGAGTTCTCGCGCGGCAAGTCCGAGCTCATCAACGCCATCTTCTTCGCCGGCTACGGGCGGCGCATCATGCCCGCGTCCGCCGGGCGCACCACCATGTGCCCCACGGAGCTGGGCTACGAGGGCGGCACGGCGCCCAGCCTGCGCCTGCTGCCCATTGAGACGCGCATGCAGCCGCTGGGGCTGGCCGAGTGGCGGCTCAAGCCCGATCTCTGGGTCGACGTGGCCCTGGACATGGACGACCCCGCGCAGATGGCCCAGGCCCTGGAAAAGGTGTCCGAGGTGCGCCGCGTTTCCGTGGACGAGGCGCGGGCGCTGGGCTTCTGGAGCGACGAGGCGGGCGACGAGAATCCCAGGCAGGACGCGGGCGGCATGGTGTCGGTGCCGATGTGGCGGCACGCCGTCATCAACTTCCCCCATCCCCTGCTCAGGCAGGGGCTGGTGATCCTGGACACGCCGGGGCTCAACGCCGTGGGCGTGGAGCCCGAGCTCA
>Ga0209922_101590_pt1 | contig 21536 bp, 21 predicted proteins | sample ThiBiot_500_biof_FD_183946 | JGI IMG/M metagenome (GOLD analysis project Ga0209922, IMG submission 183946) | Wastewater bioreactor microbial communities from Cape Town, South Africa - Thiocy_expt_500_biof (SPAdes) | ecosystem: Engineered > Bioreactor > Thiocyanate-remediating > Anaerobic-Aerobic ...
GGGCTCCGAGATGCCGCTGAAAGCGCCGGTGAGGCCGACATCGTCCGGGCGCTGGAAGACCGCGATGTAGGCCTGCTGTACCGGGTCGGTGGAGGGCGTGGGCGTCGGTGTCGGGGTGGCGGTGGGTAAGGGTGTGGGTGTCGGAGCGTCCGTGGGTGTAGGTGTGGCTGTGGGCGAGGGGGTCGGTGCCGCGGTATCCGGGATGAGCGCGAAGGAGCGGGCCACATGGACGAGGCTGGGACTCTCCTCGCCTCGGGGAAGCGCGAAGGCGGGATTGTCCGACGGCTGCGCATCCGCGAGCGTGAATCCCGTGGCCGGCTCGAAGCGGATGCTGTAATCGGCGGTGGATGTCGTCGGCAACGAGCCTGATCGGAATGCGCCGTCTGCGGCGACGGCGACACGCTGCACTGCCGTGCCGCCACTGAGGATGGTGACGCTCGCGCCCGAGAGGTCGGCGAGAGGGGAGGCATTCGACGTCGCGGTCACCGCGCCGCTGATCTCACCGAAAGAGCCCTCCAGCGGGAGGGTGACGGCATCTCCCAGCGTGGGGTTGAACTCCCTCCTCACCGCGGGTTCGAGGAGGTCGCCGACGGCGCCGGGCCAGGATGCCTCGGCGATGAAGCTGGTGTCCGTCGCGGGTATGCGCACCGACACGGTTCCGTCTGCCAAGGTGGTGCCGGTGGCGATGACCTGGTCGAACTCGCCGGTGGAGAGCACGGTCACCGTCGCGCCGCCGAGCGGAGCGGATGCCGTCCCGTCGGAGAGAGTCGTCGTGATGAGTATGTGGCCTGCTTCGGACTCCGCGGCGCTGGCGATCGCGGGCAGCCCCACCAAGACAAGGCCGGTGGCTACGGACAGCACACCTGCGGTGCGTAGTGGGGAGAGCAGATTCCGACGTCGTCGTGAGACCGTGTGAGGCATGGCGATCCTTTCTGATGGCTCGTGGCCAAGTATGGACTCAGTCCAAACTTGTACGCAAGCCAGGGAGATTGACCTAGGGTGGGATGAAGGGAGGAGAGACGGCGATGACGGAAGGGCTCCGCGAGAAGAAGATGCGCGCCGCGCGTCGGGCCATGGAGGAGGCCGCGGTCGGAATCGCTTATGACGAAGGCGTCCGCGCCGTGACGGCCGACCGCATCTGCGAAGTGGCGATGGTCTCGCGCAGCACGTTCTTCAACTACTTCCCCTCGCTCGAGCATGCGATCTTCGGATCCGCCCTGGTCTACGACCCTGTGCTCACCGAGCGTATTTTGAGCGCGCACCGAGACGACCTCGTGATCGCCGCCTCGCGGATCGTGATGGAGACCGTCCGCGGCCAGGGTGACGACGAACTCCTGCGCAAGCGGTTCGCGCTTTTTACCCGGGAGCCGGGTACGACGACGACGGTGTCGTGGGCGGCCGGGACGAGTCGCGCCGGACTGCAGGACGTGATCGAGAACTGGCTCGATGCACATCCGGCATCGGCTCGCCTGGCGGACGCCAATCACGCCACCGAGGCGCGGATGATCGTCAACTTCTCCATCACGCTCGGCGACGAGGTTATGCGGCTCGTGGGTGAGGACGGCGGGGACTTCCCGTTCGACCCCGCCGTGTTTCGCACGGTGCGCGAGCGGATGAGGGCGTTGAGCGTACCCGCACGGTGAACCCCCGCGCCGCGATCAGCGGCACGAGGTGTTCGGGACCGCCGCTACTTGACCTGTGCCGAGATGATGCTCATGACGGCGGTGTCGGCGAGGGTCGTCGTGTCGCCGACCTCGCGGCCTTCGGCGACGTCGCGGAGGAGGCGCCGCATGATCTTGCCCGAGCGCGTCTTCGGCAGTTCGCCGACGATGTAGACGTCGCGGGGGCGGGCGATCGGGCCGATCTGCTCGCCGACCCACTTGCGCAGTGCGTCCGCGAGGCCTTCCGGCGAGTGCGTTTCGAGGTAGCTCTGCTTGACGATCACGAACGCGACCACCGCCTGGCCTGTCGTCTCGTCGCTCGCGCCGACGACGGCGGCCTCGGCGACCGCCTCGTTGCCGACGAGGGCGGATTCGATCTCGGTCGTCGAGAGGCGGTGGCCCGACACGTTCATGACGTCGTCGACGCGACCGAGGAACCAGACGTCGCCGTCCTCGTCGAGGCGCGCGCCGTCGCCGGCGAAGTAATACCCCTTGTCCTGGAACTTCTCCCAGTAGGTCTCGACGAAGCGCTCCGGGTCGCCCCAGATGCCGCGCAGCATCGACGGCCACGGCTCGGTCAGCACGAGCAGCCCGCCGTTTCGGTTGCCGACGTGGTTCCCGTCATCGTCGACGACATCCACTCCGATGCCGGGGAACGGCACCTGCGCGCTACCGGGCTTCGTCTCGGTGACGCCGGGGAGAGCCGAGACCATGATCGAGCCGGTCTCGGTCTGCCACCACGTGTCGACGATCGGCGCGGCATCCGCCCCGATGATCTCGCGGTACCACATCCACGCCTCAGGGTTGATGGGTTCGCCGACGGAGCCGAGCAGGCGGATGGATGACAGGTCGAACTGCTGCGGGATCTGGCGGCCGAGCTTCATGAACGAGCGGATCGCGGTCGGTGCCGTGTAGAGCACCGTGACGCCGTACTTCTGCACGAGTTCCCACCAGCGGCCCGGGTGCGGGGTGTCGGGGGTGCCTTCGTAGAGCACCTGCGTGGCGCCGTTGGCGAGGGGTCCGTACGTGACGTACGAGTGACCGGTGATCCAGCCGATGTCGGCGGTGCACCAGAAGACGTCGGTCTCGGGGTGCAGGTCGTGGACGACCTTGTTGGTGAAGGTCGCCTGCGTGAGGTACCCACCGGAGGTGTGCAGGATGCCCTTGGGCTTACCCGTCGTGCCGGAGGTGTAGAGGATGAACAGCGGGTTCTCCGCCGGGAAGGCCTGCGCCTCGTGGTCGGCGGAGGCGGCGGGAACCGCGTCATGCCACCAGAGGTCGCGCCCGTCGGTCCAGCCGACCTCGTTCTCCGTGCGGCGCACGACGAGCACGTGCTCGACGGTGGCCTGGGGGCCTGCGCCGCGGTCCGCGAGCGCCTGGTCGACGGCCGGCTTGAGCGGCGACACGCGGCCCTTGCGGTAGCCGCCGTCGGCGGTGATGACGACCTTCGCGCCGGCGTCGTCGATGCGGGTGCGGAGGCTGTCGGCCGAGAAGCCGCCGAAGATGACCGAGTGGATCGCGCCGATGCGCGCGACGGCGAGCATCGCGGCGATCGCCTCGGGGATCATCGGCATGTAGATCGCGACGCGGTCGCCCTGGCGCACACCGAGACCCGCGAGCACGTTCGCGACGCGCTTCACCTCGTCGGTGAGTTCGGCGTAGGTCACTCGACGCTCGTCGCCGGGCTCGCCCTCCCACAGCAGCGCGACGCGGTCGCCGTTGCCCGCCTCGACGTGGCGGTCCAGGCAGTTGTACGCGACGTTGAGCTCGCCGTCGTCGAACCACTTCGCGAACGGGGGGTTCGACCAGTCGAGCACCCGCGTGAACGGGGTGTGCCAGTGCAGCGCTCGGGCGTGCTCGGCCCAGAAGCCCTCGCGGTCGGCTGCGGCCTGTGCGTACAGGTCGGCGGTGGCCACCGCCTGGGCGGCGAACTCGGGCGACGGTGCGAACCGACGGGTCTCGTTCAGCAGGTGGTCGATCTGGCTGCTCATTGGTGGCGCGCTCCTTTGCGGCGGGGTCCCCGAGGTCGAGTCCGGCGTGGTCTCGTGAGGATTCAGGGAACTTTAGCCAGCGGCCGAGCGGCCCCACTACCGCCGATAGTAGGGAGCGGCAGCGGGGATCCGCGGGCGATATATCGGCGAGCGGAGTGCGGGTTTGTCCGCGGTTTGATAACTCGCCACGTAAACTCCCTCACGGCCGAACTCTTGATTCTGGCAATGCGGTGCCCCACCCCCCCAACCGGGGCGTCGCTTGGGCGGCATCCCATTCCCCCAGTGGGATGCCGCCCCCTCTTTTTCTCGTCGTCGTCGTCGTCCTTCTTCTCACGCGTGTCGTCGAGCCCGCCGTGCTCTCCCCAATCGCGAATTCGGGGGCGTTGTCCACCGAACGGCTCCTCGGGCTCTCGCGGTTGCATCGCGCGACGTAGCGTCGGGGCATGTCCGAGCCGTTCATCGTCCGACCCCGCGTTCCCGAGGCCGCCCGCCGTCGGGATCGAGGGGTCGCGGATGCCTCGCTGCCGGCCCGATCGCTCCCGGCCGGCATCAGTGTCGCGTCCGCATCCGCACCCGCACCCGTGCGCCCGGCGCGCCGTGCGCTGCCCGACCACCCGGCGCTCGAACCCCTGCGCGGGGTGCTCTCCGACCCCGCCGTCACCGACGTGTTCGTCAACGGCACCGACGGACTCTTCGTCGATCGCGGCCAGGGCGCCGTGCCCGTCCAGGGGTGGACGGCGGGAGCGGACGAGCTGCGCGCACTCGCCGTGGCGCTCATCGGCATCGGCGGCCGGCACCTGGACGACGGGACGCCCCTCGTCGACGTGCGCTGGGAGGAGGGCGCGCGTGTCCACGCCGTCCTGCCTCCCGTCGCCTGCTCGGGCGCCGCGATCTCGATCCGGCTGCCGTCGACGGAGCTCCCCGACCTCGACGACCTCGGCCGGCGCGGCATGTTCGACGCGGTCACGTCGGCACGCCTCGACGCGCTCGTCGCAGCGCGGACCAACCTGCTCGTCACCGGAGCGACCGGCGCCGGAAAGACCACTCTGCTCGCCGCACTCCTCGGAAGGGTGCCGGTGGGGGAGCGGATCGTCACGATCGAGGATGTCGCGGAGCTGCGCCTCGAGCATCCGCATCATGTACGCCTGGAGGCGCGGCAGCCGAACCTGGAAGGTGTCGGTGCGGTGTCGCTCGCGCGGCTGGTCCGTGAAGCCCTCAGAATGCGGCCCGATCGACTCGTCGTGGGAGAGTGCCGCGGCGAGGAGGTGCGAGAGCTGCTCACCGCTCTGAACACCGGCCATGCGGGCGGCGCCGGGACGGTGCATGTCGGATCCATCCGCGACCTGCCGGCGCGTTTGGAGGCGCTCGGCGCGCTCGCCGGGCTCGACGACCGGGCGACGGCACGGCAGGTCGTGAGCGCGATCGGCGCGGTCATCCACGTCGAGCGCGGCCGCGATGGGCTGCGCCGCGTCGCGGGTCTCGCCAGGCCCGTGCTCGCGGAGGACCGCTTGACGATGGAGGCGCTGCCGTGACCTGGTTTCGTATGCGACGACGTGTCGCGGCTCGCCTCCGGAGCCGGGAGACCCCGCGCGCGACGGCGACGGCGACGGTGCAACGCCTCGCCGTCCTGCTCGAGGCAGGTATCCCTGCGCCGCGCGCCTGGGAGCTCGTCGCCGAGGCGGGAGATGAGACGGCTTGCGCCGTGGCGGCCGCCGCGCCCGGTCAGAGCGTCGGCGATGTCCTGCGCGACCGGCCGGACCCGTGGCCGGAGGTCGCGCTCGCGTGGCAGGTGTCGGAGACCGTCGGCGCCCGGCTCGCGCCGAGTCTGCGCCGCTTCGCGGACGCGCTGCGTGACGCGCAGGACACCCGCGACGATGTCGATGTCGCCCTCGCGGACCCGGCGGCGACCGCTCGGATGCTCGCGTGGCTCCCGCTCGTCGCGTTGGCCCTCGCGTTCGCGCTCGGCTTCGACGTGGCGCAGGCGCTGACGCAGCCGGCCGGCATCGCCAGCGCTGTCGTCGGCGTGCTGCTCATGCTCGCCGCCCGCCGATGGACGGCGCGACTCGTCGCGAAGGCGCAACCACCGCCGGGCCTTCCCGGCCTGCAGGCCGATGTCGTCGCGATCGCGCTGTCCGGCGGAGTCTCCACCGATCGCGCGCTCGCCGTCGTGGCGGGCGCCGGGGGCGGTGACGCCGAGGCCTCGACGATCGAGGTGCTGGATCTGTCGACGCGCGCGGGCGCACCCGCCGCGGAACTCCTGCGGGCCTCCGCCACCGACGAGCGGCGCCGCGCCCGCACCGACGGGCGGCTGCGCGCAGCACGGCTGTCGTCGCGTCTGCTACTGCCGATGGGGGTGTGCACCCTGCCGGCGTTCCTCGCCCTCGGCGTGGGGCCCATGCTGCTGTCGGTCCTCTCCGGTGCCCTCCCCGTCTTCGCCGCGCCCTGACGCGGCGCAGTGTGCCCGATCCCACAGTGTGCCCGATCCACGATGTGCCCGACCAACTCATCCGAAGGAGTAACGATGTCCCTCATCCCCATCCCCACCAACCGCCCCGCGCGCCGGGCCGATCCGAACGCGCTCCCGCCCCTCACCCGGCGTCGAGCCGCCGCTCTCCTCGCCGACGACACGGGTGCCGCGACGGCAGAGTATGCCGTTGCGACGATGGCAGCGGTGGCCTTCGCCGGCCTCCTCGTCATGATCATGCGCTCGGACGAAGTCCGCGGCATCCTCACCGACCTCGTCCGCCGCGCCCTCACCGTGGCGTGAGCGCGATGCGAGACGATCGCGGGTCCGCGACGGCGGAGTTCGCTGTCATCGTGCCCGCGGTCGTGCTCGTCATCGCGCTCACGATCGGTGCGCTCGGCGCGGCGAGCCGGCAGGTCCGCCTCGAACAGGGCGTCGCCCAGGCGGCCCGCCTCCTGGCGCGCGGCGAAGCGGACGACCGTGCCCGCGCCGTCCTCGGCGCGATCGCGGGCGGCGCTGTCGCGGAGGTCTCGGCGGAGGGTGATCTGGTCTGTGTCACCGCGACGGCGCCGACCGGCGTGCCGTTGCCGCTCCCGCCGCTGCATGCGCGCGGCTGCGCACTGTCTGACGGTCGCTGATGGTGGGCGTTGCGACCGGGGTCGGAGCGCTCGCCGTCACGGCGGTGCTCGCACTCGGCGTCACGGCCGTCGGTGCAGCGTCGGTGCGCAGTGCGCGTGCGGCCGGAGCGGCGGATGCAGCGGCGCTCGCCGCCGCGGACGCGGTCATCGGCGCGGTCTCGGGAGACCCGTGCGGGCGGGCCGCCGAGGTCGCCCGGGCGGTCGGGGCATCCGTCGTCTCGTGCGACCTCGACGGCTTCGTCGCGACGGTGCAGGTCGCCGTCGGCGGGGGAGCGTTCGCGGCCGTCGCGAGGGCCCGCGCCGGTCCGCCGCCGTGACACGGAACGGCCCCTCACAGGCTCCTCATGTCTCCCACGTGTGTATGGTGTGCATCGGAGAAAGGACGCCACGTGGCCGAGAGCACCAAGGCGACGAGCACGAAGGCGGGCAAGAAGCTCGTCATCGTCGAGTCGCCGACGAAGATGAAGTCGATTCAGGGGTACCTGGGCGACGGCTACGAGGTTCTCAGCTCCGTCGGGCACATCCGCGACCTCGCGGACAAGAAGGACATCCCCGCCGAGTTGAAGAAGACCTCGGTCGGCAAATACTCCATCGACATCGAGAACGGGTTCACTCCTCTATATGTCGAGAGCGACCGCGGCAAGAAGACCGTCGCCGAGCTCAAGCGCGCCCTGAAGAACGCCGACGAACTCCTCCTCGCGACCGATGAGGACCGCGAGGGCGAGGCCATCGCGTGGCACCTCCTCCAGGCGCTCAAGCCCAAGGTGCCGGTGCGTCGCATGGTGTTCCACGAGATCACGAAAGACGCCATCCGCGCCGCCGTCGACAACACGCGCGAGCTCGACCTCGCCCTCGTCGACGCACAGGAGACGCGCCGCATCCTCGACCGCCTCTATGGCTGGGACGTCTCCGACGTCACCCGCCGCAAGGTCGGCCAGGGCACGTCCGCAGGGCGTGTGCAGTCCGCCGCGACGCGCCTCGTCGTCGACCGCGAGCGCGAGCGCATCGCCTTCGTCTCGGCCGACTACTGGGACGTCGAAGCCGTCGCCCACAGCGGCGCCGACGCGTTCGACACCCGCCTCGCGCGCCTCGACGGCGCGCCACTCGCCCGCGGCACCGACTTCGACGACGCCGGGCAGCTGAAGAAAGCCGTCATCGTCCTCGGCGAGAAGGATGCCCGCGAGCTGGCATCCGCTCTCGAGACAGCCGGCGAGGCGACCGTCGTCTCCGTCGAGGCGAAGCCCGGCACGCGCACCCCGAAGCCCCCCTTCACGACCTCGACCCTCCAGCAGGAGGCGGGGCGCAAGCTCTCGATGAGCGCCAAGCATGCCATGGGCGTCGCACAGCGGCTCTACGAGAAGGGGTACATCACCTACATGCGCACCGACTCGACAGCCCTGTCGACGCAGGCGATCGCCGCCGCGCGCACGCAGGCCGTCGCGCTGTACGGCGACCGCGCCGTGCCGCCGAACCCGCGCAGCTACCGCAACAACAGCAAGAACGCTCAGGAGGCGCACGAGGCGATCCGCCCGTCCGGCGACGCATTCCGCACGCCCGCGTCGGTGGCATCCGCCCTCGACCGCGACGAACTGCGCCTGTACGACCTCATCTGGAAGCGCACCGTCGCCTCGCAGATGTCCGACGCGAAGTACGAGACCACCACGGTCACCCTCGAGGCGGATGCCGCGGGCCGCGTCGCCTCGTTCACGGCATCCGGCACCGTGTACACCTTCAAGGGGTTCCTGGAGGCGTACGAAGAGGGGCGCGACGAGAAGCGCTCCGACTCCGACAAGGCCGACGACCAGTCCCTCCCGCAGCTCGCGGTGGGCGACGTGCTGGGCCTTCGCGACATCGAGCCGAAGGGGCACGCGACGAGCCCGAAGCCGCGGTACACCGAGGCATCCCTCGTCAAGGCGCTCGAAGAGAAGGGCATCGGCCGCCCGTCGACGTTCGCGTCGATCATCGACGTCATCATCAATCGCGAGTACGTCTCCAAGCGCGGTCAGGCGCTCGTGCCGAGCTGGCTCGCATTCTCGGTCGTGCGCCTGCTCGAGCAGCACTTCGCCGACCTCGTCGACTACGACTTCACGGCCGCCCTCGAAGACGACCTGGATGCCATCGCCCGCGGCGAGCAGCAGCGGGTGGAGTGGCTGCAGGAGTTCTACTTCGGCTCCGACGACCACGTGGGTCTGCGGAACATCCTCGACAACCTCGGCGAGATCGACGCGCGCGAGATCAACGCGACGCGCATCGGCGACGTCGCGACCCTGCGGTTCGGCCGCTACGGGCCCTACCTGGACGTCCCGAACCCCGACGGCACGTCGCGCATCGTCAATGTCCCGCGCGACCTCGCGCCCGATGAGCTCACCCCCGAGAAGGCGCGCGAGCTGATCGACGCGCCGATCGCGGGCGACCGCGTGCTCGGCCAGAACCCCGAGACGGGCCGCGACATCGTCGTCAAGGACGGCCGCTTCGGTCCGTACCTCGAAGAGGTGATCCCCGCCGAGCCCGAGCCCGTCGTCGACCCCGACGCCCCGAAGAAGCGCACCAAGAAGGTCGAGGCGCCCAAGCCCCGCCGCGCGTCGCTGTTCAAGAGCATGTCGCCCGAGACGATCGACCTCGACACCGCGCTGAAGCTCTTCTCGCTCCCGCGCACCGTCGGCGTCGACCCCGAGACGGACGTCCCGATCACGGCGCAGAACGGCCCGTACGGTCCCTACATCAAGAAGGGCACCGATTCGCGGTCGATCGCGAGCGAAGACCAGATCTTCGACATCACGCTCGAGCAGGCGCTCGAGATCTACGCGCAGCCGAAGTACGCGAACCGTGCGGCGACCTCCCTCAAGGAGTTCGAGGCCGACCCCGAGTCGGGCAAGCCGATCCGCATCAAGGACGGCCGTTTCGGCGCATACGTCACCGACGGCACGACGAACGTGACGATCCCGCGTGGGCAGACCGCCGACGACATCACGTTCGAGATCGCGGTGCAGATGCTCGCGGACAAGCGCGCGAAGGGCCCCGCGCCCAAGCGCACGACGCGGCGCGCGCCGGCGGCCCGCAAGCCCGCCGCCAAGAAGAAGTGACCGCGCCGGCCGCGCCGCGCGCGGGAGGACTCTGGGTCACCTTCGAGGGCGGTGACGGCGCCGGCAAGACGACGCAGGCCACTCTCCTGGAGGAGTGGCTGCGCGAGTCGGGCCGCGCCGTCGTCCGCACCCGTGAGCCGGGCGGCACGGAGGTCGGCGTCCTCATCCGCAACATCGTGCTCCACCACCGCGGCGACGTCGCGCCCCGCGCGGAGGCGCTCCTCTACGCGGCCGACCGCGCGCACCACGTCGCGACGCTCGTGCGGCCCGCGCTCGAGCGCGGAGACGTCGTCATCCAGGATCGCTACCTCGACTCGTCCGTCGCCTACCAGGGTGCGGGGCGGGTGCTGGATGCCACGGAGGTCCGCGACCTGTCGCTGTGGGCGACCGAGGGGGCGCTCCCCGACATCACGGTGCTGCTCGACCTCGACGAGGCATCCGGCCGTGCGCGTCTCGACGCCGACGACAAGCCCTTCGACCGACTCGAAGCGGAGAAGGACGAGTTCCACGCGCGCGTCCGTGCAGCGTTCCTCGCGCTCGCGGCGGCCGAGCCGGAGCGGTTCCTCGTGCTCGATGCCACGCTCCCGGCGGAGGAACTCGCCGCCGTCGTGCGCGAGCGCGTCGCCGCCGCGCTCGCGTGAGGCGGGGTCGCACCCACACCGTAGGCTGGTCGGCATGACGGCGTGGAGCGAGGTGTGGGGCCAGGATGAGGCGCTCCGGCAGCTTCAGGCCGCGGCATCCGACCCGGCGCAGCTCGCGCACGCGTGGCTGATCACGGGTCCTGCAGGGTCCGGCCGCTCGACCCTCGCCTACGCCTTCGCGGCCGCGCTCATCGCGGAGCCGGGCGACGACGCGGCGGTCCGGCAGGTGCTCGCCGGCACGCATCCCGACCTCACGGCGCTGCGCACCGAGGGCGTCATCATCTCGATCAAGGATGCCCGGAGCCTCGTCGAGCGGTCGTACTTCTCTCCGTCGCTCGGTCGCTATCGGGTGATGGTCATGGAGGATGCCGACCGCATGGTCGAGCGGACCTCCAATGTGCTCCTGAAGGCCCTCGAGGAGCCGCCGGAGCGGACGGTGTGGATCCTCTGCGCGCCGAGCGAGGCCGACCTCCTGCCGACGATCCGCTCCCGTGTGCGCACGCTGCGCCTGCGCGAGCCCGACGTCGCCGACGTCGCCCGCCTGATCACGCAGCGCACGGGTGCTGACGAGGCGACGGCCGAACAGGCGGCGCGGCTCTCGCAGCGCCACATCGGCATGGCGGTCCGGCTGGCGACGGATGCCGACGCGCGGGCACGCCGCGACGAGACCCTCCGCGCCGTCCTGAGCGTCCGCGGCGTCGCGACGGCGGTCGAGACGGCCGCGCGGATCGTTCAGATCGCCACCGATGATGCGAAGGCGCTCACTGCGGAGCGGGACGAGAGCGAGCGCGCGGCGCTCCTGCGCACCCTCGGTGTGACTCCCGGCAGCGCCGTGCCGCCCGCCGTGCGCGGTCAGGTGAGCGCGCTCGAGGACGACCAGAAGCGCCGCGCGACGCGGAGTCTCCGCGACGGGATCGACCGCGTCCTGACCGACCTCGAATCGATGTTCCGCGACGTGCTGATGCTGCAGTTCGGGCAGTCCGGCGACCTCATCAACCGCGAACTCGCCGCCGACCTCGACGCTCGCGCCTCCGCCTGGACGCCGGAGCGCACCCTGACCGTGCTCGACCAGATCTCCGCGACCCGCACGAATCTCGAGGGCAATGCCGCTCCGGCGCTCGCGCTCGAGAGCATGCTCATCACCGTCGCCAGTGGAAGGACTCCGTGAACACCTCTCGCCGCGCCCCCCTCGCCCGCCGCGCCCTCGCCGTGTTCGTCGGCGCCGTCGCCGCCGTGTCGCTGCTGACGGGATGCCTGTACTCCGTCATCCCCTCCGACGCCACATCCTCACCGGCGCCGAGCCGGCAGCCCGACCTCGACGGGGTGCCCGCGGGGTTCGAGGAGTTCTACGCACAGACCCTCGACTGGACCTCGTGCGAGGGCGTCGACGCCGGCCGGTACGACTGCACGACGGTCACCGCGCCCCTCGACTGGTCGGATCCGGAGGCCGGGACGATCGACCTCGCGGTCATCCGCCGTGCGGCGACCCACGGCGACGCGATCGGGTCTCTCCTCACGAACCCCGGTGGGCCGGGCGCGAGCGGATACGACCTGATCGCCCAGTCCGCGTCCTACGCCGTCGGCGAGGCCGTGCTCGACGCCTATGACGTGATCGGCTTCGACCCCCGCGGCGTCGGCCGTTCGACGGCCGTGAAGTGCCTCGACGCCAAGGCGATGGACAGCATGCTCTACGACATCCCGGCCGATCCGCGCGGCAGCCAGGGGTGGACCGACGAGTTGACCCAGCGCAACCGCGACTTCGTCAATGCGTGCGAGGCGCACTCCGAGGGCATCCTGCCGTACATCACGACGGACAACGCGGCGCGCGACATGGACCTGCTCCGCGGGGTCCTCGGTGACGCGAAGCTCAACTACCTCGGGTACTCCTACGGCACTTTCCTCGGAGCGACCTACGCGAAGCTTTTCCCCGAGCGCGTCGGTCGGCTCGTCCTCGACGGCGCGATCGACCCCTCGGTGTCGGGCACCGATGTCGGCACGACGCAGGCGATCGGTTTCGAGTCGGCCCTGCGGGCCTACATGGCCGACTGCCTGGACGGCGGCGACTGCCCGTTCAGCGGCACCGTGGATCAGGCGATGGCGGATCTCGGGACGCTGCTCGCGAGTGTCGACGCGAAGCCGCTGCGCAACTCCGACGGGCGGATGCTCGGCGCCGACACCCTCATGACCGGCATCATCGCGGCGCTCTACTCGGAGGACTCGTGGTCGTATCTCACGACGGCGTTGGCGCAGACGCTCGAGGGCGACCCGTCCACCGCCTTCAGCCTCGCTGACTTCTACAACAACCGCGACCGCAACGGCAACTACTCCGACAACTCCACCGAGGCGTTCCGGGCGTACAACTGCATGGACTACCCGGTGGACACGTCGCAGGCCGACAAGGATGCCGCGCAGGCTCTCGTCGAGCAGAAGGCGCCGACCATCGCGCCGTACTGGCAGGGCGTCGACGTGTGCGAGGTCTGGCCCTACCCGCCGACCGGTGTGCGCGAGAAGATCACCGCCGACGGCGCTGCACCGATCGTCGTGGTCGGCACGACGAACGACCCCGCGACGCCGTACGCCTGGTCCGAGTCGCTCGCCGCCCAGCTCTCGTCCGGCGTCCTCGTCACCCGCGAAGGGGAGGGGCACACGGGGTACAACAAGGGCAACACGTGTGTCGACAGCGCCGTCGAGGGGTACCTCATCGACGGGACGGTGCCGCAGGACGGGCTTCGCTGCAGCCGGTGACGCGCCGGGGCATCCGCTGACAGAAGCCGCGCATCCGTGACACGCCCGGGTACTCCGGCGCGCGTCACGACGCGGCTGCTCAGCGGCGCAGGACGCGGCGGCCGAGCGCGTTGCCGACCAGTTGCACGATCTGCACGATCACGATGATGATGAGCACCGCCGCCCACGTGACCCACGGATTGAACTGCTTGAACCCGAAGTTGATCGCGAACTGACCGAGTCCACCGGCGGCCACGACGCCTGCCATCGCGGTCATGTCGATGAGTGCGACGACGATGAACGTGTACCCGAGGATCAGGGGCCCGAGAGCCTCGCGCGGGACGAGACGGAAGAGGATCCGCGCGCGGCTGGCGCCGGCCGCGCGGGCCGCTTCGATGACCCCGGGGCGCACGGTGAGCAGATTCTGCTCCACGATGCGGCTGATCGCGAAGAGCGACGCGATGGCGATCGCGAAGATCGCGAACGGGGCACCGATGCCGGGCAGGCCCAGCCCGCGTGCCAGGGGCTGAACGGCGGCGAGCAGGATGATGAACGGGATCGGCCGGAACGTGTTCACGATGACGTTCAGGACGCCGAAGACAGCGCGCTGCGGGAAGAGGCTCCCCGCGCGGGTCGCATACAGCGCCATGCCGAGGATGAGGCCGGCGAGCCCGCCCAGGATGAAGCCCGACGTGGCGACGTAGAGCGTTTCGAGGGTCGCGTCCCACAGTTCGGGGAGCAGGTCGATGAGCCTATCCACGGGTGCCCTCCTCGGTGAGCTCGGCGAAGGCCGATGCGGTGGCGAGCGCACGGTCCACGGCATCCGCCTCGCCCGTGAGAGCGAGCGTGAGATGGCCGAAGACGCGCCCGCGGATGTCGTTGATGCCGCCGTGGACGACCTCGAACCGCACCCCGTGCGTCGAGAGCGCCGCGAACACGTCGGCCTGTGCGGCAGCGCCTTCGCGGACGTCGAGAGTGACGATGCGGCCGGGATGGCGGGAGCGGAGCGTCGCGAGGTCGTCGCCGGTCGGGACGTCCTCGATGATGCTCGACACGAATCGGGCAGTGGCGGCGTGCCGCGGGGCCGAGAGGATGTCGAAGACGGCGCCCTCCTCGATGATGCGGCCGTGCTCCATGACGACGACGCGGTCGGCGAGGGTGCGGATGACATCCATCTCGTGGGTGATCACGAGGATCGTGACGCCGAGCTCGACGTTGACGCGCTTGAGGAGGCTGAGGACCTCCGCGGTGGTGTCGGGGTCGAGGGCGCTCGTGGCCTCGTCCGCGAGGAGGATGCGTGGGCTCGTGGCGAGGGCGCGGGCGATGCCGACGCGCTGCTTCTGCCCGCCGGAGAGCTGCTCGGGGTAGTTGCCCGCCTTGTCGCCGAGGCCGACGAATTCCAGCAGCTCCGCAACGCGGGCGCGGACCTCGGCGCGGGAGCGTCCCGCGACTTCGAGAGGGTAGGCGACGTTGCCGGCCACGGTGCGGGAGTCGAACAGGTTGAACTGCTGGAAGATCATTCCGATATCGCCGCGCAGGCGCCGCAGCCCCCGCTCGCCGAGGCGGGTGATGTCGACCCCGTCGACTTCGACCGTGCCGGAGGTGGGCGTCTCGAGCGCGTTGACGAGGCGCAGGACGGTGGACTTGCCCGCACCCGAGTACCCGATGATGCCGCAGATCTCTCCCGCAGCGATCTCGAGGGTCACGTCATCGACGGCCGTCACGGGCTGCGCGTCGCGCGTCGCGGCGGGGAACGTCTTGGTCACGCCACTCAGGCGGATGAGGGTCATGGATGCCTCCTGGCACGGCGCACGCGTGCGGCCCGCTCCGAGGAACGGGCCGCACGCGCGACTGTTGTCACTGGTTGGCGCGGATCTCGTCCTCGGTCTTCTTGAGGGAGTCGAGGAGGTCGCTGACCGGCGTCTTCAGGAGCACGGCGGACCCGCCGGCGGCCTCCTGCACGCCGTCCTGCACGGCCTTGGTGTCCTGGTAGATCTTCACGAGCTTCAGGTAGGTCGGGTTCTCGGCATCCGCAGCGCGCGCGGCGAAGATGTTGATGTACGGGAACGCGGTGGGGTCGGCGGGGTCGTCCTGCGCGAGCAGCTGGTCGGGGGTGAGCCCCGACTTGGTCACGAAGTCATTGTTGACGACGGCGCCGGCGAAGTCGGGGAGCGACGACGCGGTGAAGTCGGCGGCGACCGCTTCGACCTTGACCTTGGAGCCGGGCTCGATGTCGGCGGTCGTGGAGAACACCGACCCGCCGTCCTTGAGCTCGATGAGCTTCGCCGACTGCAGCACGAGGAGCGCGCGGGCCTGGTTCGACTCGTCGTTCGGGACGGCGATCGTCTCGCCGGCGGGGATGTCGTCGACCTTCTTGTACTTCGTGGAGTACAGGCCCAGCGGGTAGATCGCCGTCGCACCGATCGGCACGAGGGTGTCGTTCGCCTTCACGTTGTAGGTGGCGAGGTAGATGATGTGCTGGAACTGGTTGAGGTCCAGCTCACCGGCCGCGAGTGCGGGGTTCGGCTGGTCGTACGAGTCGAAGTCGACGATGTCGACGGTGATGCCCTCCTTGGCCGCGGCCTCCTTGTAGGTGGCCCAGTACGGGTCGCCCGCTCCGACGACGCCGATCTTGACCGGCTTGCTCGGGTCGGCGTCGCCCGTCGAGGCGGGTGAAGCGTTCGACGCGCAGGCGGCGAGGGCCAGCACGAGCGGGACGGCGAGGGCCGCGAGCAGGGACTTCGCGGTGAGGGATCGGCGGGACATGGGTGGTGCTCCTTTGGGTCAGGGCACCGCGTCGGCGCGGAGGTCACAGCTGACCTGGCTGTCCGCGCTCGCCTCATCGCGGTGCCACTTCGACGCTAGGCGGACGCGCGCGAGGCCTTCGAATCGGGCGTAACACGGCGACACCGGATGCCGTCACGACGTGCGGATCGGGCGATCCGCCGCGGCCAGGGGCGGCTGGTTCGCGGCAGGCATCCGAACCCTGTAAGATCGTTCCTCGTGCACGGCGATCTCGTCGCACGCCGCCCTAGCTCAGTCGGCAGAGCATTTCACTCGTAATGAAAAGGTCAAGGGTTCGATTCCCTTGGGCGGCTCCACAATGTCCTCCACCATCGACATCCTGATCGAGGTCTTCACCTGGATCGGATTCGCGGGCTTCCTCGCGCTCGCCGTGGTCATCGTCGGCGTCTGGGCGGTGGACGGCACCTGGTTGCCGGCGGAGGCGATCGTCGACCGCGAGGGCGGCGAGACCGTCGTCCGCTGGTACGACGCCGACGGTGACGCCAACGTCGCCGTCGCCGATCCGTCGGATGCCGCGGCGCTCGCCGGCCGTGATACGGCCTTCATCTGGTACCGCCACGGCTGGCGCGACCGGATGCGGCTCACCCGCCGCCCACCCGGGCTACGACGTCTCGTGCTCGCCGCGGGCGGCATGCTCGCGCTCGGGGTCCTCTGCCTCATCGCCGGGTGGGTGCTCTACTTCGCCCGATGAACCCCGCGCGCAGGTGGTGGGGATTTGCTAGCTAGGCTAGCGATATGAGCGCGCGCCGACAGTACGGATCCGCCCCCGTCGGGGGATCGCCGTCGCGATGGCTGCGCATCGGCATCCCCGTCGTCCTCGTGCTCATCTGGCTCGTCGGCGGGTCGATCGGCGGGCCCTACTTCGGCAAGGTCGACGAGGTCGCCACGAACGACCAGTCGAGCTTCCTGCCGTCTTCGGCCGAGTCGACCCAGGTGCAGGAACGTCTCGCCGACTTCACCGGCGGCGACACGATCCCCGCCGTCGTCGTCGTGACCGGCGAGGGCGCGCTCACCCCGACCGATCTCGCCAAGATCGCCGATCTCGCCGCAGCGATCGGGGCGGTCCCCGGCGTCGGCGAGGTGTCGCCCGCGCTCCCGTCGGAAGACGGCGAGGCGGCGCAGTTGTTCGTCCCGATCGAGACGGCCGGCGATGTGGGCGACACCGTCGCCGCTGTCCGCGCCGCGATCGCGGACAGCCTCCCCGACGGGCTGGATGCCTGGGTCACGGGCCCCGCTGGGTTCACGGCCGATCTCGTCGCGGGGTTCCTCGGGATCGACGGGATCCTCCTCGCCGTCGCGCTCGGGGCCGTGTTCGTCATCCTCGTGATCGTGTATCGCTCGCCGCTGCTGCCGGTGCTCGTGCTGCTCACCTCGACGTTCGCGCTGTGCGTCGCGCTCCTCACGGTGTGGTGGCTCGCGAAGGCGGGCGTGTTCGTCTTGAACGGGCAGGTCCAGGGCATCCTGTTCATCCTCGTCATCGGCGCGGCGACCGACTATGCGCTCCTCTACGTCGCGCGCTTCCGCGAGGCGCTCGCCTCGGGCAAGCGGCGCTGGGATGCCACGACCTCGGCCTGGCGCGGAGCGTTCGAGCCGATCCTCGCGTCCGGCGGAACCGTCATCGCGGGGCTCCTGTGCCTGCTGCTGAGCGATCTCGCGACGAACCGTGCGCTCGGGCCGATCGCGTCGATCGGCATCGCCTTCGCAGTGCTGTCGGCGCTGACCTTCCTTCCCGCGCTCCTGGCGCTCACGGGGCGCGCTGCGTTCTGGCCGTTCGCGCCGAAGCCGGGCAGGGTCGGCGACGCCGGGCAGGCGGCCGAGGCGCTCGTCGCCGATCCCTCCGCCCCGGTGCGCGGATTCTGGGCGCGTCAGGCCCGCCTCATCGCCCGGCATGCCCGTCCGGGGCCTCGCTCGGCGTGCTGCAGCTGCAGGCGAACGGCGTGCCGCAGAGCGATCTCGTGCTCGGCGCCTCGGAGGCGCGTGACGGGCAGGCCGTGCTCGCCGACCACTTCGCCGCCGGTTCCGGGAGCCCCGCCTACGTGATCGTCCCGCAGGGCCGCGTCGCCGCGGCCGTCGGCGTGCTGGAGGACAGCTCCGGCATCGACAGTGTCGCCGCCGTGTCGCGGGATGCCGCGTCGGGCCAGGTCGGGGTGACGATCGCGGACGGGGAGCCCGTCTATACCGCGGCCGGTCCTCCCGGCACGGCGGCGCCCGAGCCCACGGTGTCGGGCGGTGACGTCCTGCTCGTCGCAACGCTCTCCGACGCGGCCGATTCGCTCGCCGCGGAGCAGACGATCCGCGATCTGCGGACGTCGTTCGATGAGGCCCTCGGCGCGGAGCAGGCGCTCGTCGGCGGCCCGACCGCGATCGATCTCGACACCAACGACACGTCGATCCGCGACCGGACCGTCATCATCCCGGTGATCCTCCTCGTGATCCTCGTCATCCTGATGCTGCTCCTCCGCGCGATCGTCGCCCCGGTGCTGCTGATCCTCAGCGTCATCCTGTCGTTCGGGGCGGCGCTGGGGGTGAGCGCGCTCGTCTTCCGTCACGTGCTCGATTTCCCGGGGGCGGACCCCGCCGTGCCGCTGTACGGATTCGTCTTCCTCGTGGCGCTCGGCGTGGACTACAACATCTTCCTGATGTCGCGCGTGCGCGAGGAGTCTCTGCGTCACGGCACACGCCCCGGCATCCTGCGCGGGCTCGTCGCGACCGGCGGCGTCATCACGTCGGCCGGGCTCGTGCTCGCCGCGACGTTCGCCGCTCTCGGGGTGATCCCGATCCTCTTCCTCGCACAGCTCGCGTTCATCGTGGCGTTCGGGGTGCTGCTCGACACGTTCGTCGTTCGCTCGCTGCTCGTTCCCGCCGCCGCGTACGATCTCGATCGCCGGATCTGGTGGCCGTCCCGACTGTCGCGCCGCGACAGCGGTAGCCTCGACACATGACCAAGGCACTTCTCATCGTCGATGTGCAGAACGACTTCACCGAGGGCGGGGCGCTCGGGGTGACCGGCGGCGATGCCGTCGCCACCGGGATCACCGCGCACCTCGCCGCCCACGCGGCGGATTACGCGGCCGTCGTGGCATCCCGCGACTGGCATGACGCCGACTCCGACAACGGCGGTCACATCGCCCTCGATTCGGAGCCCGACTTCGTCGACACATGGCCCGTGCACTGCGTGGCGGGCACGGCGGGCGCGGAGTACGACCCGGGGCTCGACACGGCATCCATCACCGACCACGTCAAGAAGGGGCAGGGCAAGCCCGCCTACTCCCTCTTCGAGGGCGCGACGGATGAGGGGCGCACGGTGGCGGAGATCCTTTCGGGCCTCGGCGTGACTGAGGTCGACGTCACGGGGATCGCGACCGACTACTGCGTGCGCGCGTCGGCGCTGGATGCCATCGAGCACGGCATCCACGTGCGGGTGCTGACCGGTCTGGTCGCCGGCGTCGCTCCCGAGTCGTCCGAAGCGGCGCTCGCCGAGCTCGCCCACGCCGGCGCCGACCTGGTGGTGGCGGCATGAGCGCCCCGGGCTGGTACCCCGACCCGTCGACGCCCGGCGGTCAGCGCTGGTGGGACGGCACGCAGTGGACGTCGCATCAGCAGGCTCCTGCCGCGGCCCCGGCGCAGGGCTATGCCGCCGCGCCGCCCGTCACCGGTTACGGCGTGGCACCGGCGCGGGTGAACGTCGAGACGAACACCGTGTGGATCTGGCTTGCGATCGTGGCGTCGCTGCTGCCGGTGTTCTCCCTCTTCTTGATCGACTGGGATTCGTACATCCGGATCGTCACGGAATCCACCGCCACCGGGCGACCGGCAACGGCGGAACTCCTCGCGTGGCAGGGGCAGGTGCTCGGGGTCTCGGCTCTCAGCTATGTCACCGCGGCGGCCTTCATCGTGTTCAGCTGGCTGGACTGGCGCGAACTGCGCCGACGGGGAGTGCCCGCGCCCTTCCACTGGGCGTGGTCGTTCTTCGCCCTGCTCGGCGCCGGTGCGGCCGTCTACGTCATCGGGCGCACGGTCGTACTGCGGCGCCGCACGACGACGAGCCCGTGGCTTCCGCTGTGGGTCTGGATCGGGGGCACGGTCGCAAGCTTCATCATCGCGATCGTGTGGATCTTGAATCTGGTGAGCGAACTGACGAGCCGCATCCTCGGGACGTACAGCGGGGCCTGAGCGGGCTCAGCGGGGCGACCACGACCTCGCGAGGCGCTTCTCGGGTGCGCTAGTAGCTTCGACCCATGCGGACTCGTACTGTCGTTCTCGCCCTGTCGCTGGTGTTCGGCCTCACACTGACGGGATGTGCAAGTCCGTCGGCGGGCGCAGGACCGAGCGGCTCTGACGTTCCGGCGGAACCGACCGCCACGAGCGAGTCGCCCGTCATCGCCGACCCCGAAGCCGCGGCCGCCCGTGCGCAGGCCCACGCATGGGTCGATTCGGCGGTGCTCCCGCCCGAAGCCGTGGCGTCGGAGAACGCCCCGCTCGCCTTCGGCACCTACACGGCATGGCCGTGCGGCCCGATCGAGAAGCTCGAAGCCTACTGGACGATCCCCTCCATGACGGTCACACAGGCGGCGAACTGGCTGATGGCGCACCCGCCGGCGGGTCTCATGAGCACCATCGGGCGGCCGTACGAAGAAAACCCCGCGATCGACGGGGCCTCTGTCGGCTTCATCCCCCAGCTGGATGCCCAGGAGGGCATCGTCTACTCGGTCGCACGGAACGATACCGGCGTCGCGGTCGCCGCGCTCACGGCATCCGCGGTCTGCCCCACTCCGCCCGGTGGCGGGATGTGGGGCGCGCCCGGGCAGGGGTGATGGGCGGAGTATCCAGTCCGCGTCGGTGATCGCGGTCGGAGGCGCTCAACTCGTCGCGAACGCGGCGGGGAGCACGATCACGAGATAGCCGAGCAACGGCAGGCAGGCCATCGCGCCGAGGAGGGAGAGCCTGCCGTCGAAGGGTTCGGTCCGACGTAGCCCGCTTCTGCGCGCGAGAAGAGCGGCGGTGAGCCCGAGCGCGGCCAGGATCAGCGGAACCCAGATCGGTGTGGATCTGGTGATGGTGAACGTCCACGCCAGTGCCGCCGAGATGACGCTGAGCCACGTGAACGCTCGCGTCATCGTGGAGGCGCCGGACGTGCCGGTAGCGGGCCCGGTGTGGGGTGCGTCATGCCCCGACGATAGCGCGCCGATCGGCCGAACGCGCACCTTGCGCGGGCGCAGGCCGTCACAGAATCGATGGCCGGGCAGGGGCTCGGATTTCGCCCAACTCGGTCGTTGAGCGGGCAGGGGAGTGGTACCGTTTTACGTACTACTCAGCCTGGGAGGGCAATCATGTCCGCTATCACCGCAACCGAAGCACGAAAGAGCCTGTTCGGGCTCATCCAACAGGTCAACGAAGACCACACGACCGTCGAGGTCGTCTCCCGACGCGGCAATGCCGTCATCATGTCCAAGGATGACTTCGATGCGCTGACCGAGACCGCCTATCTGCTGCGCAACCCTGCGAACGCGGAGCGGCTGCTTGAGGCGG
>Ga0209922_101596_pt1 | contig 21492 bp, 18 predicted proteins | sample ThiBiot_500_biof_FD_183946 | JGI IMG/M metagenome (GOLD analysis project Ga0209922, IMG submission 183946) | Wastewater bioreactor microbial communities from Cape Town, South Africa - Thiocy_expt_500_biof (SPAdes) | ecosystem: Engineered > Bioreactor > Thiocyanate-remediating > Anaerobic-Aerobic ...
GCCTCGCGGGAGGTGCGGGCGGGGGTGAAGCCGAACTCGGCTTTCAGGGCGTCGTTCGCGAGAACCGGGCGGTAGCGCAGGAACCGCACCTGCTCGGGCCCGTGCACCGTGAGTCGGAACGCGCGCCCCACCTGCAGCACCAGGCCGAGGACGGATGCCGGGACCGTCAGCACCGGCTTGCCGAGTCGCGCCGCGATCTCGTGCACCGTCATGCGCCCGTCTCCCGCGACGTTGTAGATGCCGGGCGGGCCGTCCGTCGCGGCGCGCGCCATCGCCCCGGCCACATCATCGACCCAGATGAACACGAACGGCGAGTCCGAGCCCCGCACGGCGAGGATGCGCGGGCCGTCCCACAGCGCCGTGATCTGGTTCTGGACAGTGGGGCCGAGGATCGTCCCGATCCGGAAGACCACCTGCTCGAGCTCCGGATGCTCCGCACGGTGGATGGTGAGCATCTCCTCCACGAGTCGCTTGTGCTTGGAGTAGGCGAACTCGTCATTGCCGCGGATCGGGTCGCTCTCCCGCAACCACGCGGGGTTGTCGGGGTGATAGCCGTAGGCCGCGCCCGAGGACGAGACGACGATCCGTCTGATGCCCGCGGCGACGCACGCCTCCAGCACGTGCCGCGACCCGTCCACGTCGACGCGGTACTCGAGGTCGTGGTCGCGGCCGGGGTTCACGATCGCGGCGAGATGCACGACGACGTCGATGCCATGGCGCTCGAGCAGCGGTGCGAGCGCCCCCGCGCGCGTCACATCGCATTCTTCGTACACGACGCCCGCCAGAGGTTCCGCCGGGAGACGCACGTCTCCAGCGACGACGAGGTCGACGTCCTCGCGGGCGACGAGGGCGGATGCCACGTGCGTGCCGAGGAACCCCGCGCCGCCCGTGATGAGCACCCGGGTCACGTCGGCGCCCCCGTGTCGCCGCCGGGCCTGCCGTACCCGGCATCGGGGCCGTGCCGGTCGGATCCCGCTCGGCCGCCCCCGCGACCGCCCTCGCCGTCCTCACCGCGCCGCGTGTCCGTGCCGCCCCCGCGCCCGCCCCCGCGCCGCGTCGCGTCGCCCTGCGCCGAGCCGGTGCGTGCCTTCGTGTGCCGCGCCCACAGGGCGGCGACGACGAGGCCCGCGATGATGTCCCAGATGCCCCACCAGCCCGCGACGATCGCCATGCCGCCGAGCCCGCCGAAGAAGGTGAAGATGAGTCCGAGGCCGAGCCCCGCGTTCCGGATGCCGACTTCGAAGGTCATCGCCTTCCGCTCCCGCGTGCCGAGACCACCCGCGGCGGCGGTCGTCCAGCCGATCGCGAGTGCCACCGCATCGTGGATCGTGACGGCCAGGAGGATGATCCCGAGGAACGCGACGAAGTACTGCCAGTTGCCCGCGAGCGCGGCGCCGATGAAGGCGAGGAGGGCGAGCAGTGAGAACCACTTTACGAAGGGCTGCACCCGCGCGGCGAGGCCGGGCAGGCGGTTCCGGACGGTGAGCCCGACGGCGAACGGCAGCCCGATGATGAGCAGGATCTCCAGGAGCATCTGCCAGCCGTTGAGCGACACGACGTGCAGCAGCGCCCTCGTGTCGGTGCGTAGCGACCCCCAGAAGGCGACGGAGATCGGCAGCACGAGGATGTAGATCAGGTTCGAGACCGCCGTCATCGACACCGACAGCGCGACGTTCCCGCCGGAGCGGTGCGTCAGCACCTGAGAGATGTTCCCGGGCGGACAGCACGCCACGAGGATCATGCCGAGTGCCATGGATGCCGTCACCGGAAGCACGAGCGTGAGCACGAACGTCACGGCCGGTAGCACGAGCAGCTGTGCGATGATCGCGACGATCATGGGCCTCGGCTTGCGCGCGACGACCTTGAAGTCATCCACCGTGACGTCGAGCGCGACGCCGAGCATGATGAGCGCGAGGACGACGTTCAGGGCGACGAGTGTCGACGGGGTGAAGTTGAGGATGATGTCGTCGGGGTTCATCGCGCCGTCTTCCGCGCCGAGTCGAACGCCGAGCCGGCCGCCGACCCGCCGGCCGAGCCGCCCCGCCGCCCCGCCCGCCGCGAAACGCGCCCCCCGCTCTCCCCGCGGAGCGCCGCGATCGCCTTCCGCACGGCGCCCCGGTAGGCATCCTTGTTCACGTAGTACGACATGCGGGCGAGCCCCAGGTACCGGTACCCGCCGGTGAGGTCGGGCCAGGGCTCGTCGGCGACGGCCGCGCGGAGCTCCGCCTGGCGCGCGGGCGGCGCGCTGAGGTAGGCGGCGATCAGTTCGGCCTGCTCGTAGCGCCCCTGCCAGCCGATCCCGGATGCCTCGATCATCCCCATCACGTACAGCCCGTTGAACGATGGCGGGAAGATGTTGAGGTAGAGGGTCGGGGCCGTGCCCGTCCAGTTCACGGCGGCACGGTCGACGAACGGGTAGTCGAGGGTGTATCCGGTGGCGAGGAGCACGGTGTCGTACTCCCCGTTCGTCCCATCGCGAAAGTGCACCGTGCGCCCGTCGAACCGGTCGACGTCCGCGCGGATGCGGAGGTCGCCCTGCCCGAGGTGGTTCAGCACGAGCGTGTTGACGATCGGGTGCGACTCGTAGATCCGGTAGTCGGGCTTCGGAAAGCCGAACCGCACCGGATCGCCCGTGAAGGCCCGGAGCACCCGCGTGTCGATGAGCTGCTTGAGGCGCGCCGGCAGGGGCCTTCCCTGGTTGAGGGTGTCGGAGGGCTTGCCGAACAGGTACCGCGGCACGAAGTAGTAGCCGCGGCGCACGCTCATGTCGACGGATGCCGCGTGGTGCACGGCATCCACGGCGATGTCGCAGCCGGAGTTGCCGGCCCCGACGATGAGGACGCGTCTTCCGTCGAGCTGCCGCGCGCTCTTGTACTGCGAGGTGTGGAAGATCTCGCCCGTGAACTCCCCGCGGAAGGTGGGGATCGACGGTTCGGCGAGTGTGCCGTTGGCGAGGATGACGGCGTCGAACAGTTCGGTCGCCTCGCCGTCCGGCCCCGTCGAGGTGATCTCCCAGCCATCGCCGGCTCGGGCGACGTCGGTGACGCGGGTCTCGAACCGGAAGTGCTCCGTGAGGCCGAAGTGGTCGGCGAAGCCCCGGAAGTAGTCGATGAGCACGCGGTGGCTCGGGTAGTCGGCATCCGTCTGCATCGGATACTCGGCGAACTGCGTCGTCGTGCGCGAGGAGATGAGGTGCGCGGACTCGTACATCGTCGAGCGCGGGTTGTCGATGTCCCAGAGGCCGCCGACGCCGCGGGATGCCTCGAACCCCGTGAACGCGATACCCGCCTTCTGCAGGGCGCGCGCGGCCGACAGGCCGGATGGTCCCGCGCCGATGATGGCGCACCGGCGCGCTGGTGTGGTCTGCGTCATTGCTCTCCCCAGCCTCCGGCGACCTCGTCGTCGCCGGATCGTGCCGTGCAGGCACACCCCGATGTTAGCGTGCGCTAACTGGCCCCGCCTCTCCGCGGGGTCTGCTCAGCCGATCTCGGCTTGTCGCGCGCGCACGACCTCTTCGACCTTCGCGAAGAGCGGATGCTCGGGGTCGAGCCCCGTCACCGAGGCGGTGAACGTCGCCGCGTCCTCGGCGCGCAATCGGCGCTGGAGTTCCACCGACTGTTCATCGGACGGCTCATCGAACTCCAGCGCCGCCCCCATCGCGGCGATGAGCGCGGAGGTCGACAGTCCCCGCTCGGCGGCGGCGGCGGCAGGTCCTACGAACCTCTCGTGGCGGGAGAGCTTGCGCAGCGGTTGGCGCCCGACCCGCCCGACCGTGTCGGGCAGGGCGGGATTCGCGAAACGGCGGAGGATCGTCGCACGATACTCGGCGAGGTCCGCCGCATCCAGTCCGTGCACGGCCTCGAGCAGGGCCGAGGTCTCCTCGAGCGTGGCGGCGACCTTCGCGGCGATCTCGGGATCGGCGAGGGCGTCGGAGATCTTCTCGATGCCGGCCTGCGCCCCGAAGTAGGCGGTCGTGGCGTGGCCGGTGTTGACCGTGAACAGCTTCCGCTCGATGTACGGGGCGAGGTCGTCGACGAAGTGCGCGCCGGGAATGTGCGGGGGAGTGGCTCCGAACGGGGCGCGTTCGATCGCCCACTCGAAGAACGGCTCGACGGTGACGTCGACACCCGCGCCCGCCGGCTGCGCGGGGACGATCCGGTCGACGGCCGTGTTGGCGAACACGGCGCGGGCCGACAGGGCATCCCACGCGTCGCCCGCCTGTTCGCGCATCTGGTCGCGCAGGGTGTCGGTCGCCCCGATGGCGTTCTCGCAGGCCATGATCTGCAGCGGCGGCGCCGACGGGTCGCGAAGCGCGAGCCCCGCGACGATGTGCGGCGCGACGAAGCGCAGGATCGTCGGCCCGACGGCCGTCGTGACGACGTCCGCCGTCGCCACCTCATCGGCGACGGCCTGGGGGTCGACCTGGCTGTTGATCGCCCGGAATCCGGTGACGACCTTGTCGGTTCCTCCCTCGCCGACTTCGTGCACGGTGTACTCCGAGGCGGCGTTGATGGCATCGACGAGAGGGGCGGACACGTCCGAGAAGACGAGGTCGTAGCCGCCCTCGTGCAGCAGCAACCCGACGAAGCCGCGCCCGATGTTCCCGGCGCCGAAGTGGACGGCCTTCATGTCACCCACCTCAGTCGTTCACCGTCGACAACAGTGCGAAAAGCTCCTCGGGGGTATCGGCCGCTTTGAGCTCCGCGACCTCGTCCTCCTCCGAGAAGATGAGCGCGATATGCGACAGGATGTCGAGGTGTTCGTCGCCCTTGCCGGCGATGCCGACGACGAAGGTCACCTTCTCGCCGTCCCAGTCGACGCCGCCGTCGTAGCGCACGAACGACAGGGCGGAATCGAGGATCGCATCCTTCGTCTCATTCGTGCCGTGCGGGATGGCGAGCTCGTTGCCCATGTAGGTGGACACGGCCTGCTCGCGCTGGAGCATGGCGTCGAAGTACGCGGGGGTGACGGCACCGGCATCCTGCAGGATCCCGGCCGCCTCCCGCATCGCCTCCTCCTTGCTCACCGAGCCGGGGTGTATGCGGATCTGTCCGACGTTGAGGACGCTGCGTGACATCTTCTGCTCTTTTCCGTGTCTGAGTGGTGGGTCTGGTGGGATCTGCGTGAGAGTCTGCCGAAACGGCGGAATGCCGCGTGGCCGGGGGCATCGCGCCTGCCCGGCCACGCGGGGTCGACCCGCTCAGCCCTCGTGCTGCTTGCGCACGAGGTCCACGACCTCGTCGTACTTCGGCGAGTTCATGAAGTTGTCGACCGAGACGTGCAGCGCGTCCGGCGTGCGCCCGCGGGCCCGGTCGGTGAGCTGCTGCTGCGTGATCACGAGGTCTTCGCTTCCGTCGAGGTTCGCGATGGCCTTGTTGGTCACCGAGACGTCATCGAAGCCGGCCTTCTTGATCTTGTTGCGCAGCACGCTCGCGCCCATCGCCGAGGAGCCCATGCCCGCATCGCACGCGAACACGACGTTGGCGATGCGGCGGTCGGCGGCGATGGCCCCCGTGGCGACCGCGTCCGCGGCGAGGTCGGCCTGCACCGGCGCCTGCCCGGCGCCCACCGACGCGTTCGAGGCCGCACCCGAGCGCAGGCCGGCGAGAGCATCAGAGGACTTGCCCTTGTTCGCCGCGGTCTTGTCGATCGCCGAGGCGAACTGGTCCTCCGCCTGCAGATCCCGCTTGCGCGAGGCGCGCAGGATGATCCCCGCCACGATGAAGGTCACCGCAGCCGCGAGCACGACCGACAGGAGGACGACGAGGAGGTTGGGCACTCCTGCACCCACCGCAGCCGCGCTCACCGCGAAGATGCTTCCCGGCGCCGCCGGGAAGACGAGTCCTCCGCCGAGCACCATGTTGGTCGTGACCCCGGTCATGCCGCCCGCGATCAGCGCGAGGATGAGTGACGGCTTCATGAGCGCGTACGGGAAGTACACCTCGTGGATGCCGCCGAGGAACTGGATCACCGCGGCGCCGGGCGCCGAGGCGCGCGCCGCACCGATGCCGAAGAACGCGAACGCCAGCAGGAGACCGAGGCCGGGACCGGGGTTCGCCTCGAGGAGGAACAGGATCGACTTGCCGTCCGCCTCGGACTGCGTGAGCCCGAGCGGAGTCAGCACGCCGTGGTTGATGGCGTTGTTCAGGAACAGGACCTTCGCCGGTTCGATCAGGATGCTCGTCAATGGCAGCAGGTTCATCGAGACGAGCCAGCTCACCGCCGTGCTGAGGACGTTCATCAGGCCGTTGACGAGCCACGCGATCGGGTAGAACCCGATGATCGCCATGACGAAGCCCCAGATCCCCGCGGAGAACATGTTGACGAGCATCTCGAAGCCGGAACGGATCTTGCCGTCCCACAGGGCATCCAGTCGCTTCATCGACCATGCGGCGAGCGGGCCGAGGATCATCGCCCCGATGAACATGTGGACTTGGCCGAGCTCGGCGGCGTTCGGGTTCGCCGCGAGGGCGGCGTCATTGAACTGCTTGATCAGCAGATCGGAGCCCGCGATCGCGCCCATCGTCGCGATGATGCCGACCACGCCGCCGCGCTGCTTGTAGACCATGTAGCCGCCGGTGTAGCCGATGACCAGGGGCAGCAGGTAGTGGATGAACGGGCCGACGATCGATGCCAGGTCGGCGTTGGGGGTGAAGCCCTTCGGGATGAAGAACATCGTGAAGATCCCCCACGCGATCAGCGCGGGGATGTTGGGCATGATCATGCCCGAGAGGAACGTGCCGAATCGCTGGACGGCGACGCGGGCACCTCCCGGCTGCTTCGTTGTGGCTGACGCCGTTGTCATGTCGCTTCTCCTTCGGGTGTGCCGCTTATGCGGCGGGGTCTGCTGCGGACTGTGCCGCCGCACGGGCGGATGCCGCGTCGTCGGCGGCGAGGGCGGCCTCGGCGATGCGTCGGGCATCGGCGAGGTCGTACTGCAGGAGCGATGCGCGCACGTCCGCCAGGGCGGTCGGCGCCATCGAGAGGCTCGTCGCGCCGAGGCCGACGAGGACGACGGCCAGCAGCGGGTCGGCGGCGGCCTCGCCGCAGATGCCCACGGGCTTGCCGTTCGCCTTGCCGCCGTCGGCGGTCGCCTTGATGAGCTGGAGGACTGCGGGATGCCACGGGTCCTGGAACGATGCGACCGAGCCGAGCAGCCGGTCGGCGGCCATCGTGTACTGCGTCAGGTCGTTCGTCCCGATCGAGGCGAAGTCGGCGATCTCGAGGATGCGCCGGGCCATGAGGGCGGCCGAGGGGACCTCGACCATGACACCGGCGGTCTTGATGCCGTACTCCTTGGCGAGGCCGACGAAGTACGCCGTCTCCTCGACGTTGGACACCATCGGGGCCATCACCCAGAGATCGGCCTCCGTCGCCTTGTCGGCGTTGGCGAGGGCGGTCAGCTGCTCGCGGAGGATGTCCTCGCTCGCCCGCAGGGCGCGAAGGCCACGAAGACCGAGCGCCGGGTTGTCCTCGTGGGCGTCGTTGAGGAACGCGAGGGGCTTGTCCGCCCCGGCATCCAGTGCCCGCACGACGACCTTCTTGCCCGGGAACGCCGAGAGGAGCTCGGTGTACGCCTTGGTCTGCTCCTCGACGGTCGGCGCCTGCGTCGCCGAGAGGAACAGGAACTCCGTGCGGAACAGGCCCACGCCCTCCGCGCCGAGCTCGACCGCCTGCGCCGCGCCACCGGGCTTGCCGAGGTTCGCGAGCAGCGGCACCGCGGTGCCGTCCCGCAGCGCGCCGGGGGTGAGCGGCGCGGATGCCGCCGTGGCCCGCGCGTCGGCACGGTGCTGCGCCTGCGTGAGCTCGTCGTCGGTCGGCTGCGACGTGACGACGCCCTTCGCGGCATCCACGATCACCGTCTCGCCGTCGACGAGGTCTCTCGCCGCCGCGGCGCCGACGACGGCGACGATCGACTTCTCGCGCGCCAGGATCGCCGTGTGCGATGTCGGACCGCCGTCGGTCGTGACGAGCGCCAGCACCTTGTCGAGGTCGAGCAGCGCCGTGTCGGCGGGCGCGAGGTCCTTCGCGACGAGGACGAACGGATGCCCCGGGTCGGGCACGCCCGGCGCGGGAAGGCCCCGCAGGCGCGCGATGACGCGCTGGGCGACGTCGTCGAGGTCGGCGGCGCGCTCACCCAGGTAGCCGCCCATGGCGGCGAGGGTGTCGCGGAAGCTCGCGAACGCGTCGTACACGGCGAACTCGGCCGTCTTGCCCGCTGACGTACGCGCAGCGACCTCCTCGTCGAGCGACGGGTCCTCGGCCATCATGGCCTGCGCTTCGAGCACCTCGCGGGCGAGCCCGCCGGCCTTCTCGCCGCGCTCCTCCAGCTCGCGGGCGACGGCGGCGACCGCCTCCCGCACGCGCGCGAGCTCCGCCTCGGCGGTGAGGGTGCTGGGGGTGTCGGTGGGCGCCGGCAGGGGCTCCGCCATTCGGGCCACAGGGCCCTGGGCGACGCCGAGTCCGATGCCAACTCCGCGCAGTTCGGTCATATCCGTGGTCTCCTTCGATTCCGCTTCGCGTTCAGTTCTCGTCGTGGTCGGTGGTCAGCAGTTCCGCGAGGGCGTCGAGCACGACGTCCGCGTTGTCGCCGTCGGCGGTCACGGTGACGTAGTCGCCCTTCTCGGCGCCGAGCGAGATCACCCCGAGGATGCTCGCCGCGTTCACCGGGGCGCCGGCGCCCTTCGAGACGGTGATCGGGATGCCGGCATCCTTCGCCGCCTGCGCGAACAGCTTCGCGGGGCGGGCGTGCAGTCCGTTGGACGAACCGATGCGGATCGTGCGGGTTACCTCGGTCATGAGGGCTTCCTCTCGGTGGGGTCGGACGCGAGTGTCTCGTCGACGAGCCCCAGCGTGCGGGTGCCGTCGAGGTCGGTGAAAATGTCGGCGGGCAGCAGCACGACGGTCGCGTCCCGGAGGGAGGCGTGGCGTCGGATGCGGTCCATCGCATGGTGCAGATGCGGTCCGACGAGCACGACGTCGGCGGCATCCAGGTCGATCGGCAGCGACTGCTCGGTGCCGGCGACGGCGCTGATGTCCCGACCCGCCGCCTGAGCCGCGTGCCGCACCCGCTGTGCCACGAACGTGCTCGACGCTCCCGCGCCGCACACCACGAGGATCCTCATCGATCCGCCTCCTTTCCGCCATTCTTGTGAAAGTGCTGGGAGGGGACAACCACATCGCCTTCCGCAGGGGCGGAAAGCGGCGGAGCCGGGCCGTGGACGCCGTGGTTGACTGGTTCCGTGAGCAGAGCGCGCCAGGACAGAGTCATCGCCCTGCTCCTGCGCGACGGCGAGTGGATCACGGCGGGGGAGCTCGCCGACATCCTCGGCGTCACGCCTCGCAGCATCCGCAGCTACGTGACGGCGCTGAACGCCCGGATGCCCGGGGGCGGCGTCGTCGAGTCGGGACCGTCCGGCTATCGGGCGGGGCCGGGGGCCGCCGCAGCGCAGCACGCCGCCACCGACTCCGGCTCTCCGCGTGAGCGTGTGCACCGGCTCTGCCGAGCGCTCCTGGCATCCGCCGACGGCATCGACGTGTACGAGACGGCGGAGGACTTCCATGTGAGCTCTGCGACGGTCGAAGGCGACCTCGGGCGCGTGCGCACGCTGCTGGCCGGGACCGGGCTCGTGCTCGAGCGCACCGCGGAGCGGGCGACGCTGCGCGGCAGCGAGATGGCCCAGCGTCGGCTCCTGTCGACCCTCGTGCACGAGGAGACCGACGAGGGGGCGTTCGATCTGGCATCCGTGCGCCGCGGGCTCGGCGAGAGCTCGATCGGTGCCGCTGCCATCGGCCCGTTCAAAGCCGACCTCGTCGCCGGGCTCGGCGAGCTGGGGTACTTCGTCAATGAGCTCGGCATCGGCGACGTCATGCTGCACATCGCGATCACGGCCGACCGCGTCGCCCACGGGCATCCGCTCGATACGACGCTGGAGGGGAGTCCGTCCGCCGCGCAGCAGAACGTCGGCGCGCTCCTGGACGAGCTGTGTCTGCGGCACCTCGAGGTGAGGCTCGGCGCGGGCGATCGACGGCACCTCGCGACGCTCGTCCTCAGCCGAGTCGTCGCGCCGGGCTCGAGCGAGTCGGCGGCCGACATGCGAACCCGCGTCGAGCCCGATGTCGACCAGGCCGTGCGCGATGTGGTCGCCCGCGCCGCCGCGGCGTTCCTCGTCGACATCGACCACGAGGACTTCCTCACCCGGCTCGCCCTGCACGTGCAGAACCTGCGGCTGCGGGCGCGCGAGCAGGCCTGGTCGCGGAACCCGCTCACGAGGTCGCTGAAGGCCACGTACCCGATGATCTTCGAGGTCGCGGTGTTCATCGCCGACGGATTGCAGGGTCTCCTCGGCATCCCGCTCCTCGACGACGAGATCGCGTACATCGCGATGCATGTGGGCGGGCGGCTCGAGCGCAGCCGGCGCACGGGTGGGCCGCTCACGGCGACGATCGTGTGCCCCGGATACTACGAACTGCACGAGCTGCTGCGATCGAGCGTCGCCCGCTCCCTCGGACAGGTGGTCGACGTCGTCGGGGTCGAGACGCGGGCGGACCCGGATTGGGACGCGATCGACACCGACCTCGTGCTCGCGACGGTCGACGCCCCGGTCGGCGCCGACCGGATCGTGCGCATCCAGCCCTTCCTCACCGACGCCGACATCGAGCGCGTCCAGGCGGCGGCGGGACGGGTGCGGCGCTCGCGCCGGCTCGCGCGCCTGCAGGCCGAGCTCGGGCGATACTTCTCGCCGGACGCGTTCGTCGGGCGGATGGATGCCGCGGCGACGCCCGAGTCGGTCATCCGCGACCTCGGCGCGCGGCTGGTCGCGCAGGGCGTGATCGACGAGGGCTACGTCGAGCGCACGCTCGAGCGGGAGCAGCTGTCGTCGACCGCCTTCACGGATGCGCTCGCCGTGCCGCACGCCCTCGGGATGACCGCGACCCGCACGGCGATCGCGGTCGGGGTCGCGGACCCGTCGATCGCGTGGGGCGAGGGGCGTGTGCAGGTCGTCGCCATGGTCGCGTTCTCCGAGAGCGACCGCGAGGCGTTCCAGACCGTGTTCGAGCAGCTCGTCGAGGTCTTCAGCGAGCGCGACAGCGTGCAGCGGATCGTCCGGCGCGGCACGACCTTTCCGGCCTTCCTCGACGAACTCGTCGCCGTTGTCGACGGCTGAGTCGCGGGCCGGGACGGCTCAGCCGCGGGCGAGTCGTGCTTCGAGGCCGTGGCGCACGGTCGGCCACTCGTGCGGGAGGATCGAGTACACGACGGTGTCACGCACCGTGCCATCGGCACCGATGCGCTGATTGCGCAGCACACCGTCCTGCTTCGCGCCGAGACGCTCGATGGCGGCCCGCGACTGGCGGTTGTGCCAGTGCGTGCGGAACTCGACGGCGATCGCGTCGCACGCCTCGAAGGCGTGCCCCAGCAGCAGCAGCTTCGCCGCCGTGTTGACGGCGGTGCGCTGCACCGTGGGGGAGAGCCACGTGTAGCCGATCTCCACATGCCGGTTGGGCTGGTCGATGTTGCAGAAGGTCGTCATCCCGACCGCGTGGCCGCCCGAGACGACGGCGAACGGGTTCATCACCCCCGCATCGCGCTGGGCCAGCCGGCGTGCGATCTCGTCGGGTACGGATGCCGGGACGACGGTGTACCACGCGTACTCCAGGCCTTCTCGGGCACCTTCCAACTCCGCGGCATGCGCGGTCTGCAGGGGCACCAGCTGGACGTGGGCGTTCTCGAGGACGACAGGTTCGATCAGCAGCACGCGTCGAGCCTACGCTCGACCCCGACCCTGCCTGTGTGTCTTCAGTCTCTCCATGGCCGCCGCTCGCGCCGCGCCGCGCCGCGCAATCATGCGGCTCACGCGGACTGCGGCGCGCGGGCGGACCGAACACGGGCGCGGATCCTGGCGAGAAGGCGCTCCGCCGCCCCCGCCCAGGATTTCAAGCGCGCCGACGACGGCGATGCCGGCCCCAACACCGGCGGCATGGGCGCCTACGCGCCGTTGCCGTGGCTCGCGGAACGCTTCGGCAGCGAGCAGGACTTCGTCGACGAGGTGATCCGCACGGTCGCCGAACCCGTCATCCGGCAGCTGGATGCCGAGGGCACGCCGTTCATCGGACTGCTGTGCGCAGGTCTGATCGTGACCGGCCGAGGCATCAAGGTCATCGCGTTCAACGCACGCTTCGGCGATCCCGAGACACAGGTGGTGCTGGCCCGGATGACGAGCCCGCTGTCGCGGCCGCTCCCCGCCGCGGCCGGAGGCTACCTCGAGGACGAACCCGCCCCGAGCTTCGCCGACACCGTCGCGATCACGGTCGTCCTCGCAAGCGAGGGGTACCCCGATGTGCCGCAGATCGGTCGAGCGCTGACGGGTGCTCAAGCCGCAGCGGAGCTCCCGAACGTCCACCTCGCGCACGCCGCGACCGCCGAACGCGACGGCGTTCTCATCGCGACAGGGGGCCGGGTGATCAACGTCGTCGCGACCGGGCCGACTTTCGGCGCGGCGCGCGAGCACGCCTACGCGGCCCTGCGGCGCATCGCTCTCGAGGGTTCGCACTACCGCACCGACATCGCAGCCCGAGTCGGCGCAGGCTGACCCGCCGGCCCCCTCCCGCCGACCCGAACCCACCGAGACCCGTCCCGCACGCCGAGACCCGTCATCTGGACACGGGGTTTCGGCGTCCGGAACGGGTCTCGGCGTCGGGCGGAGGGTGACGGGCCCGGATCCGGACGAGAATGCGCTCCGGCGCCTCCGGGCTGGACCAGGCCGCCGCGTCTCAGGCCGGGCCGGCCCGGGCCCCGCCGCGTCAGGCCTGCGCGGCGGCGATCAGGGTGCGGACGGCCGTGTCGAGGGCGGCCAGGCGCGCGGCGGCGTCGGGGGCCGAGTCTCCGCGCACGTCGAGGTAGGCCTTGAGCTTCGGCTCGGTGCCGCTCGGGCGCACGATCACGCGCGAGCCGTCGGCGAGCCACAGCCGCAGCACGTCGCTCGGCGGGAACCCCGGGGCGCCGGCGAGCAGGTCGTCGGACCGTTCGACGGCGACACCGCCGAGCTCGCTCGGGGGATCGGCGCGGAGCGCCGTCATGATCCGGCCGATGAGCGAGACGTCCTCGACGCGCAGCGACACCTGCCCGGACTGGAAGTGCCCGAACTCCTCCGCGAACTGTGCGAGCAGGTCGGCGAGCGTCTGCCCGCGCTCGCGCGCCTCGGCAATCATCCCGAGGATCGCGACCGCAGCCGAGATCCCGTCCTTGTCGCGCACGGTCTCGGGATTGACGAGGTAGCCGAGCGCCTCTTCGAAGCCGTAGCGGATGCCCGGAGCGCGCGAGATCCACTTGAACCCCGTCAAGGTCGTGTGGAAATCGAGGCCGTACCGCTTCGCGACGGCCTCGAGCCCGGGCGAGGACACGAGCGAGCACGCGAGGGACGCCCCGCCGCCGGTGTCGCCGGCGGCCTGCGCCCGCAGCGCGGCGCGCCAGCCGAGGAGCAGCCCGGTCTCGTTGCCGGTGAGGCGTCGCCATCCGCCGTCGGACGCCGCATCGGGGATCGCGACGGCGAGCCGGTCGGCATCGGGGTCGTTCGCGATCACGAACTCGGCTCCCGCGTCGCGGGCCGCGAGGAACGACAGGTCCATCGCCCCCGGCTCCTCCGGGTTCGGGAACGCGACAGTCGGGAAGCGTCCGTCCGGCACGATCTGCTCCTCGACGACGACGGGGAGCGGATACCCCGCGAGCCGAAGGATCGCGGCCAGCGTCTCGTAGCCGACGCCGTGCATCGCCGTGTAGACCCAGTTCATGCCGGCAGCCCCCGCGGGGGCGGGCGCCACGGTGGCCGTCGCGGCGACGTAGGCCTCGATGACCGACTCATCGGCGACCTCGTATTCCGCGCGGGGCATGTCGGCGACGGTCGTCGTGGCGGCGACGCGGTCGATGTGCGCCGCGATCTCGGCATCGGCGGGCGAGACGATCTGCGACCCGTCGTCCTCGCCGCCGAGGTAGACCTTGTACCCGTTGTCGTCGGGCGGGTTGTGGGATGCCGTGACCATGACGCCCGCCGCGGCGCCCAGATGCCGCACGGCGAACGCGAGCACGGGGGTCGGCAGGAGTCGCGGCAGCAGGACTGCGCGGAGGCCCGCGCCCGCGAAGATCGCGGCGGAGTCCGCCGCGAACACGTCCGAGTTCCGCCGGCCGTCGTAGCCGATCACGACAGTCGGCGTGGCATCCGCGCCCGCCTTCTCGCGCAGATACGCGGCGAAGCCGGCGGCGGCCTGCGACACGAGCACCCGGTTCATCCGGTTGCTGCCGGCGCCGAGGCGCCCGCGCAGCCCCGCAGTGCCGAACGCGAGGCGCGTGCCGAAACGGTCGTCGAGGTCGGCGAGCGCGGCGGCATCCCCGCTCTCGGCGGCCTCGATGATCGCGGCCAGTTCCGCGCGGGTCGTCTCGTCGGGGTCCTGCGCGTACCAGGCGCGGGCCGCCTCGAGGGGCGCGGTGCTCACAGCTCGCCGATCACGCGGGCGAGGAGGGCCGAGATGACGGGCTCCGCGGCTTGACCCGCCTCGATGACCTCGGCGTGGCTGAGCGGGGTCGTCTGGATGCCGGCGGCGAGGTTCGTGATGAGCGAGAACCCGAGGATCTCCATGCCCGCCTGCCGGGCGGCGATCGCCTCGAGCGCGGTGGACATGCCGACGATGTGACCGCCGATGGTCTTCGCCATGCGCACTTCTGCGGGCGTCTCGTACTGCGGCCCGCGGAACTGGCAGTAGACGCCCTCGTCGAGGGTCGGGTCGACACGGCGCGCGACGTCCCGCAGCCGCGTCGAGTACAGGTCGGTCAGGTCGATGAACGTCGCGCCTTCGAGTGGGGAGTCGCCCGTGAGGTTGATGTGGTCGCTGATGAGGACGGGGGTTCCCGGCGTCCAGGTGCTCTTGATGCCACCCGCGCCGTTCGTGAGGACCATCGTCTTCGCCCCGGTCGCCGCGGCGGTGCGGACGCTGTGCACGACGCGGCGCACGCCGTGGTTCTCGTAGTAGTGGGTGCGCGCGCCGATGACGAGTACGCGCTTTCCCGACGGGGTGAGGATCGACCGGAGCGAGCCGACATGGCCGGCGAGGGCGGGCTTGCTGAAGCCGGTGACGTCGGTCGCGGGGATCGTCGCGGTCGTCTCGCCGATGAGGTCGGCGGCTTTGCCCCACCCGCTGCCGAGGGTCAGGGCGATGTCGTGACGCTCGACGCCGGTGATGCGGGCGATGTCGGATGCCGCGTGCGCAGCGATCTCGAAGGGATCGGCCGTGGGGTCGTCGAGCGGGTTGGTGATCGTGTCGGACATGCGTCCACTCTAGGAACACCGGGGCCTCCGCGGGAACACTGCGATTATTCACGCGTCCGGGCTGAAAGAATGGACGCATGACCGCGAGCTTCGTCACGTCCCCGTCCGTCGCCGTCCTCGGCGGTGGCCCCGGAGGCTACGAGGCGGCGCTGGCGGCCGCGCAGCTGGGTGCGGAGGTGACGCTCGTCGAGCGCGCCGGCGTCGGCGGTGCGGCAGTCATCACGGACGTCGTCCCCTCGAAGAGCCTCATCGCGACGGCGGATGCCGCGGTCGCGATCTCCGAGGCATCCGACCTCGGTGTGGAGTTCTACGCGAAGGGTGAGAACGGCCGGCCGCTGAAGCCCCAGGTCGCGATCAACCTGGCCGCCGTCAACAAGCGGCTGCTCTCCCTCGCGCGCCAGCAGTCCGAGGACATGCGCAGCCAGCTCATCGAGGCGGGGGTGCGCATCATCTCGGGTCACGGGCGGCTCGACGACCACCATTCGATCGTCGTCGCGACCGGGCCCGGCGGCACGGACTTCGACCGCGTCGAGGCCGACACGCTCGTCGTCGCGGTCGGTGCGTCGCCGCGAGAGCTGCCGAGTGCGAAGCCGGACGGGGAGCGGATCCTCACGTGGACGCAGCTGTACGACATGAAGGCGCTCCCCGAGCACCTGATCGTCGTCGGATCGGGCGTGACCGGCGCCGAGTTCGCCTCGGCCTACATGAACCTCGGTGCGAAGGTCACGCTCATCTCGAGCCGTGACCAGGTCCTGCCCGGTGAGGACCGCGACGCGGCGCTCGTGCTCCAGCGCGTGTTCACCCGCGGCGGTATGACGGTGCTCTCGAAGTCGCGTGCCGACAGCGTGACGCGGACCGCGGACGGCGTCGTGGTGACCCTCTCCGACGGGCGCACGGTCGAGGGGAGCCACTGCCTCCTGGCGGTCGGCTCGATCCCCAACACGGCCGGCATCGGTCTCGCCGAGACGGGCGTCGAACTCACCGAGTCGGGGCACATCCGGGTCAACCGGGTCGCCCGCACGTCGGTGCCGAACATCTACGCCGCGGGCGACTGCACGACGTTCGTGCCCCTCGCCTCCGTCGCCTCGATGCAGGGGCGCACCGCGATCTTCCACGCCCTGGGCGACACCGTGATCCCGCTCGAGCGCCGCCGCATCACGGCGAACATCTTCACGGCGCCCGAGATCGCGACGGTCGGCCGGCAGGAGAAGGATCTCGAGACCGGCGCGATCAACGGCTACGTGTACAAACTGCCGCTCGCCGCCAACGCCCGCGCGAAGATGATGGGCATCAAGGACGGCTTCGTCAAGATCATCGCCCGCGAAGGCTCGGGCACAGTCATCGGCGGCGTGATCGTCGCCCCCAAGGCATCCGAGCTCATCTATCCGATCGCGATCGCCGTCGAGCGCCGTCTCACGGTCGACCAGGTCTCACGCGTGTTCGCGGTGTTCCCGTCGCTCACCGGATCGATCACGGATGCCACGCGCGCGATGCATCTCGTCAACCGCGACGACGACTTCTTCGGCTGACGTCGGCGCCGGCTCCCGGTAGTGCTCGCAGAGCGCTACGCGCGGGGGACGACCACCCAATAGCCCCTGTCGTCCGGCGAGGTCGCCGACACGAAGAGTTCGGTGAGATCGCGCGCGCCGAAGGGGATCGCGATCGGGGTGAGCGGTGCGCCGTCGTGGCAGACGATCTCTTGCGTGACGGTCTGCGACCCCCAATCGCCCGTGTAGGTCAGGCTGAACTGCACCCGGTCGGTGCCCTTGCAGCGCAGTTCGATCGAGGTGTAGGTGGTCGGCGTGGGGAAGGCCTGGCCCTTGTTGTAGCTCGCGGCGGCGCCCGACACCTCGCCGCTCATGCCTCCGCCGCCCGCGGCCATGACCTCATCGCCCCACGCCTCCAGAGCCGACTTCTCCTCATCGGTCGGAGCACTCGTCGATGAACACGCGCTCAGGGTGCCGATGGCGAGCGCGCCCACGACCGACAGCACGACGGCGAGACGATGGCGAGGCACGGCCTCAGGCTACGCCCCGTGCGGACGGAAACGCGCCGCTCTCAGGAGATGGTGAGGAGCTGGTGTCCCGCCGATACCGTCGTGCCGGGCGTCGCGTCGATCGCGCCGATGACGCCGTCCTTGTGCGCCTGCAGGGGCTGCTCCATCTTCATCGCCTCGAGGACCACGACGAGATCGCCCTTGACGACCTGCTGACCCTCCTCGACGGCGACCTTGACGATCGTCGCCTGCATGGGCGACTTCACGGCATCCCCGGCGGCTCCGGAGTTCACGGACGCGTCGTGGGAGCGACGCGATGGCGGAGCGGCGGCAGGGCGGCCGATCTTCGTGGGGGACGCGACGATGCGATCGGGCAGGCTCACCTCGAGGCGCTTGCCCGAGACTTCGACGACCACCGTGTGGCGGGGCTCCGCCTCTTCGGGAGCCTCGGCCTCGCCGTCCCACGGCGGGATGTCGTTGACGAACTCGGTCTCGATCCAGCGCGTGAAGACGCGGAAGACGCCGTCCTCGGCGGTGAAGGCGGGGTCGCGCACGACCTTGCGGTGGAAGGGCAGCACCGTCGGCATCCCCGAGACCTCGAACTCGTCGAGTGCGCGGCGCGAGCGCTCCAGCGCCTCTTCGCGGTCGCGGCCGGTGACGATGAGCTTGCCGAGGAGGGAGTCGAACGCGCCCGAGACGCTGTCGCCCGCCGTCACGCCGGAATCCAGACGGATGCCCGGGCCGCCGAACGTCTTGAACTGGTGGATGCGTCCCGGCTGCGGCAGGAAGTTCCGGCCGGCGTCCTCGCCGTTGATGCGGAACTCGATCGAGTGGCCGATCGGGGTCGGGTCGTCGTAGTCCAGCGTGCCGCCCTCGGCGAGGCGGAACTGCTCGCGCACGAGGTCGATGCCGGTGACCTCTTCGGACACGGGGTGCTCGACCTGCAGGCGCGTGTTGACCTCGAGGAACGAGATGGTGCCGTCGGCGCCGATCAGGAACTCGCACGTTCCCGCGCCGACGTACCCGACCTCCTTGAGGATCGCCTTGGAGGCCTCGTACAGCGTCCGGTTCTGCTCCTCGGTGAGGAACGGTGCGGGCGCCTCCTCGACGAGCTTCTGGTGGCGGCGCTGCAGCGAGCAGTCGCGCGTCGAGACGACGACGACGTTCCCCTCCGCGTCGGCGAGGCACTGCGTCTCGACGTGACGCGGCTTGTCGAGGTACTTCTCCACGAAGCACTCGCCGCGCCCGAACGCGGTGATCGCCTCGCGCGTCGCCGACTCGAAGAGCTCCGCGACCTCGTCGAGCTCGCGGGCGACCTTGAGGCCGCGTCCGCCGCCGCCGTATGCGGCCTTGATGGCGATCGGAAGACCGACCTCTTCGGCGAAGGCGATGACCTCCTCCGCGCCGGCGACGGGGCCGGGGGTCCCGGGGGCGAGCGGTGCGCCGACCTTCTCGGCGACCGCGCGGGCGGTGACCTTGTCGCCCAGCGCCTCGATGGCATCGGGGGACGGGCCGATCCAGATGAGCCCGGCGGCCTGCACGGCGCGGGCGAACTCGGCGTTCTCGGCGAGGAACCCGTACCCGGGGTGCACGGCGTCGGCTCCCGAGCGGCGGGCGACCGACAGGATCTTCTCGATCGACAGATACGTCTCGGCGCTCGTCGCACCGCCGAGGGCGTACGCCTCGTCGGCGAGCTTCACGTGCATCGCGTCGCGGTCCTGGTCGGCGTACACGGCGACCGAGGCCTTGCCGGCGTCGCGTGCGGCGCGGATCACGCGGACGGCGATCTCCCCGCGGTTCGCGACGAGCACTTTGGCGATCTGCGCGCGCGCGGGCGCGGTGGCCGTGGGGAGAGGCATGGATGCCAGCCTACCCACCAGACGGGGGGTGGCTTTGGATCCACGCCACAAGATCGACGCGAAAACGCGTGCGGGAACCTACGAAATTTCGGATCGGTTCCAGAGGTCGGTCCAGACGATGCCGAGTTCGCCGCAGAGGCGCCGCAGCGTCGACAGGGACATGCCGACGACCGTCGAGGGGTCGCCCTCGACGCGCTCGATGAACGCTCCGCCGAGGCTGTCCACGGTGAAGGCGCCTGCGACCTGCAGGGGCTCGCCGCTCGCGACGTAGGCGGCGATCTCGGCATCCGTCACGTCGGCCGCGAAGGTGACGGATGCCTCGGCGACCCCGTGCGCCTCACGCGCCGGCTCGCCGGGGGCGAGGCGGAACACGCTGTGGCCGGAGTGGAGCACGCCGGTGCGTCCGCGCATGTCGCGCCAGCGGGCGGTCGCGACGCCCGGCGTGTACGGCTTGCCGAGGACGGCGCCGCCGAGCTCGAACATCGAGTCGCCGCCGATCACGATCCCGTCGAAGTCGGGCTGCTCGGCGGCGAGGGCCGCCGCGACATCCTGCGCCTTGCGGCGGGCGAGCAGCAGCACATGCTCGTCGGGCGCGAGGGTGCGCGCCTCGCCGGCTTCGACGGCGGCGACGACCGCCTCCTCGTCGACCTCGGGCGCGCGGGTCTCGGGCTCGATGCCCGCCTGCCGCAGCAGCATCAGTCGGGCGGGCGAGGTGGAGGCGAGGCACACGCGCATGCGCTCCAGCGTAGGCGGCTAGCGTGGAGGGATGCAGGACGGCGACCTTCTCGATCTCGACATCACCGATGTCGCCCACGGCGGCGTGTTCGTCGCCCGACACGAGGGGCGGGTCGTCTTCGTCGAGGGCGCGATCCCGGGCGAGCGAGTGCGCGTCGAGCTCACCGACACGACGAAGAGCGCGTTCTGGCGCGCCGATGTCGTCGAGGTGCTGGATGCCTCGCCGCACCGGCGCCCGCACGTGTGGGCGGCCGCCGACGTGTCGGTGCCGCCCGCCGACCGGCCCGGCGGCGCCGACTTCGGGCACATCGAGCGTGTCCATCAGCGCGAACTGAAGACCCGGGTGCTCCTGGAGGCGCTCGAGCGCTTCGGCGGCATGACGTCCCCCGCCGCGACCATGTCGGAGGCGAGCCCCGTCCTCGGCGCCGGTGGTGAGATCGTGGATGCGGAGACCGCGGATGCCACGCGCTGGCGCACACGGGTGAGCCTCCACGTCGACGACGCGGGCCGCATCGGCCCGTTCGCCGCGCGGAGCCACCGCGTGATCGAGACCCCCGACCTCCCCCTCGCGACGAGCGAGATCGAGGAGGTGGTGCGGAGCCTCGATGGCTTCGCCCCCGGGCGTATCGACCTCGTCCAGCCCTCGGACGGGTCGGTGCGCGTCATCGTGCGCCCCGCACCCGTCGCGGCGCCGCCCGCGCGCGGCGGCGCGCAGGGGCGCGGTCGCGGCGGGCGCCCCCTCCGACCCCGCTCCGTGCGCGCGCCGGAGGACCCGACCGCGCGGGAGAGCGTCATCGAGCGCGTCGGCGGGCGCGAGTTCGCCGTCGATGCAGGCGGATTCTGGCAGGTGCACCGTCTCGCGGCATCCACCCTCACGGGCGCCGTCCGCACGGCGCTCGACGCCGCAGGGGGAGTCGACCCGGCCGCGCACCACCTCGACCTGTACGGCGGAGTGGGCCTGTTCGCGGCCGCGCTCGCCGAGGCGGGCGGCCCCGCGACGCGCGTCACGAGCGTCGAGGCGGATGCCCGGGCCACGGAGCACGCGGGCGAGAACCTCGCCGAATGGGTCGGCGCCCGCGCCGAGACCGACCGCACCGACCGCTTCCTCGCGCGGCTGCTCGCGCAGGGAAGCGCTGCCGAGCGCGCGCGCCTCGCACAGGGCGTCGTCCTGCTCGATCCGCCGCGGGCGGGCGCGGGGCGGGCCGTCGTCGAGCAGATCGCCGCACTGTCCCCGGCATCCGTCGTGTACGTCGCGTGCGACCCGGTAGCCCTTGCGCGCGACCTCGGGACCTTCCGTGCGCACGGCTACGAGCCGCTGCGGATCGACGCGTTCGACCTGTTCCCGCACTCGCACCACATCGAAGCCGTGACGGTGCTCGCACGGGCGGACTGACGCGGCGTGCCGCGCTCGGGCGCGTGCGATGTCATCGTTCCCGGCCGCGCGGGTGCCACCAACTAGTGTCCTCCGCCGTTGATTCGTTGTAATAGTCGTCCGAGGGATTCGAGGATCTGGTCGGCGGTCTTGGTCCAGATGAACGGTTTCGGGTTCTCGTTCCATGCCTTGACCCAGTCGCGGAGGTCC
>Ga0209922_101597_pt1 | contig 21482 bp, 28 predicted proteins | sample ThiBiot_500_biof_FD_183946 | JGI IMG/M metagenome (GOLD analysis project Ga0209922, IMG submission 183946) | Wastewater bioreactor microbial communities from Cape Town, South Africa - Thiocy_expt_500_biof (SPAdes) | ecosystem: Engineered > Bioreactor > Thiocyanate-remediating > Anaerobic-Aerobic ...
ATAATCCAAATTCTCGACATATTTACTGACGTAAGTATTCAAAAACTCAACAGCATACTTTTCAAACACCATCTTTCTATTTCCGAGTGAAGAAAGAAAAGGTTTATGACATAAGCAACATCACACATTTATCTATTTACTCATATATGATAACAAAATTGTTGATAAAGATGTAAAACCTTGCAATATATTTTAAATCTGTGTTTGTTCATGAGCTCGTATAGTTAAATCGTCGACAAAATTCTTGAAACTGGCTGTTTACACACACACTGTTATGAAATTTTCTTTAGTTACTGATTAATCATAAATTGATTTTTTCATTTGATTTCTTTTTAGTCAATCCATATGCACTTTTAATCATTCCTCCCTTTCATTTCAGGTTTTGATTGAATGCCATCGTAGAGGATCAGATTTGTCCCTCGATCATGTCTCATTGAGATGAATTACGCAAATAAAAATTAAATTCAACTGATTAGAATTATCCCAAATAGAAATGTCGAGAATGTGATCGAATATTTATGACATCACTCGCATATGTACTTTTTTTATTCATGGATTATTCTTTAAACCGTCATAGATACGACAGTCGTAATATCGTTGGGATTTTTCCTTTCTTTCGGACTATATATTTATGCTTGTTTTTTTCTTTTGAATAAACAGAAGCAAATCAAACTCGTAAGAAACTTCCTCTGAAATTGATTTTCCAAACAGAGCTCGAGTAACAGTAGAAGCTGAAAAAAAAGATTGTGGAAATCCAGGTTGTAGAGATTCCGGATGCTATGATGGACGTCACGACAAGCGAGATGATTTACGTTGTCGTTGCAGTATCATGTAGCTTTAATAAAAAAAAAACATTATCATATATTTATTTCAGAAAATGCATGCATCGATTTATTCTTTCATAAATTTGTAGTTTTGTTTTGTTGTTTCAATAAAAAAACAAGTAACATAAAAAATCATCTGTGTTAGTTTGAAATCCAAATCTTGAGGATGAGCTTTCAAAAAAGAATTAATTAAAACATCAATGTTACATTTATTAACAACAAGTGTTTCGATTCTTTTACTAGTCATATTTCATTCTCTCTTTCTTTTTTTCAATACAATCTTTATTCTTCGTATACAGAAACTTCACAAAGTGCAACAGTAAAATATCTGTTCCATTGATTTGAAATACCAGTGGATTGAATATAAACAAAACGGCCGTTCAATGGCGTTTGACATTGAATATGTAAACGCGATGATGACAATTCAATTCGTGTTAAAGACGAACAAAACTGCCGTTGATGAAAATCGATTTGATACGAATGATTAGAAACGTAGATATTAAATCGATCGAGCGAATTGAAATAATCTCGATGAATTGTTTGATTATTTTCAGTTCCAATCCGTAGGATAAGACCACCGATTCGAATACGACGAACGAGATCAACCATCCAAATTGGTTTTTCCACAAAATAATTATCAATTGTCATACATTTCGATTCGAAACCATCAACAGCTAATGATGAATCACCATTCGTTTTTCGATAACTATGATATGTCAATGCGCTAAGCCATGTTGCTTTTCGATACGCAAGATTTTCAACTAATTACATCAAACAAAACAATAGTCGTTTCTCTTCGAAAATCAAAATTGACCTACTGCATTGTGCTTCAGCATTCACACGGAAATATCCTGGTAAACAAGTGCCTTGATGTGGACAACCGAGAACAGCTGCACGCATACTGACATGATTATGCCATTCAATTGGATGAAAACGAATGAATCTTGCTAAAAATGGTTCATTTAAAAAATGTATTCGTTCACTATCTCGATCATTATTCGCTGCAAATTCCTAGAAATTCATTTATCAAAATTCAATTCTATCAAATAAACACACGCAAACTTTAGGCTCGAATTGTGTCTGTTCTCGATAGTAAATCCACAAACGTGAATCATTCGAAAATGAAACTTTATATTTTGTCACCCATTGATCATATTTCCAGTCAGCTCGACCTTTCGTTATCAACGTTGTCACCAACGATGGATGTCCAACATCAAATTCTAACCATTGATTATCTCCTTCGAATGACAGAAAAAAAGAGATTCTTTTTCTTTAAATTCTCTTTTCGTTTTTTCTCTACGGTATTTTTTCTTCGAACACCAGGCTTTGTTACTCATGAGATGTGCATCTTGAGTTTGACATCTCGCTCGTTGCCGTGATGGCCATGTTGTCGATGCACGAATTTTTCCATACGGTGGCAAGCCTAAGTACTGATTGCATTCTTGACAACCGAGAATTTCAACACGTAACGATGGATGCGAATGCCATTGAATAGGATGGAATTTAATAAACCGTGCGTGAATTATTTCATTGAAATAATTATTCTTTATCGAATAGGAATCTCGATTGCCCAAGAAAATCTTCTGATTGCCATGTGGATCAACTAGATATTGCCATCGGTAGGCATCGATACTGTACGAAATCATAAATGATGTAACGAATTCATTTCGATTCGAACGACCTTGAGTCAATACTCCTGAGATCTAATGATGTCAAATTCTTGATCGTTTTTATTTTAACTACAAATAAATATTCACTAACTTTAGCTGCTATGCCTAAGTCAATTTGTAACCATTCGGAATCAGATTTTTGTCGTGCACACCAAGCACGATTTAATGTTTGATATAATCGAGCATTTCTTTCATGACAATCGACATTCGATAATGTCGATGATGCTGTTATTTGCCAATCACGTATGTCACCATTAATCATTCCCAATGGACCATCACATACTTCAAATAATCGAACATTCAACTTGATTAATCTTTCAAATCATTTTGACTTACATTTTGTTTGACTTTGAATTGGAAATGTAGAAAATAAAAGAAAGATATACGAAATCACGTTTCGTTTCATTGAAGATGCAAATGGCTCTCACAATGTTAAATAAACGGAACGAAGAAGAAGAAAGAGAAATGTCCCTTCAGGATATTTAATGACTTTTAACCTGCTGTGTTCAATGATTGCATCATCAATAAATGCAATTGAAAATGAACAAGTTTAAATCTATTACGAAAAAAACAATCCACTTTCGAATGATGTTTAGCGTCATCTAGAACTACCTGACAGGTAATAGGTGTAAAGAATAGATAAAAATCAAAGTAAACTCTGGATTCTCTTTCGTACGAAATCATCGATAAAACAAACAGATCATTCAATTGAGATGCTTTAAGCTTTTTTTCTTTCAACAAAAGCAAAACACCTATCTAGGGAATGATTTTATTCTTCTTAGTATTTTAATAACGAAAGATTTACATTTTATTCATGTCTTTCGAACGAACGATGAGTATTAAATCTACAACATCAACATCAACAATGACAACATTGCCATCAAATGATCTGCATAATAATACGTCCAATGATCTCTATGAAGATCGCGATCATTTTCAAGCAATTTTTACTAATGATTCGAGATTTTTCGATACAAGTCTTCATTTATTTAAATCCTATGCAGCATTAGGTTACATCCAATTTAATGATGATAAGAATTCATTATCAATAAACAGTAAAACCCATGGACATAAACATCGTTGGAGACCACGATTGTTAGCAACAAATCACAGTGAACATCATCATACTGGCGTATTAAAAGCATTTCTAACCCCGACATTATTACGAAAGAGCGGTATAGATTTGTTTCTTTTTTCGTGAAATTTCTGCATATAATATTCTATTTTATTGAATAGCTCCAACGGCGAGTAATCGATCTGATTCAGGTATTTCAACAAATGATCAAATGATTGTTCATTACAAGCCAACGTCTATTCCAAATATTGAAGTAACAAATACGGATGAAGAGTCCGAAGTGACAATAACAAGATTATAATTCCTTGAAAATATTCAATCTATAACAGTCTTTCGTTTTCTTAGTTGTGAAAATACTTCTCACATGCATGGTTCTCACTCTCTCACACATTTTCTTTTTGATTATAAACATACACAGTTTTTCACACTCATTTTTTTTTCTATATCGACTTGTATGTACAGTTTATTGGTTTCTTATTTCTATCGCTCTTTTTTTTAAAATACATATTTACAGTTGCACATTAAAAAAAAAGAACGAAAGTTTAACAATCGTCATTTTCTCCTTCGGTGTAACTATCGTATCGAGCACAACTAGCACAACCACGAATCGACGATGATGATGTCGGCTTTTGTTTAATTGAAATACAAGAAGAAAATAATCTTCGACGACGATGTCCCACCGGTGGATACATTGCAGCATAGTCAGCTCGAAAAAATCGAATATGAAACCAATTTGATAGGCGTGTCTTGTACGATACTGTTGACATTGTCTGATCGTTGAATGAAAAAACAATATGTATCATCTGTCTGCATTTGGAGACAATAGGTGTTATTTTGAAGGTTAATCTTATTTGAGTTGTTTGTTTGTTTTTCTGATTGGACTGAGTTAACTCGTGGATGGAAGAAAGATCATCGTTGACGAGAGAGAGAGAGAGAAAAAAAGAAAATTTTCTTATTTTGTTCCTTTTTTCAGACGAACGAGGCACGTTGTCTTTTTTTTTACATCTAGTCAAGAAAAAGAGAACTATGCGGAAGAATAGTGAAACGGTTATACCAATGGAACAAAATGAACAACCTGATCAAGAACGAATGACATTTCGAATTTATCTTCGAACATTTTGGATGGACTATCTTCTCATGGCTATTCTAGGAGCAATATCAGCTGGATCTCAGTCACTTCGACCAGCAGCAAATCGACTATTTCCGATTTATTTTCATAATGGTGAAGTTGTCAATCCGGAGTTTACTTATCCACTTGAAAGAAATATTATTCCATCATGGCTATCCGCTCTATTAGCATTTGTTATTCCGATGATTTTTATTTCATTAATGCAAATACGTCTACGAAGTTTCAATGATTTCAATACGGCATTCATGGGCTTGATCTATGCGATTCTAACAAGTACAGCTACACAAACAATAATCAAATGGTTAATCGGTGGTTTGAGACCGTATTTTTTGGCTGTTTGCAAACCAAATATTCTTCCGGCTAATATCGGCTCTGGAAAAGGTTTCGATGGTTTATTATTCGATCGTTCGATTTGTACAGGCAAAGAAGACGAAATCGATTATGCTCTCCAATCGATGCCATCTGGACATTCAGCAGTTGCATTCGCCAGTCTACTCTATCTCTCATTTTATCTCAATGGAAAATTAAAAATCTTCGCCAATTATCGTCCACAATATTGGAAATTCATACTCTTCTTTGCTCCACTACTCGGCGCTGTTCTCATAGCTTCGTCGTTAACTATCGATCATTATCATCATTGGTACGATGTTCTAGCTGGTAGTACCATCGGTATTATGTATGCTTTCGGTGCATATCGTTTTCAATATGCTAGTATTTGGGATTTTCGTTTCAATCATATACCATTGCCCAGAATCGAAGCTGAACGAGGTTTCGATTATCATCTTGATCACGTGCAAAGTGCATTGAGTATATCGAGAAAGGGTGGACTGAATAACCGACATGCTCTTGGCGCACCATTTGATGCCACAGTAACTATGTCAGTTAGTCCTGCATATGGACAAATGAGAATGTAATTGATTTTCTTTTCATGTAAATAAATCTGAAATCTTATTCTCGCAAACTTTATCAAGATATGAAGAATGTTTTTTTTTCACATTCTACTATTTCACCTTTCATAAGCTTTGTGTTGACAAACGAGTAACAGAACGACAAAGATGCATTTTTTTACGTGAAGTCAGATTCATCAAATTTCTTCTTCGCCTTTCGTCTGTCATCGAACATAGAGACACGTTTCTTTTTCATTCAACGATTACTATAATAGACTACCTAACCTTTGACAAGAAATAAAATGAACAAAACGACAGATGCTGTGCTAGTACTTCAACCTTCTGGAATTAAACCTTTCGAAGAAAAGATGTCAATTCGAATCTATATTCGTACATTTTGGATGGATTATCTTGCTATGGCATTATTAGGTGCGTTAGGTCTTGGAATTTATTATCTTCGTCCAGCAGCGACACGTGTTTTTCCTGTTTATTTTCGAAATGGTGAAATTGTTAATCCAGAATTTACTTATCCATTTCGTGCAGATATTATTCCTATTTGGTTAGCTGCATTTCTTGCTTTTATTGTACCATTTATTTTCATAATGTTAATGCAAATACGTGTACGAAGTTTGAATGATGTTAATACAGCAGTGATGGGTCTCTTATTTTCACTGATATCTGCAGCTGTTTTTCAAGTTTTTATTAAATGGTTAATCGGCGGTTTGAGACCGCATTTTTTCTCTGTTTGTAAACCGAATATCAACGCAACGAATGTCGGTTCGGGTACGGGTTTCGATGGTTTATTATTCGATCGTTCGATTTGTACAGGAAACGAAAAAGAAATCAATGATGCTTTAGAATCGATGCCATCTGGACATTCAACAGCTGCTTTTGCTGGTCTTGTCTATTGTTCATTGTACATTAATGCTAAACTCAAAGTATTCGCTAATTACCGTCCACAATATTGGAAATTTGTACTTTTCTATGTTCCATTACTCGGTGCAGTTCTCATAGCTTCGTCATTAACTATCGATCATTATCACCATTGGTACGATATCCTAGCTGGTAGTGTCATCGGCACTATGTTTGCTTTTGGAGCATATCGTTGTCAATATGCGAGCGTTTGGGATTTTCGTTTTAATCATATACCATTGCCGAGAATTGAAGCTGAACGAGGTTTCGATTATCATCTTGAACATATTCAATATGAAATGAGTGCATCAAGAAAAGGCGGTTTGAATAGTGGCAACCGTTTGATTGGTGCGCCATTTGATGCCACAGCAACTATGCCAGTTGTTCATACAACATCTGGACACATGAGAGTTTAGATCTGTTGATTCTTTAATTGAAATATAAGACCGAAATGTGTGAAGAACGAGCCTTGTCTATTCTTGTTTCATGCTAATAAAAGTCGAAAATATATCTATTATAAGCGATGTGAAATACTCTTGAGTATTTAGGTCAATAAAAAGATTATTGGTTATAATTACGTATAAATTTAATTCATATGAACTCATTTCTATATTTACATACAATTAATATAGACATCTTTGTTCCATTGAAAGATTTTAATCTTCTAATGAGTCGTAGATCTCTTTTTTTTTGTCTTTAAAGTTTAAACAGACTGACAAATTTCTTACGCAATATTACACGGTCAAAGAAACTTTTCTTTTTATACTCTTTCAAATTAGAACTAACTTGACAAAGTCTTGGATCGGAAACCATACTTGAAGTTTGATTTAATCGTCGTTTCCTTTTCTCTTCATTCATCACAATAATCAATTTAGAATCGTATGTCATTTCTTTTTCTGTATCAGTATTGAAAAAAAAACCCATCATAATCCATCCACACTGATGTACATATACAATACATGATTGACGTCAGAATCTTTTCAAATTGACTGTTAGTAAATAGCAATTTCACCTTTTTCTTTGCATTAAATGACGTATTATGTATATTGTCAATATGAATCATGTGCGTAGTAAATTTTGAAAGAAGAAAAAAAATCGGCAATTATTCTATTAGAATTTCTTGTTGTTATTATTCTTTTCTTTTTTTTTGCCTATCATGTTACTTGTTTATTCGTGAATATAGAAAAAAAACATACAAAAATATATGACTACCTCTAGTATTCTTTTTTTTTTGTTGCTAAAAAATAATTAGATATTTCTTCCGCTAAGATAACAATGTCATCTGAACATTTCTTTTCGCTCAACGTTCGGATCGATCTGTCTTTTTCTTTTCTTTTGGTAGTTTTTTTTTCGCGTAATTCTTTTTCTCATTCTAAAATATCGATTGATTAGTCGAAGACACCATCGACATTTTCTTTTTCTCTTTATCAGAAGAAAAACTCTTTTACATATATCGAGAGAGAAAAAAAACTGCTCGCTGCTATTTTTTCTGTTCTGAAAGTGTGATAGTCTCAAACAATCTTTTTTTCTTCTGCATATACGCATAAGAAGAAAAAAAAAAGAATGCGAGAAAAAATCAGTCATGCTGGTTGAACATTATACTATTGAGAGGGGCGACGTCGTCGACGACGACACAACGTTCAGTTTTTTGGCCTCGTATTACAACAACGACAAGAAGAAAATACGGAAGAGAACAAAAACGATGGCGACTTTCTTCCATTTTTCCTTCCGTTTGAAACTAATTGTAGATGCGTGCTGGAACAAGAAGAAAAAGAAAGAGAGAGAGAAAGAGATCGTCAATACGAAGAACAAACACTCCCTCTTATGTTACGAGCCGCGTCGTTGTCGTTTTGCTTGCATGTTTGTGAACGAACAAGAACCGAAGGAAAAAACGGGGTTCATTCCATTTTTTTCTTCTTTTCATCGACAACGATTATTAGTTAGGAAAAACGAGAGCGAGAGAAAGAAAAACCGGGAGTAGGAGAAAAACTAGAGAAAGAGAAAGAATAGAGAAAACGCAGTTGTTAATGCTGTTGCAGCTACTACTACTACTGCTATTGCTGCTGTTGTTGTTGTTGTTATTGTGAACTATTCGTCAGTTCTATCGTCATCCTTATCCGCTGTATATTTGCAAGCAAATAGAAAGTAAGCTGAACGCCGCATCATATTACTTGAATAAAACACGTAAATAGCGCGTTTTGTAGTTGATATTTGACGACAGTAGTCGTTGATGGTTATGCAAATACGAGCAGGTAAAAAGACAACTATCAAATGATTCTTAGTAGGGGAAAAACAACGAAGAGAAGAATATACCCGGTCAGACCAAAAAATGTGTGTACCTACTCTCGAAATACGAAATTTTAACGCCCACTCTTTGAAAAACGCTATATTCTCAACGTTTAATCGCGCTTTTGACAAAGCTTGTCTGCTAGGGCGTAGACTATCGCTAATCTTCGTCATCGATTCTTTTTTTTCCTTTGATTAATTCAGTCTATCTCGTTGTTTTCTATGCTGGGTCCCTATGCAAAATAGAACCCAAACAACTGTTCGAGATTTTTAATATTTTTTTTTCTGTTTTTTTCAGTTATTATTAATAAATCTAAGTCGACAAACTAAAAGATAAATATATGGGTATTTTACGTCATCGTCGTTTTCGTCGTCAAGCTGATCAAGGCAACGATGAACCCGAAGATGATTATGAAGATGAAGGTGAAGGTGAAGGTGAAGATGATGAATATGACGATTCATCCGTTACATTAAATCCCGTTCTTCCAACAACAACAACTGAAAGTCAAGTCGACAAATTCAAAGCTATCGGCAAGGATGTCGTCGAAAAAGTTCCAAGTAAATCGAATTCATTTATTCACATTTTTCGTCATTATTTGACATTTATCAAGCTGTCAAAAAAAAGAAAGAAACTCGACCTAATCATGTTGATTTAGGTGGTACAAACGCGCGTTTATAAGGCAAAAAATTCTTTCGACTTCTCTCTTTTTCTGTTCGCAACAAACATGACATGATGTTGTGTATTGACTATTAAAAAAGACACTTCACCATGCTGCTCTTAACTATGGTAATGGGTGAGATGTACATAAAAAAACAACTCGAAAGAACGAACGAATACCGACGTTTTTTCTCTTTTCTTTCCTTTCGTTCTTTTATTACTTTTGAATAAGAATCAAACAATATTCACTAATAGATGATTCAATGAGACTACCTACACAGATCGAATTTCACGGTGATACATCAACACATACACCAGATTTTATTCTGCCAAAACGTTCACATCGTATGTAAAGACGAAGAAAACAAGCCTGAGTTTCTTGTTTTTTTTCTGATCTTGTTTTGTTATGAAGCAAGAAAAAAAAGGCTCAATTCTCTTGAGAATTCGAAAACAATTCATCAATTAGAGATAATAAATTTCTTTTTTTTTCCTATCAATCGCATAGAGGTGGTAGTAGTCGAATAGTTTCCTCAAACAAAAACAAAAATTCTGATTTCTTTCATTGATTTAGTGCCACCATGGGCAACGATTATCGTCATAATTGTTGTACTTCTCACACTATGCATGTGTTTGGCATGTTGTGTTCGTCGTACATGTCGAAAAATTTGGAAAAAGAAAGGTGTTAAAGGTGGCAAAGGTATTGATTTGCAAGCTGTCAAATCATTTGGTTTGCATAAAGAAAAAGTAACAAATTGATTTTGAAAACGAACAAGAATAGAAATGGAATTCTATTGAAAATAGGTGCAACCTGATATCGAAGAATTAACACCAAATATGGAAGATAATGAGGATGCTGATTCGAAGAAAAGCGAAGCACCTAATCTAGGCAAACTTGAATATTCACTTGATTATGATTTTCAGAAACAAGAAGTAAATTGATTTTGTTTGTTCATTTCGCTATTTTGTTTTCTTTCGTAAAGCTTAAAGTTGAAGTCATACAAGCACAAGAATTACCAGCTATGGACATGAGTGGTACATCGGATCCGTACGTTAAAGTCTATGTTTTGCCTGATAAGAAGAAAAAATTCGAAACTAAAGTCTACCGAAAAACATTAAATCCTATTTTCAATGAAACATTTATTTTCAAAGTAAAACAACAAACATGCTGAGCAATTAGTTCATTTTGTTTACAAATAATAATTTAGAATTTGGCATACGGAGAAATCGGTGGCAAAACATTAGTATTTGCTGTCTATGATTTCGATCGATTCTCAAGGCATGATCAAATTGGCGAAGTACAAATACCGTTGAATACAGTCGATTTAGGCAAAGTTATTCGAGAAATTAAAGATCTTTCGCCACCACCAGGAGATAAAGAAGCTGTACGAATTGAATTTGTTTTCTATTAAAAAATAAATACACATTTATTATTTATCATAGGAAAACAAATTAGGTGATATCTGTTTTTCACTTCGATATGTTCCAACAGCTGGTAAATTAACAATAACAATTCTCGAAGCGAAAAATTTGAAGAAAATGGATGTCGGTGGTCTTTCGGGTATGTCGACAAAAAAGCAACACGTCATTCGACAATTTCTTCAATTCATTCTTTAGATCCGTATGTTAAATTATCATTGATGATGAATGGTAAACGTTTGAAGAAAAAGAAAACATCAATTAAAAAATGTACATTAAATCCGTATTATAACGAATCATTTTCATTCGAAGTACCATTCGAACAAATTCAAGTTCGTATTGACAAAACAAAAAAACTAGGATATCGATTTGTTTTTTTTTCTATTGTGTAGAAAGTACAATTAGTTGTTACGGTCGTCGATTATGATCGTATTGGTACATCAGAACCAATTGGTAAAGTCGTTTTAGGTTGTAATGCAACAGGTACCGAACTTCGTCATTGGTCGGATATGCTTGCATCACCACGACGACCGATTGCAAATTGGCATTCATTGAAAGATCCGGAAGACGGAAAACCATCATAAATCAATTTCATTTCGATCGTTCTTGAACCTTATTTAATTCTCTTTTGTTCTTCTTGTGCAATATTAATTTAATTGTTGTTCGTGTTGTTATTTATTGTCACGACTGATTTATATTTAAGTGTATTTATTTATTTTTTTCTCTCTCTCTCTCTCGAAAATGGTATTTTGTGATCGTTGTTTGTCTTGCACGCCGTTCTCTCTCGTTTTGTTTTGTCTTGACCCATCAACCGACACATATACCAGAATAATCGTTGTACGTGTGCGTAGCTCCTCATCTCTTTGTTTCAATAGGGAACAGTCATTACTACTCTTTCTTTTTTTTTCTCTCGTTTTCCAATTACCGGTTATTTTGTGTCGGTGTAAAGAAAAACTAATAAAAAAATTTTGAAATTATCATGAAATATTTTATTTTTTACAGTCGAAATGTTCATCTTCTTGAAACGCAATGTCGACCACGTTTAGCATTGCCAGCATAACAAAATAACCCGGGACAACATGGCGGTAAACCAGGTCCACACGTCCAGATTATAGGCAGACATAATGGATTATTACGGGCTGGCTTTTCGTCATAATAGATTGGGCCAAATTGATACAGATGCGCTTTTGGAAGACCGAATTTGCCGTGAAATCTGTCGAAATCTCTTCGAGAAATTGGACTCCAAGCAGTCGCTTGAAAATGTACAAAGCATAATAAAAATAGACCGATATACAAGAAGGTTTTCATCGTTTGAATGCAGAGTGTTTGTCGATTTCGTCGAAATTAGAATTATAAATCAATTACTCTTTAACAAATATGATTCGTTGATTGTAAAATTCTATGAAAACTTCGAAGGTGTCATTCATTTATTGACTCAATTGTAAATATTTGTATTTCATGTATCCAATTTCGTCGTTTTCTTTTCTTTTTATTTGCAAAACAAGAGAAAAGTAAGAGAAAGAAGAAAAGAAAGTGTAGGAGTGACTATAGAGATGTATTGAGATTTGAAATGGTATTTTCTTGTTGGCAATTACCAAGTAGTTTTTCAATATTATTTACAGGTAACTAAAAATCAAAGAAAAGTTTGTTGTTGTTTTTTCTTCTATCAAATAATTTTCGTACCAAGAAATTGCTCTGTGTTTTCGTTTCGTCAATTGTAATTTCTTGATAGATCGCATTTAAATACGAAACTAAATTCGTTAAAGTCTTCGTTATTGATTCGCTGATTGTTATCATTCCTAAATGTCGATGTTGTTCGCCTTCGAACAATGTAAATATGCTGCCTTGTTTTTCACGTATGTCAAAACCGATGCCATGTGAACGACAGATTTGAAAGAAAATACTATAATGTATAGTCGCGAGATTCTCGTGATACAATTTCGAACTCCATATTGCGTAGCGTTTGCCTTCGGTTATCTGAAAACCAAACAAATACGAATGATCCGAAGAGAAAAACAACGTGTATTTACAGTGTATTCAGGCGCACCATTTTGCCAATTGCGTAGTTTTTGTTTGGCTTGTTTTTTCTTGACAATAAACGAATGTGTTTGCGATTGAAATTCGCCTGTTGTGAGATATTTGGTGACGTAAAAATGAGCAACATATTCCGAATAACCAATAGACAAATCACTTATCCAAATCTGTTTACTGTTGGTTTTTTGATCAAGAAAAACAAGAAAATCAATGTCAATATAACCGAATATATTTCTTTGCCGGCATTGTTCGGCAATTAATGAACAATATGTGTTGATTTGCGTCGAATCGATTGCTGATTGAGGAAATGCAAGACCCCAGGAGGAAAATTCCGATTCGGCATGTATTTGATCACCGGAACAGACGAATGTATAATGACCATTGGGATCAATTGAAAGACAAACTGTTGTTGTTGTTATTGAATTCGATGGTGGATAAGCTTCGATGATTCCACCTTGAGAAAGAAATACTTTCAAATAACTCTGCCATGAATGAAATTGAGTTGTATTGACAAATATCGTATGTTTCGAAAGAATGCTCGGCAATTCAGAGAGAATAATTGAAAATGTTGTTTGTGGTGGAAGATGTTTTGTAATATCACAATAGGCAATGCCTAGACCGTCGAAATGATCGTCGATTTTGAAAATCCATCGTTGAATGTCAGCGTAATTCATAATCAATCGAGTTAACGATTCGAAAAGAACATGTTCATCGTAGATATCATAAACTCCATAGGGAATAGGCACTTGACTCGATTGAAATATTCGTTTCGAGCCGGATTTTGTCGAATATAAATAAGATATTTCCGGTTCACATCCTATAAGCAATTTGAATTCGATGAAAATATCAAATATTATCAAACAAACCGTAGATTGGAATGTTGAGATATTCGCAAAGATAAAGATCATCGATATGTGAAATACCTGTTACCAAATAAGCGGAACGATTTTCAACTAATTTTTTTATTCTACAACAAATCTTCATATGTTCTTTGGTTTTCTCTTTGTAATTTACAATTACTGTTTCAATGCTTTCGGACTGTATTTAAGTAGAGTTGACAAACACATTCGATGAGTCTAAATAATTTCAATTTATTCAAATGAGTTCTTTTTTTCTTCGTCACTAACCGGAAATCGATTCAATGCCTCAGGTACAATAATAGCAAATCTTTCATTGGCTTTTGTTGTATTCATTGCTTGTTCATTGCCTTGTTCAACAGACGCTCGTAAATTAATCTAAACACCACAATATCTTTTCATTTAAATCTCTCAAACACAAATCTTTCCTACTAATTTATTATAATACTGTGAAATATCATCATTAATTGGCATAGAAGCAACATAGATCATATCAACATTTGCATCGTCTAATTCGCATAGACATCCAATTTGATAGTTTTCTCTAATTGAAAGATTGTGAATTCTTCGTCGAATACGTTTTGTTAGACCTAATGAAGCAACATGAACGATCACATGTCGTTTCGATTTGATTTCATTCCATTGCGTTCGAAATTGATTTTGTTTGTTTTGAAAGAAATCCAATTGGCGAACACGTGCCATTTGTAATTGCTCACGAAGTTTTCGTGGTTTCGAATATCTTAACCAAGCAGATGCAATGACATGTGCGGCTCGACGACGTTTCTGAAAATTTCTGTACATTCGACGAATAAAATAACCTCGCCAAGTCGATTGAATAACAATCGCAGCACGTTCCTTGCCATTGTTGCCGAAAAAACGACGGCCCTCAATTTCAGAACAAAATGTTTGAAGAATTTTTTTTAAAAAAAAAGCAACGAAATTAATTACTGGCTGTTTGATTAATTTTTCGATTTCATCACGATTGATAATCGTACTTAGAAGTTCGTCTAAAGTTAGTTGTCGTTCCATCTCAATGGTTCGCGCAAGTTCAGCTACTCTGTTTAAAAAAAAAGCACGAACGAATTCGAAACGAATTCGAGTTTTAATTTTGATTTACTTTTCACCATTGATCAAAACAAATGGAATGACATAATTCTTGGCGAGTTTTTCTAATTGTCGAAAGATTTGAACAATATTTCCCCAGATTGAATAATAGAATTGTCGAAAACTTAGGAAATCTTCTGTTTGATCTTTAGTGAGACCATTTTGAATGATTAAACGAAAGAGATTCGAACGATCAGAATCGGGTTCAGGTGTTGGCATCGGACGACTGAGAACACCTTTTTGCTGACGGGGATTCAACGGTACAGGAGACTCAATCACTTCTTCTTGAGATCGAGAAAAAGATCTCGGCTTTGCTGGTGTTTCAAAGACTCTTCGACGTTCAGCGAAATCGACAAGAACAGTTTGAGTTTCATCTGATAGTTGAGTTAATTGTAAAGTCTGGAAAAGCAAAAAACGATAGTACAATAGACATGTGTAGACAGATTTTACCATTGGATTTCGTCGACATTTCAAGGGCAAAGCATCCAATGGTTCACTTGGTTGTCTCGTTGCTGAACTTCTCGAATTCGACTAAAACTCATCCAAAATTAACAACGAAATCAATCGAAATTCAAACGTTACTCGTGGTCGATTCGTTTCAATCAATGGTAATTGAATACCAAAATTCTCATTCAATATCTGTTGATGACGATGATTAAATGCGGCGCCAATCGATACCAATGATCTACCTTCTGGATGTTTTGGTTGACTAGAATAAGAGACAATCAGCACATACGTATATCTTTTCAGTCTCTGATTCGTTCGAATTTACACTTCATTTCGATACTGTTGAAATTGATACATTTGTTCGACTATCGTCTCATCAGTTCGGTCCTAGATATGAAATCTATATGATGTCGTAGGTACTATAATTATACGTACATTAACATGAAAATGACTTGTATCTGATTGATTATCTTGATCTTGATCGAGTACAAGCGATTTCATCGTACGAAATTCATCATGAATCTATTAGATGTACCGAAAACGAGAGATAGAAGATATCGATTACAATTAATTCTCTCAAACCTCTTGTTTATTTGACGGCACAAGTGCCATCATTTTAATATTAAAGAGAAAAAAAGCTGGTGCTACTTGAATCTTTATTTGTTAAGTGCAAAATGAGAAAGGTAAATAAGAAATCTTATAAAAAATCTATTCCAAAATCAATCGAATTTATTGAAAGTGCGAAGAAGAAAAAAAACCATTTGAAATGTTTGCTGTCTCGGTAATCGACCTCTATGTACACATGAGAATGAATGAATTCATTCATTTAAATGGAAGCTAAAATGAACCAATAAATTTTCATATATTGTTTTCTATAGAATATAAAGAAAACGAAGGGATAAACGAACGACGATCTTATACTTATATATGGTTAAATACTCATTTTCTTATGTCATCAAGATGAAAGATAATCGCCTGTTGACATATCGAGGTTAATGAAAGTCTCAAACAAGTTGCTTACAGTCAAAATTGATTCCATACGGAGTTATTTCTTAACTCAAGCATTTGTTCTCTTCATCGATCAATAATCTAATTATACTGATTAGTTATCCTTTTCTCTCTTCGTCTCTTTCTCTCTCTCGCGAGACAATAACTGATCAGACAAAGATGTTCATTTGTATGTCATACTAATGAAAAGAACATTTGCTTACATCATCGGATACGTTCAATAGACTCTTTATACTTTCTAGATTTTTGATCACATGAACAATGTCTAGTTCATCGGGACATCCACCAGCTTCACCGGCTCTTTCATCATGTGATATGGAACCTATCGATGAAATGCCATCACCACCTATTCTATCTCAACATTCGATTAATGATGATCTAACAATAAATTCTACAACATTACAAAATTCGATTTCACTTCGTTTTAAGGTTTGTCGAATAGATTAAATACGAGAGATATTTATGTTCGAGTCAACATTCAAGCAAACATCACATTCCATTGAAAGTGTTCTTTTCGTACTTTCGAATGGGTTCACCCGTTTGCTAGATTAAAAAACTTGTTTGAAGAATTCAAATCGTATTTGAATTCTCAATAATCCAATTCGAAATTCTTCGTTCAAACAAATCGTTCTTTTTGTCAATTTAGAAGAAACGTAAACGTAAACTCGAACCAGATACAGTTTCATTACGTTCACTCGAAGAATTCGTTGGTGATCAATATCAACGAAAGAAACGTCTTTCATTGCCACGTTTAACATCTGTTTCTGAACTCATCAGTCCTATGTGCGATCGAGTGATAAATATGCTTCAAACAACGAAACAATCATCGACAGCCAATCTTCTCAATCTTTTAAATCATACGAATCACAACCCCTATCATCATTCAAATCCGACACATAGCTACAATATTCGACGTAAAGGTTCATCGTCATCATCGAACAATGTTTCATCGCCGAATACGGTCCGAAAATTTCGTGCAGCCTGGTCAGAAACATGCGATGGAGAAAAATTGAAACAGACAATGACAGCAACTGAAATCGAACGACAAAATGTTCTCTATGAATTATTCTCTGAAGAACAGCAAATGATCGAAAATCTTGGCCTTGCTCAACGAGTAGATTCAGTCGTTTTCTATTCTCTCAAATTTGTTTGTTTTTTTTTAAATGTAGGTCTATCGAAATGGTATGAAAACATTGAATATTCTTACGGATGTCGAACTAAAACAAATCTTCGGTCCATTGGAAGATATTTTGCCATTGCATGAAGGTAGAAATTCGAGCGCTATAATCGAACTGCATAACCGAGATGAATTTTAGATCTCCTCTATCGTTTAAAACCAAAAGGCAACTCATCGATCGATGCCGTTGGTCAAATCTATCTCGAATGGTTTCAACGTATTCGTTCGTCGTATGTTTCATATTGTTCGAATTTAATAAATGCAAAAGAACTGCTCGATGCAAAACGATGCGAAGAAAACGGACGAGTCGATGATTATCTCAAACGATGTACAGATTCGGGGTTTAGTCGTAAACTTGATCTATGGGATTTTCTTGGTTTGTTCGCGATAGAATTTTTTTCAAAAAAAAAAACGATCGATTTTCTTTCGTCTAAAGATCAACCACGTAGTCGATTGATGAAATATCCAATTCTATTCAAACGCATTCATAAACGTGTAAGAGACACTCGTCAAGTTTTTGCTCGCACGCATGATGTTTTCGTTTCTATGAAACTAATCGAATCAGTTCATTCCTCGTTCGATTTCGAAAAATACATGCGAATAGAAGAAATAATCTGTACTTAAATTGAATATTCATTTTCGTTTTTTCATAATCTATATTCTCAGACATACAGTGACAAAATTTTTGTTTTCTTTTTTTAGACGAAAGATGGACATGAAGATAAACGTATTCTACTCGAAACAGTAATTCTCGAAATTCGAATTTAATGCATTTGAATTTTTGTTATTTAGATAAATATTGTCGAAGAATTGATCAATGATGTTAGTCAAGCAACATCAGTACAGATCTGTTCGAATATTCTAGCGAAATTAGTCTACACAAATGATGAACAGGTTTATTCGACTAAAATAGAATCCTTCTGTGAAAATTGTATGTTTGTTTTTTATAGAAACACCCATTAATCGAAAGGCAAACACATCTAGTCTGTCAAGGCGAATTGAAGAACAATCGTGGACAGAAATTAAACGTTTTTTTATTTGATCAAATTCTGTTGTTTACACGTCTAGCGACACGTAATGGTTTGAAATCTTATCAATTAACAAATTATCCTATTCCTATTGAATTTCTACGCATCGAAGATATCGAAGATGGAGTGAAAATTCCTGAATTATCATCGGGAAGTTTTTCTCGAACATTAGCTGGATCGAAACCAGGTTTTTTAGTTATTTATGAATTCGAAAATGAATCGAATATTTTTCTTTTCTTTTTAGCGAGAAATGTTTTTCGTTGTTCATCATCGGACTCAACGAATAATAATCGTAATATTTCCATGTTACTACAAGCACGTGATATGTACGATAAACAGCAATGGTTAAGTGCATTTCGATCAATAAATAAATAAATCACAGCAATTAACTAATCTTTTTTTCCTTCTCTCTCTTTTTTTTGTTTATTCTTTCTGTATAGAAACATAAAAAAGTCTCTCTTATTCTCATTTTTCTTTCTTTTGTTTGTTTGTTTTTCTTCTTTGACTTTGTTCTCGTTAAAAAAAAGATAAATTGAAATAAATAATATATGATTATGACAAGTTAAAAGCTAACTACAAATCATTTGCATGAATTCAAATCAATATTAAAAAGGAAATGGTGATTCTCTTTCCGGGAATCGAACTCATGACCTTTGTCTTAGTAGTATTCTACCTGAACCAGTTGAGCTAAAAGATCAAATAGACATTTGATTCATAGAAAACGGGTCAAACATGCGGCTATTTTTCAAAGTACAGTCAGGAAAAAGAGAAATCAACATATGTATTTCGGTCGCGTAGTGCATAACCAGTATGAATCATTGCATAATTATGTGGCGACGCCGCGTAGGAGGATTTGAATTGGTCATCATGTAAATTTTCATTTTCTAATGGCGAATCATGATATAGTTTTCCTTAAAACTATTTCATCCAAATTGAAATATTTTTCAGAATTCATGAGTGCTGCGAGAATCAGCCAAAACTATTTTTCGGCAAACTTGAAAATAATTAAATTTTCTTTTTCCATTCCAGATTATTCGCTCGTACATTTCATCGACTAATTTTCTTCAAAAACGAATACAATGAAAATCAAGATTCGATCCCATAATAATAAACTTTATGATTTCGACGTTGATGAAACAACTGGTGCTGTTCCTAGTCTGATTCGTTTTCATCCAAATATTTCTGCACTGAAATATAAAGTGAATAATGGCGACAATTGGAGTGTGTAAGTTTTAAATATTATTTTTGAATTGATCTTTTTTTTATCCGACTATCTGTTCATCTTCATTTGTTTGTGTTAATAAATTACATTATTGATCAGCTATATCCTTCTCTTTAGAATTGGAATAATCAATGGATGTTTGATGGTAGACCCAGCAGAACTGGATCTAAACATCGAATATCATCCTGTTGAACAAAATGTACAAGGTAAGCAAAACAGAAAGAAAAGTTTATAGCTGATTTCCCTACGAAGTCAGACTATGAAAATGAATTAGAAACTATAGAATAACACTTCATCTTTTTAGGTCCACCAGCTCCAACAATTGTTGCCGGGCCACGTAAGACAATTTATCTTTTTCGCAAAGATATTATAAACTTCTCATATTGTTTCTATGATTTTAGTCAATCTCTCGACGGTGGTCGGCATCGCCTTCGGTGCTGGTGTCAATGAACTGATCGTCAACCTGGTGTTGTGGGGCACCGGTCACAACGTTGCGTTCGTGCCCCTCATCACCTGGTTGACGATCAGTGTGGTGTTAGGCACCTTCCTCCTCTTCCTCATGATTCGCCAACCCTGTAACAACAGGCGAACATGAGGTTTTTTTTTAAATAAAAAGAATTAAAAAAAAACATATCATCTTTTTCTTCCTAAACAAAGAATCCTAAAGTTAAAAGCAGGGATACCAGATCAAAATTTCGAAAATCAGGGATTTTTAATTGAGAATCAGGATTTTATCAGGATATTTTTTTTTCAAAAACAGAAAGAAAATCAGGACTTTTTTCTGAAGTTCAGGAAATATTTATCAGTTTGTTAAAAGATAAAATGGCGATGTTTTTCCTTTCTATAAAAGAAAACTGAACATTACGAAAGCAACATAATGCTTTTGTAAAATCTCTTTTACATTCTCGTAAAAAATACCGAAAAACGAGGATTCGACTATCATTATTTCTTAAGCTGTGACTCATAACGTTTGTTAGATTTAAATAATGATCATTTTTCTAATACCGAATTTGAAGTAGATATAAGAGACGAAATCGATGGTATATACATTTTGTCAAGGAATTGTCTGAGATGACTCTGACGAATCATTACCTAAGAATGATGGTGAACTTGAGATTTCCATCATTTCATCTTGTGACGAAAAAGGCATTCAATAGAAAAAAAACAAAATTTCTATACATGATGAAAGGTTGAAAAATAATTTAGATGAAGTTGTGTCATTTTCAGCAGCTACCGGGATTTATCTTTTTGAGATTTATTTAAAAATCCCTGTGTATTTCGAAATAAATCCTATCATGTCTCCCGAGTGTGGGTGAAGGCGAAATCCAAAGTGAGGGTGCAGATGACAATATGCCAATGAACAAAACTGAGGGTGCCACGAAATCTTGATACAATAAATAAATCCGTAACAAATAAATAAATTCCGTTGGAAAATAAATCTCAAAAAAATAAATCCCGGTATCCCCTCGTGATTTTAGTTGAATTATTGTATACTTTCTTATTGACTCAGCTAATATTCCATCATATTGTTGATAAAAGTGAAACTGATAAATAATCAGGAAAAAGACTTAAAATAAGTAGAAAACATCGAAAATCAGCTCCTGAAATCAGGAGATTTTCACCCAGGAGAAAAATCTCAAAACCAGGAGACTCCTGGCTAATTCAGGAGATCTGGCATCCCTGATCGTAAACATATCGATTCAATTGAACAAGTGAAACAGAGGTAAATTCAATTTGAAATTTTTTAT
>Ga0209922_101598_pt1 | contig 21480 bp, 16 predicted proteins | sample ThiBiot_500_biof_FD_183946 | JGI IMG/M metagenome (GOLD analysis project Ga0209922, IMG submission 183946) | Wastewater bioreactor microbial communities from Cape Town, South Africa - Thiocy_expt_500_biof (SPAdes) | ecosystem: Engineered > Bioreactor > Thiocyanate-remediating > Anaerobic-Aerobic ...
CGGCGATTCGCGACGCGTGGGCTGTCGGTGGATTACCTGACGCCGACGCAGTGGCACGGCGATGAGCCTCCGGAGCGCGAGCCCTTCACCGTCGTGCCCGTCACTGGCCGGCTCGACCTGTACGACGCGGGCGGCGTTCGCCGCACCTCCGCGGCTCTGCGGTACGCCTGGGCGCTGTTCCGCGCGTTGCGTCAGCGGCGGCGCACCTACCGTGCCGTCGTCGTCAGCGGGCTGCCCGTGCTCAACGTGTTCGCCGCCCGGGCGGCGCTCGTCGGCTCGGGAACCAAGATCGTCGTCGACTACCTCGAAGTCTGGCGGCGTCGGCAGTGGCTCGAGTACGCCGGTCGACTCACCGGCACCATCGCCTGGACCCTGCAACGCTTGGCAATCGCGGCGACGCCGCTCGCCACGGCTCACTCCGCCCTGACCGCGCGGGCCCTGCGAGCAGAGCGTTACCGCGGGCGCATCCTTCTCAGCCCTGGCCTCATCGATTCGGATGCCGGATCCGCCCCAGAGCCCACGCCCGCCGCCGACCCGCCTTATGCGCTGTACGCGGGGCGCCACATCCCGGACAAGCGAGTCGAGACCTTGCCGGCGGCGGTGGCCGCTGCGCGGGCCCGCGGGCTCGACCTGGACCTCGTCATCCTCGGATCCGGTCCGAGTTCCGCGGACGTGTCCGCGGCCGTCGATGCGGCCGGTGCAGGCGCATGGACTCGCCGCCCCGGCTTCGTCTCCGACGCGGAGCTCGTCGCGCTCATGGGCGGAGCGACGGTGTTGCTGAACCCGTCGCGTCGCGAGGGGTACGGCCTCGTCGTCGTGGAGGCCGCTGCGCACGGTACACCGACGGTCCTGATCGCGGACGACGGGAACGCCGCCACCGAGCTGATCGCGCCGGGTGTCAATGGTTTCGTCGCGGTCACTGCGGCCCCCGAGGACCAAGCCGACGCGATCGTACGGGCCGTCGAGGGTGGCGCGGACCTGCGCCACTCAACGCGCGCCTGGTACGCGGATGCCGTGCAGACGCGTACGGTCGAACGGACCGCTGATGCGATCCTCCAGGCCCTCATCGGCATGACACCGCCCGCGGACCTCTCGTCTTCCCGTCACACGACCACCGATTCCGAGCCACACCCGAAGGACCCCCGTGAACCAGCCGCATGATCTCGAACTGACGATCCTCATGCCCTGCCTCAACGAGGCCGAGACTCTCGCCGTCTGCATTGAGAAGGCGCAGGGCTTCCTGCGAACGAGCGGCATCGCCGGGGAGGTACTGATCTCGGACAACGGCTCGACCGACGGCTCGCAGGAGATCGCCGCCCGCCTCGGCGCCCGGGTCGTGGCGGCGCCGCGACGCGGCTACGGTGCCGCCCTCATCAACGGCATCGAGCACGCCCGTGGCCGGTACATCATCATGGGCGATGCGGACGACAGCTACGACTTCGTCAACCTGCAGCCGTTCGTGGACCGGCTGCGCACGGGTGCCGATCTCGTCATGGGCAATCGCTTCCAGGGCGGCATCGCTCCGGGCGCCATGCCTCCGCTGCACCGGTATCTGGGCAACCCCGTGCTCTCGGGCATCGGGCAACTGTTCTTCAAGCCGAACATCGGCGATTTCCACTGCGGCCTGCGTGGGTTCAACGTCGATCGGATCCGCGCTCTCGACCTTCAGACGACAGGGATGGAGTTCGCCTCCGAGATGGTCGTCAAGGCCTCTCTGGCGCGGTACCGCATCGAAGAGGTGCCGACGACGTTGAAGAAGGATGGACGTTCCCGTCCCCCGCACCTGCGCAGCTGGCACGACGGCTGGCGGCACCTGCGGTTCCTCCTGTTGTTCGCGCCGCGATGGCTGTTCGTCTACCCAGGGCTCGTCGCCTTCGTGCTCGGCGCCGTCCTGGTGACCGTGCTCGCCTTCGGTGGGATCCGCATCGGAGCCATCGGCCTCGACGTGACCACGATGGTGTACGCGGGCGCTCTGTGCGTGATCGGGTATCAGTCGCTGCTCTTCTTCTGGCTCACGAAGCTTTACGCGACGCAAGAGGGATTCCTCCCCTCCAGCGAACGATATAAGGCGATCGTCGCCAAGTGGAGCGCCGAACGCGGCCTGCTCGCCGGGCTCGCACTGTTCCTGCTCGGCATCGCCATCGCGGTCGTTCAGGTGGTCCGCTGGGGCAGCGTCGACTTCGGGCAGCAGGATGCCGCCGAGGTGGTGCGCGTCGCCATCCCGAGCGCGCTCGCGATGATCCTCGGATTCCAGACGATCTTCATGAGCTTCTTCTCGGGCGTCCTGACGATTCCACGCCGCGAGACGAAGACCGAAGCCGTCGTCGAGAGCTGACCCGGTGACGCAGCGCATCCTGGTCGACCTGCTCGGGTTCAGCGGCGGGCGCGGAGGCACGGAGACCTATGCGCGCGAGATCTGCCGCCGCCTCCCGGACGCACTGCCCGATGCAGCGTTCCTCGCGCTGACGGGGCGCGCGGGTGCCGAGGCGGTACGCGCCTTCTTCCCCGGTGCGGTCCGCGTGGTCAGCGGCGTCGGCGCGGGACGGGTGTCGTGGGCGGCCGGCGAAGTGTTCACGGTCAACGCGCTCGCCCGTCGCTTCGGCGCCGACCTGGTGTGGACTCCCGCCAATTTCGGGCCCGTCTTCCGCGGGGTGCCGCGGGTGTCGACGATGCACGACGTCATCTACCACCACGCCGTCTCGCACGGGGGGCTGCAGGTGTCCGCCCGGGTATCGGCTGCGCTCATGACCCGAACGGCGCGCACGGCCGATGCCGTCATCACGGGCTCCGCTTCGGCGGCGCGCGAACTCGAAGAGTTTATGCGCGTCCCCGCATCGGCCGTTCACGTGGTACCCCACGGCACCCAGGACCCTCGCCGCGTGACGCAGCCGTGGGAGCATGTCACTCCCCTCGGAATCGTCGAAGGGCGCCCGATCGTCCTCAGCACCGGCAACCGACTGCCGCACAAGAACTTCAGTGGCCTGCTCGCCGCCGTCGCGACCATTCCGCCCGCTCAGCGGCCCTTGACGGTCGTCACCGGAGGCGGCCACGACGACCCGCTGCGGCGAGACATCGACCGTTGGGGCCTGGAGCGGGATGTCGTGCTGCCGGGCTGGGTGAGCGCGGAACAGTTGGAATCGTTGTACTCGGTGGCCGCGCTCTACGTCTGCCCGTCGCTGTCCGAGGGCTTCGGGCTGCCCGTCATCGACGCGATGCGTCGCGGCCTGTGCGTCCTCGCGCACGACGTTGCGGTGCTCCGCGAGGTCGGCGGAGACGCCGCACGGTACGCCGACGCCACGGATGCCGTCGGCTTCGGCCAGGCCATCCTGTCCAGCCTCATCGACGCCGATCCGGCACGCGCGGAGGCGGGTCGCGTCTGGTCGCAACGGTTCACCTGGGAGGGCTCCGCCGCGCGCACGGCCGAGGTCTTCACCGCCGTGCTCGACCGCCGTGGTTGAGCAGCGCGGCCCGCTCTGGGGTCGCCTCATCGGGTTCACGCTACTTCCCGCCATCGCAGCGATCTCGCCGTTGCTCGTGCTGCCGGTCGTCGCACGCATCGCCGGCCCGGGTGGGTGGGCGAGCGCGATCGCAGGCGAGTCCGTCGGAACCGTCGCTGCGATCGTGATCGGCTACGGATGGACGGCCATCGGTCCGGCGCTCGTGTCGATCGCGGCAGACAGCACCGAGCGCGCGCGCATCTACCGTGAATCGCTTGTCGTCCGCCTTCTCATCGCCGTCGCCGCACTTCCGGTGACCGCGGTCCTCTGCTGGTTCGTCGCGCATCCGGGGTCGGAGTGGCTGTCGGTGCTGATGGGCCTGCAGGGGGCGCTGATCGCGCTGTCGTTCACGTGGTACTCCGCGGGCGAGGGCCTTCCCCGGGCGATCATGCTCTACGACGCGATCCCACGCCTCGTCGTTGCCGTCGCGGCCGCGCTGTTGATCCTTCAGGTGCGCATCGTGGAGCTCTACCCGCTCAGCGGCATCGCCGTGACGCTCGTCGGCACCGGCCTGTTCAGCTGGCGGGTCCTGCGGCGAAACCCGTCACCGTGGCCGCGTGTGTCGGAGCTGCCCGCGCTGTTTCGCGCGGGAGCGCCGGTCGCTTTGAACGATGCCGGGCTCGGCGCCTACTCGAGCATCCCCACACCGCTCGTGAACATCACGGCGAGCGCATCCGTGGCCGGCGGCTTCGCCTCGGGCGACAAGATGCTCAAGCTGGGCCAGTTCCTCCCTCTGACGCTCGCCAACGCCCTGCAGGCATGGATCGGTGAAGTCCACGGCCCGGTGCGACGCCGACGAACCGAGCGGGCGCTTCTCGCACATGGGGTCTTCGGCGTGCTCGGCTGGATCGTCCTCGGTGCCGCGGGCGCGTGGGCGAGCTCCTTCCTGTTCGGTGCGGACGTCGCCGCATCCACCGCGGTCTGCGTCGTTCTCGGGCTCACCTTCGCCTTCTTCTCCGTGCGGACATCCATGACGCGCCACGTGCTCATGCACGCGACACTGATCGGCACGTTGATCGGCGTGCCAATCATGGTGGTGCTGGCCGTCACCATCGGGCCTCTCGGCGCCGCGATCGGCTACGCCGTCACGGAAGGGGCTGCGACGATCCTGCTGGTCCGCCGAAGTCGAGAAGCCCTCCGCGCGCTCTCCGCGCCACCCGCCGCGACCCCTTGAGCCCACGGGACGTCCGACGACCACCACTAGACTTGACCCTCGTGTCCGACTTCGCTGCGCCGACTCCCCCGATCGACATACTGCGCGACTTGGCACTCGCCCTCGCTGCTCGTGCGGGACTCGTGCAGGGCGCGGGCGGCAATGTGTCTCTCAAGGATGCGCGGCACATGTGGATCAAGGCGTCGGGTACCCGGTTCTCCGATGCGCGAACGGCGGACATCTTCGTCGAGATCGACCTCGCGGGAGCGCGGGAGACGGTCCTGGTGTCGGAAGACCTGGCGCATCTCGTCTTGGGCGGACCGGAAGGTCTGCGGCCCTCCATCGAGACCGCGATCCACGCACTCCTGCCGCAGCGCGTCGTCGCGCACGTGCACTCCGTCGGCGCGATCGCCGCGGCCATCGATGTGCGTGCCGCTGAGATCGCCGCGGAACTCGTCGATCTCGGACGAGTCGTCCACGTGCCGTATGCGAAACCGGGGATCCAGCTCGCACAGGCGATCAGCGCGGCGGTGGACGTGCGCTCTGCGCAAGGGCCGATCCTCGTCCTGTTGGGAAACCACGGGCTCATCGTCGCGGCCGACGACGTGGAGGATGTCATCCACATCATCCATGAGGTCGAGAACCGCTGGGCGCCCCCACTCGCTGCCTCACAAGCCCGCCAGGACAGCGGCGAATGGTGGGAGGTACTTCCTCCCGGGTCGATCGACGCCGTCGTCGCCCGACTCGCCGCGGCGGGGCCGTACACGCCTGATCAGGCGGTCTTCCTGGGCGCGCGTCCCTTCCACGACGAGCGCGCAGAGGAGGCAGACGTCGATCCCTCCACGCTTCTACGTGTGACGACGGAGGGCGCCTTGTTGGCGCGTCGGTCTGTCTCCGCGGACGCCCTCGAAATCGCCGTGAGCATCATCGACGTTCTGCACGGGGTGCGCGAGGGTGCCGAGGTCCGGCAGCTCGAGGAGGCGCAGATCGCCGAACTCATTGATTGGGATGCCGAGAAGTGGCGGAGGCAGCTGGAACGATGAAGATCCCTCAACTCGTCATCCCCATGACCGGCGTGAGTTCACGATTCACCGCCGCGGGCTACGACCGACCGAAGTTTCTCCTCGAAGTAGAAGGAGAGACCGTACTCGACCACGTCATCGACATGTATCCGGGGTGGGACGACGTCGTCTTCTGCTGCAACGAGGCGCACCTCGCCGACCCCGATCTGGACCTTCGCCGCCGCATCCTCGATCGGCGCCCCTCCGCCACGATCGTCAGCGTACCCAACCGCCGACTCGGCCCCGGCTGGGCCGTTCTCGCCGCGCGGGAGCACATCGATCTGGATCGACCTGTCGTGGTGAACTACTGCGATTTCACGTGCTACTGGAACCCCGAAGATCTCGCCCGTGAACTGTCGACACCGGGCGTGGACGGCTGCATCCCCTGTTACACCGGCGCGCATCCGCACATGGCGTTCTCCACCTCCTACGCCTACGTGAAACTGCGCTCGGATGGAACGGTCGCCGACATCCAGGAGAAGCAACCGTGGACAGATGACCCGACGAGCGAGTTCGCGTCATCCGGGACCTATGGCTTCGCCACGGGCCGGATTCTGCTGGATGCACTCGACGCGCAGGTCGAGCAGAAACTGACGCTGGGCGACGAGTACTATCTCAGCCTCACCTACAAACCGATGCTCGAGGCCGGTGCCGTCGTGAGCATTCTGGCGTTGCAGCACTTCATGCAATGGGGCACTCCGCAGGACTTCGAAGAGTATCGCGACGCAAGTCGCTCGCTCGCGGAGTGGATCCGCCGCCCCACCATCGACGACCAGCGCCGCACTCTCGCATCGCGCGTCGTCTTGGCGAGCGGTGCGGGGCGTCGATTCGCCGACGCGGGATACCGTCTGCCCAAACCGGCGCTGCCGCTGGCCGGCATCACCCTGTTGGAGCACGCCGTGCACTCCATCCCCGGAGCGCACACGGTCGTGGTCGGGCGCACCGACCTCGATGACGACGGGATCGTCGCCACGGTCGCGTCTGGCTTGAGCGCCACCCTGACAGAGTTGCCGGGACTCAGCCGCGGCCAAGCCGACAGCGCGCGCACGGGCCTGCTCGAGGTCCCGGCCGAACTCCCCGTCACGGTCACGGCATGCGACGCGATTCCGGTCGCCGGCGGAGAGCGGCTGCAGGCGGCGTTGGACCGCGTCGGCCCGGACGGGCTCGTCGTGTGGACGGCGCGGCCCTATTCACTGGCCCGGCGACGCCCGGAGCAGTACGGGTGGGTGCACATCGACGAGGACGGCGAAGTGCGCCGCACAAGTCTCAAGTCCGACCCGCACGACGCGGACGCCGGAGTGATGATCGGGACGTTCTCGTTCGGCTCGGCACGTTCCGCGATCGAACACATCGACGCCCTCATCGCAGACGACGAGACCGTCAACGGCGAGTACTACCTCGACAGTCTCGTACAGCGCCTCGTGGACTGCGGCATTCCGGTCCATGCTCTGCTGCTCGACTCTTTCGTCTCGGTGGGAACGCCCACGGAGTACGAGACCGTCAGGTATTGGCAGTCGTGCTTCCACAAGTGGCCGCTGCACCCGTATTCCTTCGGTGGCGATCCCCTCGTTCCCGCGACGTCCCGTGTGGATCTGGACGTGGAGGCGAGGCGGTTCGATCCCCGCGCCCACCTGACGGCGAATCGAATCCGATGAAGCGCACACGCGTCACCCGATTCGGACGCTTCCTCATCGTCGGCTTCAGCAGCGTCGCAATCGACGCGGCCGTGTACTGGCTGCTGCTCGCGCTCGGATGCCCCTCGTGGACGGCGAAGCCCATCAGCTATGTCGCGGGCACGATCTTCTCCTACTTCGGAAACTGGCGCTTCACATTCGGCGAGCGCCGCGGCAAGTTCAGCGAGGTGGCCTTCGCCCTCGTGTACGCGAGCTCTCTGGCCATCAACCTCGGTCTGAACGAACTCGGCCTGCAGCTTCTGCACGATTGGTCGTTGCGTGCACCGGTGGTGTTCTTATTCACGACCGCCGTGACCACCGTCTGGAACTTCGTCGGAATGTCCCTTTTCGTCTTCCGCGACCGTGAGCAGCCCGTCACCGTCGAAGTAGACGAGACCACCGAACAGGAGATCCCATGACCGATCCCGTCTTCTCACTCGTCATCCCGTGCTACAACGAGGCCAGGTCTCTTCCGGAGCTGATCGCCCGCGCACGCATGGTGGCGCAGGTAGGGCAGGGCGAGGTGATCCTCGTCGACAACGGCTCCTCGGACGATACCCCGGCGGTGATGGCCGAACTCATCGGCGATGACGACCGCGTGCGGACTGTGCGCGTAGACGTTAACCAGGGGTACGGCTTCGGCATCACGAGCGGCCTCGCCGTGGCGCGCGCCGACATCGTCGGGTGGACCCACGCCGATCTGCAGACCGACCCTGCCGACGCTCTGCGTATTCTGCCGCAGTTCCAGAGCTCCGACAGTCTCCTGTTCGCGAAAGGGAAGCGGTACGGGCGTCCGCTGGGCGACCGCATCTTCACAGCCGGCATGTCGGCGTTCGAGACGGTGCTGCTGCGCACTCCCCTGCGTGACATCAACGCCCAGCCGACGCTCTTCCATCGCTCACTGCTGGACTCCTGGGACGAGCCGCCGACGGACTTCTCCCTCGATCTGTTCGCGATGGTGACCGCGCGTCGGGCGGGATTCCGCGTCGTACGCTTCCCGGTGCTGTTCGCCCCACGACGGTTCGGCTCATCGAGTTGGAACATCGACTTCGCCGCGAAGCGTCGGTTCATCCGCCGCACCATCGACTACAGCCTCGCGCTGCGCAAGGAGTTGTGATGCTGATCTGCGCACACCGCGTCAACGACCCGCGTGCTCTCGCCGATCTGGACCCCGAGTTCGGAGTCGAGATCGACCTGCGATCGTGGGGCGATCGCCTCATCCTCGAGCACGACGCGTTCCTCGGTGGACCAGATTTCGAGGACTGGCTGGATGCCTACCGGCACGCGTTCATCGTCGTGAACATCAAGGAGGAAGGTCTCGAGGAGCGCATCACGGCGGCGCTCGACGTGCGCGGGATCACCCGGTGGGCTTTCCTCGATGAGTCCTTCCCCTTCCTGGTGAAGACTCTGCGTCGTGGCGACACGCGCACGATGGTCCGCATCTCCGAGTACGAGTCCGTCGAGACGGCTCTCGCCCTCGCGCCTCGCCCTGACTGGATCTGGGTGGACTCCTTCACCGGGGAATGGCCTCGGCCCGAGGCACTGCGCCGCCTCGCGGACGTCGGGTTCGCCTTCATGATCGTCAGCCCGGAGCTTCAGCAGCGCAGCCCCGAGCCCGAGATCGAGGGCATTCGAGCCGCGTTCGCGGCCGCGGGGGTGCCCATCGACGGAGTCTGCACGAAGCGGCCAGATCTGTGGCGGTGAGATCTTCCGCCGGATGGTCACTGATCGGCGCGGGACTGGTCGCCCGCGTCGTGATCATGCTGATACTCGTGCCCACGGTGCAGGCCGACCTCTTCGTCCCCTTCCTCGAGCATGCCGGACAGGGCGGCGGCTGGGACCCGTGGTCGGCGTGGCTGGAGGCGGGCGGCCGGTCCGACGCGTTCCCGTACGGGCCGGTCATGGTGGGCTACTTCCTCGCGTTCGGCTGGCTCGGTTCGCTCCTTCCCGTGGAACAGGCCACACAGCTCGGCGTGGCGATCGGCGTGCTCGTCGCGGAACTCATCACGTGGCTGCTCGTCTGGAAATTCGCGGCGCAGCAGCGGCGGCGTGCCATCGTGATCTTCGCCCTCGCACCGATCGTCCTGTTCGCGGCGTACGTGCATGGACAACTCGATCTGCTGCCCGCCTTGGCGATCGTCGCCGCAATGCTCGCCATGCGTGCACGGCATTGGGCGACGGCCGGCGCACTGCTCGGGCTCGCACTCATGATCAAACTCAGCGCACTGCTCATCGTGCCCGTCGTCATCGTCTTCTTCGTCCGGAATCGCCGGTTCGACGCCGGCGCACGGCGGATGCTCGCGCCGTTCCTGATCGGTGCGGCTCTGGCTTTTCTGCCCGCCCTGTCGCACGGCTTCCGCACGATGGTCCTGCAGACTCCGCAGGTCGAGTCGCTCTTCGCGTATGGGCTCGACCTGGGCTCCGGCGTCATGTTGCTGTGGGCCCCCGTCGTCCTCGTCGGTATCGTCGTTTTCGCGTGGCGTTTCCGGCGCGGCAACCTCGACATCCTCTTCCTCCTGTGCGCCCTCGTGCTCGCCGTCGTACCGGTCCTCGCGCCCGCCTCTCCCGGCTGGTTCTTGTGGGCGGTTCCGCCGCTGCTCATCGTGGTCAGCGAACTCCGTATTCGCCACCAGGGCATGCTTCTCGCGTTCTTCAGCGCGACGGCTGTCTGGTCGATGCTCAGCGGAACCTGGGGGACAAGCCGTTTCGCGGCATTGGACCCGTTCTCAGCTGGCCTGAGCGCGATGCTGGATGCCGTGCGTGCTCCGACCACGATCCAGCTCGCGAGTACAGCGATGGTGGCGATCTCCGCCGTCACCCTTTGGCGAATCGCCGGCGCCTCCCTCCAACGCAATGATCGCTATCGACTCTCCGCGGCTCCGTTGTCGCTCAACGTCGCCGGCGACAGCGGCACGGGGAAGGACACCCTGTGTCGAACCGTCGCCGACGCGTTCGCCGGATCGCGAACGGCATTCGTCTTCGGTGACGACTACCACCTCTTCGAGCGCGGATCTCCCGTGTGGGAAACGAAGACCCACCTGGACCCCGCGGTCAACTCACTCCCCCGACTCACCCGCGACAGCCTGGAACTGCTCGAGGGCAAACCCGTCTGGACGCGCCACTACGATCACGACCGCGGTCGCTTCACCAAGCCGCGCAAGGTGTCGGACGGCGAACTGATGATGGTGAGCGGATTGCACACCCTCTCGACATCCCTCCGCGCGCGCGTCGACCTCAACGTCTACCTCGACATGGACGAAAGCCTGCGCGTTCTCTTGAAGATGCAGCGCGACGTGCGTGACCGCGGCCACAGCCCCGACTCCACGCTGGCATCGATTCGCCGTCGTGAGGCAGATCGCCAGAAGTACGTCATCCCCCAGGCAGCGCTCGCGGACGTCGTCCTCCGCCTCGAACCGAGCCGACCTCTGCCGGAGGATCCGCGACATCTCCTCGACACGACCCCGATGATCGAAGTGAGCGTCACCCTTCGGGACTCCTTGCTCACGGAAGACCTCGTGCGCAGTTTCACCTCGTTGGCGGGGGCGCAGGTGAGCCTCGACTACCTGGACACCCCCGGTGAGACGCATCTGCGGATCTCCGGTGCGGATTGGGTGTCCGCCGCTGACATCGCCGCTGTCGCGACCCAGCTCATCGAGCGTCGCGAGGAGGTCATGCTCGCGCCACCGGAGTGGGTGGGCGGCAGCCGCGGCGTGTGCCAGCTCATCGTCGTGCTCTGCCTGTTGGAGCGACGTTCACGCGGAAAGGAACGCACATGACCAGCGCCCGGGCGAGGCAGATGCCGACGATGGTGGTCTTGGACCTCGACGACACGCTCTACGCGTACGAACCCTGCAATCGGGCCGCCCACAGCGCCATGGTCGCGCTCGCCGCGGCGGAGACGAAGCTGGCACCCGCGGCGATCTCGGAGGCTCTCAGCACCGCGCGCGCGACGGTCAAGTCGCGTCTGGGCGCGACGGGTTCGTCGCACTCGAGACTGCTGTACGCGTACGAAGCGCTTGCCGCGCTCGGCTTCGGCAACCAGCTGCGACTGGCGCTCAACATGGAGCAGGAGTTCTGGCGTACCTACATCCTCGAGATGCGTTTGCGTCCGGGCGCTGCAGAACTGCTGACTGCCGTGAGGTACCAGCACGTGCGGATCGCCGTCGTCACCGACCTGACGTCTCAGATCCAGTACCGCAAGCTCGTCCATCTCGGCCTGGACTCGGTCGTCGATCTCGTCGTCGTCTCCGAGGAATGTGCGGGCGACAAGAGCTCTCTTGCTCCCTTCCGCGCTCTCGCCGAGCGGACATCGCCGGACGCGCGGCGAAACGTGTGGTTCGTCGGCGACGGTCCCGCCGACGCACCGGTATCGCGTCTTATCGACGAGGGCCTGATCGACGACGGCTTCGGCTGGATACTCGGGGGCGCCGCCGACGAGTATCACGACGGGTGGTCCTCGTTGTCCGAGGTCGAGGCGGCGTTCACCTCCACCTTCTGACGGCGACGCGCCTCAGTCGCCCATGACCCACACCATCATCGCCGGCTGTGTGGGCTCGCCTGTGAGATAGGCGATGCGCACGGGGACGCCGAACGTGACGTGGACGCTCACCAGCCCCTCCGATGCCCCCAAAGCCGCGCGCGCCGCGGGTGACGTGGTGAAGGTCAACGACCCGCCGTCCGCGGGAAGATCGGATGTCGCGGTGAGAATGGTGCTGCCAGCGCGTGCGGACTGTATGTCGGCGGACGCCGTCACCGAACCCGTGGTGCCGCCGGCGGGGGCCGCGTACACGGTGAGAGCCGCGAGTCGTGCCGCCGACGCGGCGGGCAGGGTGAACTCGATCTCCGAGACGGGGGTCTCCGAGAAAACCGCGGGCGAGTATGCAGAGCCGTCACCCAGATGGCATCCACGAGTATAGCCCCATCCGACCGGATCGACCGGGAAGCACACCGGCTCTCCCCTGTCGATCTGATCGGCGTGCGACTCCCATGCCGAGTTCCCCGTGGTCGGCCACGCCGGAGCGGGAAGCAGTTCGATGCCGCGCGCGTACCAGCCGGAGGTCACGAACCAAACGAGGACGATCGGCGCGCCGAGCACCGCCAGCACCCGATACCAGGTCGAACCCGCCTCGAGTCGATCGCGCACTGAGTCCAGGAGCGCACTCACGACCCCGGCAACGACGAACACTGCTCCGATATACGCGACGATGGTCTGTCTCGAGATCGGCACGTCAGAGATCACACTGTCCACGGTGCCCCGGTTCCACCAGAACGATAGGCCGAACGCCGAGATGGCCGCATTGCCGACGATGAGGACGAGCCCCGCGACGGCGAGCACGGTGCCCGGTCGTCGCGTGAGGATCAGGAGCGCGACCACGCCCCCAGCCACGAGGATGCCGCACATCGCGGCGACGACGAAGCTCGTCAGGTGCCCAGGACCGAGCACCAGCGACCCCGGCAGCGCTGCACCCGCCTTCGCCGCGGTGATCGCCTTGTCGACGGTCGTCCAGTCCGTCGAGGGCCCCAGCGCGTACCCGGAGAGGGACGACACGGCAAGCTGAGCCACTTGCGCGAACGCCGCCGCGATGATGATCACCCCGATGACGCGGAACCTCCGGCCGGCGAAGAGGAGTGCGAGCACGACGAGCGGGATCGCGGCCAGCACCGTCGGCTTCGTGAGTGCGAGGATCGGAAGGAGAAACATCCACCACGGCACGGGACGGTCGGCGAGCGCCGCGCTGACCGCGCACGCCGCGATCGGTACGACGGCGAAGTAGGAAATGTTGATGAAGGTTCGGGTCGAGAAGTCCGCCACGAAGAGGATCAGCGCGACCACGACCAGGCGCGTGGCGTCGCTCGCGATGATCAATCGGAACCACGGGAGGCAGAACGAGCCGACGAGCACGGCGGCACCGAGGAGGGCGATCGCCGTGTAGACGTAGGGGATCGCGGTCGCGGAAGTCCCGAATGCGACGGGCAGAAGTGCGAGGATGCGGAGGAAGACCGGCGAGTAGCCGGCATCCGTCGCGAAAAGCGCAGACCACGGCGAGCCGGAGACGGAGTTCGGATAGTAATTCGTCGCGGTCTCTGCCCACATCGCCCCGCTGAACACCCACTGCGGCTGGGCGATCATGACGAACACGGGGTACCCGATCAGTACCGCTGCAAACATCACCCGTGGCGTTAGCTTCGAGCGGCCGTCGATCGAGCCGGCTCGTGCACGAAGCATGTCACCCCAGCGAGAGAGCAGGCGCCCAAGCGCCCCTCCCTTGGCCGCCCGACGGGTCCTTGAGTAGGGCGTATCGATGATCGCGTCCACGACCGGGTTCCTCCTGCGTTCGGATCGGCGGGATGACTGCACCGCCCCCACAACTCTAGGACGTGCCTGGTTCCGCCCCGTAGGAAAACCCAGGACGACGGGATGCAGAGCGCAACGCCTCCAGGGTGCTCGCCGCCGTACGGTCCCAGGTGAAGCCCGCCGCGCGCGCGCGACCCGCGTCACGAAGCCGGGTCGCCAGGGCGTCATCCGTCAGCAGCCGTTCCAGACCGTGCGCGATCGCGTCGGTGTCGTGGGGGTCGACCTGAACAGCGGCATCTCCGACGACTTCGGGGAGGCTCGACAGGTTCGAGGTGAGCACCGGCGCGCCTGCCGCCATGGCTTCCAGCGGCGGCAGACCGAACCCCTCGTAGAGCGAGGGGTAGGCGAAGGCGCTGGCCCCCGCATACAGCGCGCGCAGCTCAGGATCGGACACTCGACCGAGGAGACGGACTTCGGCGGCCTCGGCCTTTCCCACGATGCCGTCGTCCTCCCAGCCTCGAGCGCCCACAAGGGCGAGATCGAATCGCGCCCGGACAGCCGGGTCGAGCTTCAACCAGGCATCCAATAGCCGCTCGAGATTCTTTCGGGGTTCCAGCGTTCCCACGGCGAGGACGTAGGGCCGTGTGAGATCGGGGTGACCCGGCCGGTCGACAGGAGCGGTGAAGGAGGCATCCGCCGCCAGCGGAGTGACGACGGTCTTCCCGCGGGATGTCGGGAACAGCCGTTCGAGGTCGTCGCGGGTGGCGTTCGAGATGCAGGGCAGGACGCTCGCGCGTCGCAGCGCAGGCCGGATCGTCGCCTTCTCGATCCGCGCGGCGCGCGCCTGCGCGTGAGCCCCGTCGATGAAGGGAACGAGGTCGTACACGACGACCCCGGTCGGTACGCGCGTGAACCACGCCGTCAGGTAGCTGTTCGTCGAGAGGAACGCACGGGTCGTCCGATTGGCCCGCCACGCCGCGGCGAGATGCCAGAGCGGATCCGGCAGATCGATGAGCACCCAGCGAAAACGCTCGGGGTCCAGATCCCCCCAGGGTTCCCGCGCGAACAGCGAGAACCGCTCGCTCGCCGCCTCCGGCAACCGTTCGAGCGCCGTCAGCAGTTCGCGCACGTAGCGACCGCGACCCGCGGGCACCTCCGCCGCCGCCCGCGCGTCGATGCCGATGGGAAGTCGGGCCCGTATGTCGGGATGCATGTGCACTCTCCTCTGTGGCCGGCCCTGGCCCGTCCGAATGGGCGTGCGGAAGCCGCCCGACTAGGATGTCATGGGCAGTTCGAACTGGAGGAAGACCATGACAGAAGCGCGCCGCGCACTCATCACCGGGATCACCGGGCAGGATGGCGGACACCTCGCCGAGCTGCTCCACGACAAAGGCTACGAGGTGTTCGGGCTGATCCGCGGACAGAACAACCCGCGCCGCGCCGAAGTCGAGCGCGACATGCCGTATGTGACGCTGATCGAAGGCGACCTCACCGACCCCACATCCCTCGTGCGCGCCGTGGAGACCTCGGATCCCCACGAGCTGTACAACCTCGCCGCGATCAGCCACGTCGGCTACTCCTTCAAGAATCCCACCCTGACGGCGGATGTCACCGCGAAGGGTGTGCTGAACGTCCTGGAAGCAGTGCGCATCACCGGGCGCACCGAGACCACGCGCATCTACCAGGCGTCCACCTCGGAGATGTTCGGCGGCCTCGACTACAACCGCCCCGGTGCCGGTTACAACGAGAACTCGCTCTTCCACCCCCGCAGCCCGTATGGGGTCGCCAAGCTGTACGGCCACTGGATCGCCAAGAACTATCGCGAGAGCTATGGGATGTTCGTCTCGTGCGGCATCCTGTTCAACCACGAGGGTGAGCGACGCGGGGTCGAGTTCGTGACCCGGAAGATCACGCACGCGGTGGCCCGGATCAAGCTCGGTCTCCAGCCGAACATCGAGCTCGGCGACCTGTGGCCCAAGCGGGACTGGGGCTACGCGGGAGACTTCGTCGAGGGAATGTGGCGCATGCTTCAGCACGATGAGGCCGACGACTTCGTGCTGGCGACGGGTGAGACGCACTCGATCGAAGAGTTCCTCACGCTGGCATTCGGCGAGATCGGCATCGACGACTGGCGGCCCTACGTCGTGCAGAACCCCGCGTTCATGCGACCAGCGGAGGTCGACATCCTGTTGGGCGACCCGAAGAAGGCGGAAGAGGTGCTCGGCTGGAGTCGTAAGGTCGATTTCCCGGGACTCGTCCGCCTCATGGTCGCGCACGATCTGGAGCTCGCGGAGGCTGAGGCCGCCCGCGTATGACGCGGAACCTCGTCATCACCGGCGTCGACGGGTTCGTCGGGCGGCATCTCGCCCGCATCGCGGCGGAGGCAGGGTGGGACGTCTTCGGCGTGTCGCGGAGCACGCAGGTGGACGCGGACCTCTCCGCAAGCCTCTCCGGCTACGCCTCCGCCGATCTACGACAAGGCTGGCCGGACGCGGCGCCGACCGAGGCGGCCATCGTCCACCTCGCAGGTCTTGCCGCAGTCGGGGCCTCGTTCGACCGACCGCAGGACTACATCGACGGCAACAGCGCGATGGTCACGAACATGTGCGAATCGCTCCTGAAGGCCAGAGACGATGCGCGGATCATCGGCGTCTCGACGGGCGCGGTGTACGCGCAACGCGATGATGACCCGGCTCGAAGCGAGCGCGACCCGATCGCCTTCACATCGCCGTACGTCGTGAGCAAGATCCTCGTGGAGAACCAGCTCGCGTACTACGCGCGGCGTGGCCTCGACACGGTGGTGGCACGCCCGTTCAACCACATCGGCCCGGGCCAGGGCCCGGGGTTCCTGCTCCCGGATCTCCTGGCGCAGCTTCGCCGCATTGCGCCGTCGGAGCCGCTGCGCGTAGGCGACCTGACGACGCGCCGCGATTACACCGATGTACGCGACGTCGCGCGCGCCTACCTCGCGCTGGCCGCCGCTGCCGAACTCCCCGATCCGGTGTACAACATCGCCTCCGGCGTCTCACGCTCGGGAAAGGAACTGCTCGCCGCCCTGTGCACGGCGACGGGAACACCGCAGCCCAGGCTCACCGTGGATGCGTCACGCATTCGCGCAACGGACCCGGCGATCATCGTCGGCGATGCGACACGGCTACGCGATGCCACCGGGTGGGCACCGCTGGTCCCCTTCGACCAGACAGTCACCGACGCCGTCGGCTGATGATCCCGACACCGACCCGGCTCACATGAGCACCGGCGGAACGCAAGAATACTCCGTGCTCGGCGGTGTCCGCCGACGTGTCAGTCGCGTTCGCGACGCCGACCGAACCGACGGCGCAGACGCTGCAGGTCGCTCGGACGCGCATCCAGCTCCCTGACGATCTCCTCGCGGACGATGCGTCGAGTCACGTCGGGGATGAACCGGGTGAGGTACAGCGCGAGACCCGCGCCGTGGGTGGCGGTGTACTCGCGGAGGGCCGCGTCGCGGATCATCGCGTCGTAGCGGGCGTGCTCTTCCTCCAGCGCGAACATGCTGTTGCCGAGTTCACCCTGTACGCCTTCGCGTTGCATCCAGAAAGCGAGCGGTTCGCCGTCGATGAAGCCGATCCGGTGGCGCACGAGCGTGCGCAGACCCAGATCCCAATCCTCGGCGGCATGGATCGACTCGTCGTACAGCCCGACGCGGTCGTGGAGGACGGAGCGGTAGAGGTACCCGATGGGCACCCAACGATTCACTTCGAGGAGGTCGAGGTAGGTGATTTCATGGAGGTCCGCCCAGAACGGTCCTCGACCGGCCTCCGCGAAGCCGCCGTCCGGCGTCGGCAGCTCGTAGACGATCTCGGTGCGCGCCACGACGCCGATCTCATCGGGGTGCGCATCGAGGTAGTCCACCGTGCGGGCCAGAAACGCGGGATGCCAGAGGTCATCGTCGTCGTGGAGCACGACGAACTCCGTGTCCACCACGCGCACACCGCGGTTCGCGGCGGCAGAGCGCCCGGTCGCGACGACGTTGTGGATGACCTCGATCCGCGCCCGATCCTGGGGCGGGAGTTCGGCGATGATCTCGTCGACGACCGCGGCGTCACCGCCGTCGTTGACGACGCACGCGCGCCAGGCTCGATACTCCTGCGCCCCCAGGTCGGCGAGGGCGCGGCGCAGGAACCAGGGACGGTTCTTCGTCCTCACGACGATCCCTACACGCGGCGATGAGTCTGGCACGGATCGTCTCCTGTCTCGGCGCGCGGCCATGGCGATCACGGGCGGCCGCGCCGCCCTGGGGCCTCGATGAGCGAGCGGTTCCTATAATCGTAGAATGCTCCGCGCTGTCCGTTCCCTGTGGAGGCGCGCCCGGGGCGTTCCGGCATTCCGATGGGCATTGGAGGCGGGAGATCGCCTCTGGTGGGCGCGAACGATTCGAGCCTCATCGCTCGTCGATCTCGAGCTGGTGCGCGCACAGGGTCACCGCGGCGGAGTGCGCAGCGCCGTGCGACGCTACGTGCGTGGGGGGTTCCACGAGGGTTTCGCGCTGCACCCGATGCTGCTGGAACGGATGGTTGCCGGTCAACTCTCCGACGTCGGCCGAGTGCCGGCGCTGTACGCGTATCTGGTCAACGACTCCGCCCGCGTGTCGACGACCGTCGCGTGGGATGCCCCGGCGTTCGCCGCGGAACACCCCGACTCGGCCGCCGGCGCGGGCGGCGTCCTGGGTGCGGCGTCGAGGCGGGCGCGGGCCGGACAATCGCTGGACGTCTTGGGCGTACCCGCGACATGGACGGATCTCTCGGGCGCCGCGCTTCCGGCGGCGCGAGCGTCGGTCGAGGGGTCTTCGACCTCTCTGCGCGCGTTCTCCGAGCCGCGAGGTTTCGTGTGCCGCATCGCGGCGGACGAGGATGCGAGCGCGGCGCTTCGAGTCGTGCACGAACTCGCCGAACGCTCCGACACCGCCGTCGTCATCGCGATCGCACCGCGTGCGACGGATATCTGGGTCGCCGCATCGCTCCTGCGCCTACGTCACCCGAGGATTCAGATCGTGGCCGATGACGGGCGGGTGATGGCTGCGCTCTTCTCGCTGCGCCCCGACGCCGTCCTCGTCGTCCGCGGGCCGCACGCGGAGATCACCGCGACCGATCTGAACACTCTTGCCCACAACGCCACCGACCGTGCCGTCGCGCCGCTGTGGTTGGATGCCGCAGACGGCACCGTGGCGTCGGCGGGGGTCGTCGCACACGACGGCATCGCGGTGCCGCTGCTGCGGGATCACCCCGAGGAGGACGCGCGAGCGCTCCCCGCGGCCCTTCCGGTCGTGGGGATCGAAGGCGAGTCGTTCGCTGCCCCCGCACCCTCGCGCCGAGTCCGGCAACCACTCCTCCTGCCGGGCGCCACCGTGCGGGCGCCGAGGCCGACCCGCCAACCCGCCCTCGCGGCACCCCCCGGTACGCCGGCCGTCGATCTGGCGGACGTCCTCGCGCCGCTGCGTCTGCAGGTCGACCGGTCCTCCACCGCGTCGGTGCGGCTGACGAGGTCGCCCGAGCTGGTGTCTCTGCCCGATGGTAGGACGGTGCCGCGGCTGCGTTGGGCGATAAGGATCGCCGCACCGCCCGGTCGCCGCGGGGAGTGGTGGGGCGACACGCACTTCGCCCGCGGCATCGCCGACGCGTTGCGCCGCCTGGGTCAGGAAGTGGTCATCGACTCCTACGCCGCCCGCAGTCGGGCGACGTCGTATCTGGACGATGTCGTCCTGGCGTTGCGGGGCCCGGAGCCGATCGCCGCACAGCGCGGCGCCCGTTCGCTGCTGTGGATCATCAGCCACCCCGACGAGATCCGCGAGCAGGATGTCGCGGGCTTCGACGCCGTCTTTGCGGCATCCGAGCCGTGGGCGCGTGCGGCGACGCAGCGCCTGGGCCGCTCGATCCTCCCCCTGCTGCAGTGCACCGATACGTCGCGGTTCCGTCCCGCCGGCCTCCCGCGCGGTGCCGACCTCGTGTTCGTCGGCACGGCCCGCGGCATCCCGCGACCCTCCATCATCGAGCCTCTCCGGGCGGGCATTCCCGTGTCGGTATATGGACCCGACTGGAGCGGGTGGATCCCCGGATCCGCGATCAAGGGCTCCGGTGTTCCCAATGACAGGTTGCCCGCGGTGTACGAGCGCGCCGGAGCGGTGTTGAACGACCACTGGCCGGCGATGCGGCGAGAGGGATTCGTCTCGAACCGCCTGTTCGATGTCGTCGCCGCCGGTGGACGTGCGATCAGCGACGATGTCGAAGGCATCGACGACCTGTTCGGGGCCGCGGTCCGCACGTACGGGACGATCGCGGAGTTGATCGGCATCGCCGCCGACGATCTCGACTCGGAGTTCCCCGCAGAGTCCGACCTCGCCGCGATCGCGGAATCGGTGCGAATCCACCACTCGTTCGACGCCCGCGCCGCCACCCTCCTGGACGCCGCGCTCGCGCGCTGATCGACGGGAGCGTCAGCGGATCGGGCGCACCGGCCCAGCCATCCGCATCGTCATCGCCGACGCCCGCGGATCCATTCCCGCAGACGTCGCACGCGGGCCAGAAGTGCCGGCCGCTTCAGTCGCAGGTGCAGGCGCGCGAGGTCTCGCACGCCCCCGTCTCCGATCGAGCCGACGGTCCGCATCATCGTTGCCTGATCCCAGGCATCCCCGGGCAGATACTCGGCCATACGGTCGAGCGTGTACTCCAGGGAGGTGTGGCTGACTTCGAGGTACCTCGGCGTTGCCACGGTGCGGGTGTGGAAGCCGAGTTCGCCGGCGGCATAGGCAGGAAGCCGCTCGAGCACGTGGGCGAGACTTCCGTCACGGTAGGCCTCCGCTCCCCCGAAATCGGCGTATGACCAGTCGTGCTCCGTCATCAGCCGGAGCGCTTCGGGCCGGGCGACGAACATCGAACCGAACGGAGCGAGCGGCGACACGTCGTCGATCGGCACGTGGATGCCCAGCGACTCCGCCAACCGCTCGAATGGCTCCCGGTTCGCCCACCACGCGTGCCCGAGCGTGTTGTAGCCGATGTGGATCATCGGCGGGAACACGAGGCCGAGCCTCGGCTCGCGTTGGAACAGACCCACCAGGTCTGCCGCGTGACCGGCGTCGGGGAGGAGATTGTCGAACTGCTGCCGCGCGAAGTGGCGTCCGACCGCATACCCGTCCTGCGGCGTCTTCTTGGAGTGCAGCTTCACGACGAGGTCGTAGTCGCGGCGGCGCAGCAGGTCACGGCAGGCGATCAGGAACGCGCTCTGATCGCGCCCATCGTTGGACTCCGCGACGCGCACTTCGACGTCTTCGCCACCGCCGCGTCGTTCGAGTTCGGTCGCGATGAGTCCGGCGCGGTGGGAATCGGCCGTCGTGAGCACGATGTTCACCCGACCGGGGAGGTGTGCCAGCCGATCGACGATCTCCGCCGTCATCTCGGGGTAGTACACGTGTGCGATCGCGACGACCCGCAACGGGCGGGCAGGGTCGTAGCCCGCCCCCTCGCCCGGGAGGATCTCCAGCATGCTCGCCGCCGCATTCAGTGAGCGGGGCGCGATCTCCCGCGCGAGGTCTGCCCACAGCGGTTCGGGGTCGTACCCCCGCGCCACCATCGATTGGACGATCCAGCGCGGCGTGATGGCGTGGCGGTCGAGGAAGGGCGGCCACTGGAAGAACACCCGCCGCTTGACCACGGGACACCCCGCCTCCACCAGCAGATCAGCACAGAACAACGACGGATTCTCCGACGGGAACCCCTCCACCGGGAACGCCACCCCCGACACGAACCCCCGCCGAGAGAACCACTCC
>Ga0209922_101608_pt1 | contig 21386 bp, 17 predicted proteins | sample ThiBiot_500_biof_FD_183946 | JGI IMG/M metagenome (GOLD analysis project Ga0209922, IMG submission 183946) | Wastewater bioreactor microbial communities from Cape Town, South Africa - Thiocy_expt_500_biof (SPAdes) | ecosystem: Engineered > Bioreactor > Thiocyanate-remediating > Anaerobic-Aerobic ...
TACGGCAAGCTGTCCAACGCCGGCCAGACCTGCGTGGCGCCGGACTACGCCCTGGTGCACGAGGACGACCTGGAGGCGTTCATCGCCCGCTACGCCGCCACGGTGCAGCGCTTCTACCCGCAGGGCCCCGGCAGCCGCGACTACACGACCATCGTCAGCGACCGCCACCATGCCCGGCTGCAGGGGCTGGTCGAGGACGCGCGCCGCCGCGGCGCCCGCGTGGTCGAGCTGGGCGAGCGCCCCGCCCACATGCCCGGGCGCGAGCGCACCCTGGTGCCCACGCTGGTCGTCAACGTGGGCGACGATGCGCCGCTGATGCAGGAGGAAATCTTCGGACCCATCCTGCCGGTGCGCACCTACCGCGGCATCGACGAAGCCATCGCCTACGTGAACGCGCGGCCGCGCCCCCTGGCGCTCTACTACTTCGGCGCCGAGGACGGCGACTGCGCCCGGCTGCTGGCGCGCACCACCTCCGGCAACGTGGGCATCAACAACACGCTGATGCACGTGGCGCAGGACGACCTGCCCTTCGGCGGCGTGGGCCCGAGCGGCATGGGCGCGTACCATGGCATCGAGGGCTTCCGCGCGATGAGCCATGCCAAGGGCGTGTTCGTGCAGGGCCGCTGGAACTTCCCCGGCCTGCTGCACGCGCCCTTCGGCAAACTGGCCGACATGGCGGCCGCGCTCACACTGGGAAAAACCAAGGCACCGTCACCATGAACACCGCAGAACCCGCCCAGCCCACGCGCTGGATGATCTATGGCGCCAACGGCTACACCGGGGAACTGATCGCCCGCGAAGCGGCGCGGCGCGGGCTCAAGCCCGTGCTGGCGGGCCGCAGGCGCGAAAGCGTGGAGGCGCTGGCGCGCACGCTGGGGCTGGAGGCGCGCGCCTTCGGCCTGGACGACGCCGCGGCCCTGGCCGCGCAGATCCGGGGCCACGCGCTCGTGCTGAACTGCGCCGGCCCGTTCTCGGCCACCGCCGCGCCGATGATGGAAGCCTGCCTGCGCGAGCGCGCGCATTACCTGGACATCACCGGCGAGATCGCCGTGTTCGAGCACGCGCAGTCGCTCCATGCCCGCGCGCAGGACGCCGGCGTGGTGCTGTGCCCCGGCGTGGGCTTCGACGTCATCCCCACCGACTGCGTGGCCGCCGCGCTGAAAGCGGCGCTGCCGGATGCGACGCATCTCGCGCTGGGCTTCGACTCGCGCTCGGGCTTCTCGCCCGGCACCGCCAAGACCTCGGTCGAGGGCCTGGCCCAGGGCGGCAAGGTGCGGCGCGGCGGCAGGATCGTCACCGTGCCGCTGGCCTACGCGGTGCGCCGCATCGACTTCGGCGACGGCGAGAAGGACGCGATGACCATTCCCTGGGGCGACGTGTCCACCGCCTGGCACACCACCGGCATTCCAAACATCGAGGTGTTCATCCCCGGCTCGCCGCGCATGATCGCCAGCGCCCGGCGCGCCAACTGGGTCCGGCCGCTGCTGGGGCTGGCGTGGGTGCAGAAGCTGGTCAAGGCGCGCATCGCCAGGACGGTGAAAGGGCCCAGCGAGGAAAAGCGCGCGCAAATGCCCACCTTCGTCTGGGGCGAGGCCACCAACGCGCGTGGCGAGAAAAAGACTGCACGCATCCGCACCGCCAACGGCTACAGCCTGACCATCACCGGCGCGCTGGCCGTGGTGGAACACCTGATGGCGGCCCGGCCCACGGGCGGCACCTACACGCCGGCCAGGCTCATGGGCGCCGACCTGGTGACGCGCCTGCCCGGGTCGGGGCCGCTGCGGATTGTCCAGGAATAATGGTCAAATCTGCCTGTAACGCCCGCCAGTAAAGCGCAATAAGCTATTCATTCGATAGCTTATGCCAGCGCCTGCGCGAGCCGTCGTTCACAGAGCGCCCGGAGGATCACCTGCCCATCCCCTCCCGCCGGATCAGCTCCAGGCCCTGCCGATAGGTCGTCACCGTGAACCCGGGGAACCGGCGCTTGAACTTCGTGGAATCGAAAAGGTTGTCCCGCTCGTAGCGGGGCAGCAGTTCCCGGATCTCGCGCACCGGCTTCGAGAAGAGCCCGGCAGCGGTCAGCGTCCATTTGCCGATGACCGAATAGGCGGGCTCCCGCCCGAAGACCTCGCTGGCCATCGCGACGAATTCCTTGTACGTCAGCCGGTCGTCGCAGCACGGCAGGTGCCAGGTCTGTCCGAACGCATCGGGCGCATTGCCCAGGGCCGCCAATGCGCGGCTCGCGTCGGGCGTCCAGATGAGCGTGCGCCGCGTGTCGCCCCGCACCGGCACGCGCGGCTTCTTGCCGGCCTGGAGTTTTTCGATGACCAGCGCGTTCGTGAAGCTCTGCGTCTTGCCCGGGCCGTAGAACTCGGGCGCCCGGCCGATGAGCACGGGGATCTCTCCGCGCGCCATCTCGTCGAGCACCATGGACGCCATGGCCGCGCGCACCTTGCCCTTGCGGCCGACCGGAGCGAAGGGCGTGTCCTCCGTCTGCAGCCGGTCGTCCTGCGGGTACATGTAGGTGTTGTCGAAATAGGCGAAGCTCGCGCCCGCCGCGCGGCAGGCGTCCAGGGCGTTCTTCAGCATCGTGGGGAACTGCGCCTCCCACAGCTGCGTGTCCGGCGGCAGGCCGGCGGTGAAGTAGACGATGCGGCTGCCCTTGACCGCATCCAGGGTCTGCCGCGCATCGAGCAGGTTGGCGGACACCAGGCTGTCGGTCTCGTTGACCTTGCGCGGGTTGCGGCTCACGAGCCGCAGGTCGTTCGTGTGGTTGCGCTGCAGCTCGCGCGCCAGTTCGATGGCGATCTGGCCGTTCGCCCCCAATATCGTTTGCATTCCGTCCGCCTTTGCACTGAGCAGTGTGATGACCGGAAGATTAACCTTGAAGTCATGTTCAATGTCAAACTAGGCATCCCTTCGGAGCACCACGACCATGAAAATTGGAGAACTGGCAGAGCGCACCGGCCTCGCGACCTCGCGCATCCGCTTTTATGAGCGCATCGGCCTGCTCAAGGCGGCCCGGCGCCAAGCCAACGGCTATCGCAGCTATCCCGACGACGCGGTATTGGCACTCAAGTTGATTGCGACCGGGCAGCGCGCAGGCTTCAGTCTGGATGAGTTGCGTGCGCTGCTGCCCAGCGACCTCGCCAGCTGGGAACATGGCTCCCTGCTCGACACGCTGCGCCACAAGGTGCAGGACATCGAGGCCTTGCAGGCACAGCTCGCGCAAAGCAGGGCTCACCTGGTCGAGCTGATCGCGCAGATCGAAGCCAAGCCGCAGGACATGGACTGCGCCGCCAACGCCCGGCGCGTGCTGTCGGAAATGCAGTTGGTCGAGGCGGACAGTGCCCCGGCTGCCAGGAAGGCCCGCCGCCAATAGCGGCGCACCGCACCCAGATGCATGTCACTTGACATTGAAGTGATGTTCAACATGAGAGTCCAGTCATGGCCCAGCGAATCCTCCACGTCGTCACCAACGTCGCCCACTACCAGGATCCGGCGCAGCCCACCGGCCTGTGGCTGTCGGAGCTGACCCACGCGTGGCAGGTCTTTGCCGCCCAGGGGTACGAGCAGCGCATCGTGAGTCCGCTGGGCGGCCTCTCGCCGCTGGAGCCGCGCTCGCTGAAATGGCCGCTCGCCGATGCGTCCGCGCGGGACTGGCTGGCCGACCCGGCGCGGATGGCGCTGCTGGCTTCCACCGCGCGGCCTCATGACATCGACCCGGCGGACTTCGACGCGATCTACTTCACCGGCGGGCATGCCGTCATGTGGGATTTCCCCGGCAGCGAGGCGCTGCAGCGCATCACCCGCGCCATCCATGAGCGCGGCGGCGTCGTCTCGTCGGTCTGCCACGGCTACTGCGGGCTGCTGAACACCCGGTTGTCGGATGGCTCGCTGCTGGTGGCCGGGAGGCGCGTCACGGGTTTCTCCTGGCGGGAAGAAGTGCTGGCCGGGGTGGCCGCCAAGATGCCTTACAACGCCGAGGAAGAGATGAAACAGCGCGGCGCGCGCTACGAGAAGGCATGGCTGCCGTTCGTCCCGCACGTCGTCGTAGATGGCCGGCTGGTGACCGGGCAGAACCCCAACTCGGCCAAGGCGACGGCCGAGCAGGTGGCAGCCTTGCTGGCCAGCGGGTGAAAAAGGCCCTGGTCTTTCGACCAGGGCCTTGGCGGATGGATGAGCCGAGGGCCTTCAGCCCAGGGCCGCTACCACCTCGGGCGGCGCCTGCACCAGCTCGATCAACACGCCCTCGCCCGCGATCGGGAACTCGTCGTTGCCCTTGGGGTGCAGGAAGGTGATGTCATAGCCCGCGGCGCCCTTGCGGATGCCGCCCGGCGCGAAGCGCACGCCCTTGGCCGCGAGCCATTCGACGGCGCGCGGCAGGTCGTCGATCCACAGGCCGATGTGGTTGAGCGGCGTGGTGTGCACCGCCGGCTTCTTGTCGATGTCCAGCGGCTGCATGATGTCCACCTCCACCTTGTAGGGCCCCTGGCCCATGGCGAGGATGTCCTCGTCCACGTTCTCGCGCTCGCTCTGGAAAGTGCCGGTCTGGGCCAGGCCCAGCATGTCCACCCACAGGGTTTTCATGCGCGCCTTGTCGGTGCCGCCTATGGCCACCTGCTGGATGCCCAGGACTTTGAATGGACGGGTCATTGGATGCTCCTTTTTCGATAGCTCATGGCGCTTGCATGGCAAGCACCAGGGCCGGTTTTCATGCGAATTCCAGGATCACCTGGTCCACCGCCAGGGATTCGCCCTTGCCCGCGACGATCTTGTTCACCACCCCGTCCTGCGCGGCGAAGAGGATGTTCTCCATCTTCATGGCCTCGATGACGGCGAGCTTCTCGCCGGCCTGCACCTTCTGGCCCGGCTGCACGGCCACATCGACCAGCAGGCCCGGCATGGGCGAGAGCAGGAACCTGGACAGGTCCGGCGGCGCCTTGTAGGGCATGAGCTTGAGCAGTTCGGCGCGGCGCGGCGTGAGCACGATGGCGTCGATCTGCGCGCCGTTGTGCACGATGCGCAGGCCCAGCGGGTTCTTGGGCCGGTTGCGCTCGATCTGCGCCGTGAAGCCCTGGCCGTTGCACGCGCCCTGGATGCGGATGCTGCCCAGGTGCGCGGTGCTGCTGATGCGGTAGTCCTTGTCGTGGATGTGCACCACGCTGGAGCCCGAGTCGTTCTCGAAGTCGGTCACGCTCACGTCGTGGTACTGGTTCCTGCCCTCCTGGCCCAGGACGACGACGACGAACTCCTCGCCCACCTGCACCTCGTGGCCCGCCAACTGCCCGCTGATGCCGCTGGCGCGCGCGCGGGAGCGACGGTACATGTAGGCAGCCAGGGCGACGAGGAAGTCCGGGTCTTCGTGCTGCACGTCCTCGGCCACGAAGCCGTGGGTGTAGTGCTCGGCGATGAAGCCGGTGTTGAACTGGCCCGCGACGAACTTCGGGTGCGCCAGCAGCGCGGCCTGGAAGGGGATGTTGCTGTTGATGCCGCGGATGGCGAAGCCGTTGAGCGCGGCGCGCATCTTGGCGATGGCATCGTCGCGGTCGGTGCCGTGCACGATGAGCTTGGCGATCATCGAGTCGTAGTACATGGGGATCTCGCCGCCCTCGTACACGCCGGTATCCACGCGCACGCCGTATTTCCTGCCGGTGTCGGCCTGGAACATGGTCTCCTGCGGCGGCGTGAAGCGCACCAGGCGGCCGGTGGAGGGCAGGAAGTTGCGGAAGGGGTCCTCGGCGTTGATGCGGCACTCGATGGCCCAGCCGTCGCGCTTCACGTCGGCCTGGGCGATGGGCAGCTTCTCGCCCGCGGCGACGCGGATCATGAGCTCGACCAGGTCCAGGCCCGTGATGCATTCCGTGACCGGGTGCTCCACCTGCAGGCGGGTGTTCATCTCCAGGAAGTAGAAGTCCTGGTCCTTGCCGACGACGAACTCCACCGTGCCCGCGCTCTGGTAGCGCACGGCCTTGGCCAGGGCCACGGCCTGCTCGCCCATGGCCTTGCGCGTGGCCTCGCTGATGAAGGGCGAAGGCGCCTCCTCGATGACCTTCTGGTGGCGGCGCTGGATGGAGCATTCGCGCTCGTTCAGGTAGACCACGTTGCCGTGCGCGTCGCCCAGCACCTGGATCTCGATGTGGCGCGGCTCCTGCACGAACTTTTCCATGAACACGCGGTCGTCGCCGAAGCTGTTGCGCGCCTCGTTGCGGCAGGAGGTGAAGCCCTCGAAGCATTCCTTGTCGTTGAACGCCACGCGCAGGCCCTTGCCTCCGCCGCCCGCGCTGGCCTTGATCATCACGGGGTAGCCGATCTTCTGGGCGATCTGCACCGCCTCCTCGGGCGACTCGATGGGCTCGTTGTGGCCGGGGATGGTGCTGACCTTGGCCTCGCCCGCGAGCTTCTTGGACGCGATCTTGTCGCCCATGGCGGCGATGGAGTAGTGCTTGGGGCCGATGAAGACGATGCCCTCCTCCTCCACGCGCCGGGCGAAGTCCTCGTTCTCGCTCAGGAAGCCGTAGCCCGGGTGCACGGCCTGCGCGCCGGTCTGCTTGGCCGCGGCGATGATCTTGTCGGCCTGCAGGTAGGACTCGCGGCTGGGCGCGGCGCCTATGTGCACGGCCTCGTCGGCGAGCTTGACGTGGCGCGCCTCCTTGTCGGCATCGGAGTAGACGGCGACAGTGGCGATGCCCATTTTTTTTGCGGTGGCAATGACCCTACACGCAATCTCGCCCCGGTTGGCAATCAGGATTTTCGTAAACATGGTGTTCTTTTCTCCTTGGGCGGCAGCCATCACAGCGGAATGTTTCCGTGCTTGCGCCACGGGTTCTCGAGCTTCTTCTCGCGCAGCATGACCAGCGAGCGGCAGATGCGCCTGCGGGTCTCGTGCGGCAGGATCACGTCGTCGATGAAGCCGCGCGCGCCGGCCACGAAGGGGTTGGCGAAGCGCTGCTTGTATTCGGCCTCGCGCGCGGCGAGCTTGCGCGGATCGTTCTTGTCCTCGCGGAAGATGATCTCCACCGCGCCCTTGGCGCCCATCACGGCGATCTCGGCGTTGGGCCAGGCGAGGTTGACGTCGCCGCGCAGGTGCTTGGAGGCCATCACGTCGTAGGCGCCGCCGTAGGCCTTGCGCGTGATGACGGTGACCTTGGGCACCGTGCACTCGGCGTAGGCGAACAGCAGCTTGGCGCCGTGCTTGATGATGCCGCCGTACTCCTGCGCCGTGCCGGGCATGAAGCCGGGCACGTCCACGAAGGTGATGACGGGAATGTTGAACGCGTCGCAGAAGCGCACGAAGCGCGCGGCCTTGATGCTCGACTTGATGTCCAGGCAGCCCGCCAGCACGAGAGGCTGGTTGGCCACGATGCCCACGGTCTGCCCCTCCATGCGCGCGAAGCCGATGATGATGTTCTTGGCGTACTCGGGCTGCAGCTCGAAGAAGTCGCCGTCGTCCACGGTCTTGAGGATCAGCTCCTTCATGTCGTAGGGCTGGTTGGGGTTGGCCGGCACCAGGGTGTCCAGGCTGCGGTCCATGCGGTCGGCCGGGTCCTTGCTCGGGCGCACGGGGGGCTTCTCGCGGTTGTTGAGCGGCAGGTAGTTGTACAGGCGGCGCAGCATCAGCAGCGCCTCCACGTCGTTCTCGAACGCCATGTCGGCCACGCCGCTCTTGGTGGTGTGGGTGAGCGCGCCGCCCAGCTCCTCGGAGGTGACCTCCTCGTGCGTCACGGTCTTGACCACCTCGGGGCCGGTCACGAACATGTAGCTCGAATCCTTGACCATGAAGATGAAGTCGGTCATGGCGGGCGAGTACACCGCGCCGCCCGCGCAGGGGCCCATGATCATGCTGATCTGCGGCACCACGCCGCTGGCCATGACGTTGCGCTGGAACACGTCGGCATAGCCGCCGAGCGACGCCACGCCTTCCTGGATGCGCGCACCGCCCGAGTCGTTGAGGCCGATCACGGGCGCGCCCACCTTCATGGCCTGGTCCATGACCTTGCAGATCTTCTCGGCGTGCGCCTCCGACAGCGCGCCGCCGAACACCGTGAAGTCCTGGCTGAAGACGAACACCAGGCGGCCGTTGATCATGCCGTAGCCCGTGACCACGCCGTCGCCGGGGATCTTGTTGTCCTGCATGCCGAAGTCGGCGCAGCGGTGCTCGACGAACATGTCCCACTCTTCGAAGGTGCCTTCGTCGAGCAGCAGCTCGATGCGCTCGCGCGCCGTGAGCTTGCCCTTGCCGTGCTGCGCGTCGATGCGCTTCTGCCCCCCGCCCAGGCGGGCGAGTTCGCGCTTCTTCTCCAATTGGTCGAGGATGGTTTGCATGAGGTTCGTTCCTTCGTTGGTATCCGGTTTGCTCTTTGTTCGATAGCTGCAAGCGCTCATCCAGACTGCGCTGCAAGCAGATTTCTTGCCGCAGTGCTGGCGGCTATGCGGCCCGCGGCCACGTCGGCCTGCATCTGCGGCAGCAGGGCGCGCACCTGCGGGTGGGCGCGGAACGCCTGCTTGAGGCCGAAGTCGATGCGCTCCCACATCCAGGCCAGGGCCTGCTTCTCGCGCCGCGCGGCCAGGCGGCCGTTGGCGGTCTGCATCCGGCGGAATTCGCACACCACGGCCCAGAAGTCTTCCATGCCCTGGTGCTGCAGGGCGCTGGTCTGGATGACCCTGGGGCGCCACTGCGCGGCGTTGTGCGGATCATGCTCCGGGTTGCCGTGAAAGCCCAGCAGGCGCAGGCTCGACGTGATCTGCGCCTGGGCGCGCGTGGCGGCCGCCGCGTCGATGTCGGCCTTGTTGATGACCACCAGGTCGGCCAGCTCCATCACGCCCTTCTTGATGGCCTGCAGGTCGTCGCCCGCGTTGGGCAGCTGCAGCACGCAGAACATGTCGGTCATGCCGTGCACGGCCGTCTCGCTCTGGCCCACGCCCACGGTCTCCACGATCACCACGTCGTAGCCCGCGGCCTCGCAGACCAGCAGGCTCTCGCGCGTCTTCTCGGCCACCCCGCCCAGCGTGCCGCCGCTGGGGCTGGGGCGGATGTAGGCGTTCTCCTGCATGGAAAGCCGCTCCATGCGCGTCTTGTCGCCCAGGATGGAGCCGCCCGAGACGGAAGAAGACGGGTCGATGGCCAGCACCGCGACCTTCAGGCCCTGGCCTATCAGGTGGATGCCCAGCGCCTCGATGAAGGTGGACTTGCCCACGCCGGGCACGCCGCTGATCCCCAGGCGCAATGCCCGGCCCGTGTGCGGCAGCAGTTCGGTGAGCAGCGCGTCGGCCTGGGCGCGGTGGTCGGGCCGGGTCGATTCCAGCAGCGTGATGGCCTTGGCCATGGCGCGGCGGCGGACCAGGGGCGCGCCGCGGGTGATGGCTTCGAGCAGGGGGTGGGGTGTCATCCTGGGGCGTCGGGCGTCAGGCGATGGCCTTCTTGATCTGCTCCAGCACGTCCTTGGCGCTGGCCGGGATCGGCGTGCCGGGGCCGTAGATGCCCTTGACGCCCGCGTCGTACAGGTAGCCGTAGTCCTGCTGCGGGATCACGCCGCCCACGAAGACGATGATATCGTCGGCGCCCTGCTCCTTGAGCGCCTGGATGATGGCGGGCACCAGCGTCTTGTGGCCCGCCGCCAGCGTGGAGATGCCCACGGCGTGCACGTCGTTCTCGATGGCCTGGCGCGCGCATTCCTCGGGCGTCTGGAACAGCGGGCCGATGTCCACGTCGAACCCCAGGTCGGCGAACGCCGTGGACACCACCTTGGCGCCGCGGTCGTGGCCGTCCTGGCCCAGCTTGGCAATCATCACGCGCGGGCGGCGGCCCTGTTCCTGGGCGAAGGCGTCGATCTCGCCCTTGAGTCTTTCCCAGCCCTCGGCCGAGTCGTAAGCGGCAGCGTACACACCGGTCACCTTCTGCGTATCGGCGCGGTGGCGCCCGAAAGACGTTTCGAGCGCATCCGACACCTCGCCCACCGTGGCGCGCAGGCGGATGGCCTTGATCGACAGATCGAGCAGGTTGCCCTGGCCGGACTCTGCTGCGGAAGTGAGAGCGGCCAGCGCTTGCTGGACGGCGCTCTGGTCGCGTTTTGCCTTGATGGCGTTCAGGCGCGCGATCTGGCTCTCGCGCACCTTCACGTTGTCCACCTCCAGGATGTCCACGGGGTCTTCCCTATCGAGCTTGTACTTGTTCACGCCGACGATGACCTCCTTGCCCGAGTCGATGCGCGCCTGCTTCTCGGCGGCGGCGGCCTCGATCTTGAGCTTGGCCCAGCCGCTGTCCACGGCGGCGGTCATGCCGCCCATGGCCTCGACCTCCTCGATGATCTTCCAGGCGGCGTCCGCCATGTCCTGGGTCAGCTTCTCCATCATGTAGGAGCCGGCCCAGGGGTCGATCACGTTGGTGATGTGGGTCTCCTCCTGGATGATGAGCTGCGTGTTGCGCGCGATGCGGGCGCTGAACTCGGTGGGCAGGGCGATGGCTTCGTCCAGCGCGTTGGTGTGCAGGCTCTGCGTGCCGCCGAACACGGCCGCCATGGCCTCGATGGTGGTGCGCACCACGTTGTTGTACGGGTCCTGCTCGGTCAGGCTCCAGCCGCTGGTCTGGCAGTGCGTGCGCAGCATCAGGCTCTTGGGGTTCTTGGCGTCGAAGCCCTTCATGATGCGGCACCACAAGAGGCGCGCGGCGCGCATCTTGGCGATCTCCAGGTAGAAGTTCATGCCGATCGCCCAGAAGAACGACAGGCGCCCGGCGAACTCGTCCACGTCCATGCCCTTGGCGATGGCCGTCTTCACGTACTCCTTGCCGTCGGCCAGCGTGAAGGCGAGTTCGAGCGCCTGGTTCGCGCCCGCCTCCTGCATGTGGTAGCCGCTGATCGAGATCGAGTTGAACTTCGGCATGTTCCTGGCCGTGTACTCGATGATGTCGCCGATGATCTTCATCGACGGCTTGGGCGGGTAGATGTAGGTGTTGCGGACCATGAACTCCTTGAGGATGTCGTTCTGGATGGTGCCGCTGAGCTTGTCCTGCGAGACGCCCTGCTCCTCCGCCGCCACCACGTAGCCCGCCAGCACCGGCAGCACGGCGCCGTTCATGGTCATGGACACGCTCACCTTGTCGAGCGGGATCTGGTCGAAGAGGATCTTCATGTCCTCCACGCTGTCGATGGCCACGCCCGCCTTGCCCACGTCGCCCGTCACGCGCGGGTGGTCGCTGTCGTAGCCGCGGTGCGTGGCCAGGTCGAACGCCACGGAGACGCCCTGCCCGCCCGCGGCCAGGGCCTTGCGGTAGAAGGCGTTGGATTCCTCGGCGGTGGAGAAGCCCGCGTACTGGCGGATCGTCCACGGCCGCACGGCGTACATGGTGGCCTGGGGGCCGCGCAGGTAGGGCTCGAAGCCCGGCAGCGTGTTGGTGTAGGGCAGGCCCTCCAGATCGGCCGCGGTGTACAGCGGCTTGACTGTGATGCCGTCGGGCGTGGTCCAGTTCAAGTTCTCCGCATCGCCCTGAGGGGCCGACTTGCTGGCCGCCTTGTTCCAGCGCTGCAGATCTCCAAAATCGAAAACCATGGTGGTGTCCTTGTAATATCTATATTTACAATCTTCGCAAAAAGAGCGAGCATTCGCAACAATTAGGAGAACAATTTATGCGAATTGCGAATGTAAATTTGCGATGTTTGCAAACATGAGCAAGGCTTTCATGGGGGCGCATCTGAAGACGCTGCGCGAGCAGCGCGGCCTGACCCAGGCGGCGCTGGCGCAGGCGCTGAAGGTGTCGCCCAGCTATCTGAACCAGATCGAGAACAACCAGCGGCCGCTCACCGTGAACGTGCTGCTGCGGCTGCAGGCGGCCTTCGGCATCGACCTGCAGCAGTTTTCGGAGGACTCGCAGGCGCGGCAGCTGGGCCAACTGCGTAGCGCCCTGGCCGACATGCCGGGCGGCGACCAGGTGCCGCTGGCGGAAACCCGCATCCTGGCCGAGCAGCTGCCGGCGGCCACGCGCGTGCTGCTGGGCCTGCACAAGCGCATCCGCGCGGCGGAGGAGCGCCTGTCGGTGATCGCGGAGAACACGGACAGCGGCCACGCCGCGCATGCCGCCTCCGCCCCCGTGCAGCCGTACGAGGAGGTGCGCGAGTTCTTCTACGCGGGCCACCAGCACCTGGCCCTGCTCGACGAGCAGGCCGAGCAGCTCTACCTGCAACTGCACCCAGAAGACGCGGACCCCCACGCGCCGCACGCGGCCCAGCTCGTGGCGGCGCTGGAGCAGCGGCTGCGCACCCTCCACGGCATCACCGTGCTGCGCGCGGCGGGCTCGCCCGCGATCGAGCAGCCGGTGCGCATGCTGGAGCGCGCCAGCCACCAGCTGCGCCTGGGGGCCGGCCTGAGCGCCGGCCAGCAGGCGTTCCAGCTCGGCATCCAGCTCGCGCTGCTGGAGTCGGGGCCGACGATCGACGGGTTCACCAACGCGGCCAATTTCGGCAGCGACGAGGCCCGCGCCCTCGCCCGCATCGGCTTCGCCAACCACTTCGCGGCGGCGCTGCTGCTGCCCAACCGGCTGTTCCAGACCACCGCCGACGAACTGCGCTACGACATCGACCTGCTCGGCGAGCGCTTCGGCGTGGGCTTCGAGACGGTGGGGCACCGCCTCTCGACCATGCGCCACGCCTCGCCGCACAGCATCCCGTTCTTCTTCGTGCGCGTGGACCGGGCGGGCAACATGTCCAAGCGCCAGTCGTCGGTCGATTTCCACTTCTCGCGCACCGGCGGCACCTGCCCGCTGTGGAACGTGTACGACGCGTTCTCGCAGCCGGGCAAGATCCTCACGCAACTGGCCCGCATGCCCGACGAGCGCACCTACCTGTGGATCGCCCGCACGGTGGAGCACCGGCGCGGCGGCTACGGCACGCCCGGGCGCATCTTCTCGGTGGCGCTGGGCTGCGATGCGCGCCATGCCCATCGGCTGGTCTACGGCGACGGGCTGGGGCTGGACGCGCCAGAGCGCGCCGTGCCGATCGGCTCGGGCTGCAAGGTCTGCGACCGCGAGAACTGCGTACAGCGCGCCTTCCCCGCGCTGGGGCGGCCGCTGAGCATCGACCCGAACGCGCGGCGCTTCGCGCCTTACGCGCCCGCGTCCTAAAACACTAGGGTTTCATCCAATGCGAAATGCGCTTGGACAGCGCCATGATCGCGCTCAATCTTTTGTAATTATTAATTCAGAATAATTAATTTCATGGAACAACCATCCCCCTCGCCCTATCTCGCCCCTGACGACCTGCCGCTCAAGGGCGTGCGCGTGCTGGAGATCTCGCACATGATCATGGGCCCCGCCACCGGCATGACGCTGGCCGACCTGGGCGCCGAGGTGATCAAGGTGGAGCCCGTGGAGGGCGACCGCACGCGCCGCCTCAAGAGTGCCGGCATCGGCTACTTCCCCGTGTTCAACCGCAACAAGCAAAGCTTCGCGGTCGATCTGAAGTCGGCGGAGGGCCGCAAACTCGTCCAGGACCTGGCCGACAAGGCCGACATCGTGCTGGAGAACTTCCGCGACGACAGCCTGCTGCAGTACGGGCTGGACCACGCATCGGTGCGCGCGCGCAACCCGCGCGCCATCTACGTCTCGCTCAAGGGCTTCCTGAGCGGCCCCTACCAGGAGCGCACGGCCCTGGACGAGGTGGTCCAGATGATGGGCGGCATGGCCTACATCAACGGCAGCGACGACCGCCCGCAGCGCGCCGCGCCTTCGGTCAACGACATCCTGGGCGGCCAGTTCGGCGTGATCGGCGCCTTGAGCGCGCTGCACGAGCGCGCACGCACGGGCAAGGGCAAGTACATCCGCGCGGGCCTGTTCGAGACCAACCTGCTGCTGGTGGCGCAGTTCATCACGCAGTTCGAGCTGACCGGCACCCCCGCCCTGCCCTTCGGCAGCAAGCGCGAACCGCCCTGGGGCGTCTACGACCTGTTCACGACCAAGGACGGCGCGCGCGTCTTCGTCGCCGTGGTCAGCGACGCCCAGTGGCGCACCTTCGCCGCCACCTTCATGCCCGCGGGCTGGGCCGAGGACGCGCGCCTGTTCTCCGCCATCGACCGCGAGGCCGCGCGCCCGTGGGTCGTGCCCGCCGTGGCCGAAGTGCTCAAGAACTGGAACAGCGCCGACCTGTGCGAAGCCCTCGAAAAGGCCAGGCTGTCGTACGCGCCCGTGAACCAGCCCCATGATCTGCTGAAAGACCCGCACCTCACGCAGGGCGGCGCCTTGATGCCGACGGTGCTCCCGACCGGGGAGCATGTTTCCACGCCCGCCCTGCCCCTCGAATTCGACGGCCGCAAGGTGGGCAAGCGCGCCGACCCGCCCCAGGTGGGCGAGCACACCGTGGCGATCCTGAAAGACCTCGGCCTGGACGACGAGGCCATCGCGCTGCTGCGCCAGCACGGAAAGATCGGCGGCTGACGTCCACCCCCCATTCCCCGGAGACACACTCACCATGCAACGACGAATCCTCATCGCGGCGCTGATGGCCACCGCAGCGCTGGCCCACGCCCAGACTCCCGCCCACTTCCCCGCCAAGCCGGTCCGCGTGATCATCCCTTCCACGCCCGGCGGCGGCACCGACTTCATCGGCCGCAACCTGGCCACCCACCTGGCCGAGGCCAAGGGCTGGGTGATGGTGCCCGACAACCGCCCCGGCGCCGGCACGGCGCTGGGCCTGGCCGAGCTGGCGCGCGCGGCGCCCACGGGGTACGACATCGTGATCGGCCAGTCGGACAACGTGTCGCTGATCCCGCTCTTGATGAAGACGTCCTACGACCCCATCAAGGACCTGCAGCCGGTCTCGCTGCTCGCCACCACGCCGATGGTGCTGCTGGTCACCGCCGATTCGCCCTACAAGACCCTGGCGCAGCTCATCGACGCCGCGCGCAAGGAGCCCGGCAGGATCAGCTACGGCACCTCCGGCACGGGCGGCTCGGTGCACATCTCGGTGGAAATGCTGCAGGCGGCGGCCGGCTTCAAGATGCAGCACGTGCCCTACAAGGGGTCGAGCCCGGCATTGGCGGACCTGATGGGCGGCCACCTGCAGGTCGCCGGCGCCTCGATCTCGTCGGCCACCAACCTCATCCAGAGCGGCAAGGTGCGCGCGCTGGCCGTCACCTCCGCCGCGCGCAACGCCTCGCTGCCCGACGTGCCGACCGTGGCCGAGGCGGGCTACAAGGACTACAGCTTCGTCACCTACTACGGCGTCTTCGCGCCCGCCGGCACGCCGGCCGACGTGGTCAAGACCTTGAACGACGCCGTGGTGCAGGTCATGGCGCGCCCCGACGTGCGCGCCGCCTATGCCAAGCAGGGCCTGGAAGCCAGCTCCACCACGCCGCAGGAATTCTCCCGCCTCATCGAGAAGGACATCGCCAAGGCGAAGGCGACGATCCAGGCGGCGCACATCCAGGTGCAGCAATAGGCAGGGCCATGTCCGAGCGCGTCACCGTCACCGAAGTCGGCCCCCGCGACGGGCTGCAGCTGATCGCCCAGCCCGTCCCCACCGAGGCGAAGATCGCGTGGATCAAGGCGCTGCACGCGGCCGGCCTGCGGGACATCGAGGTGGGCAGCTTCGTCTCGCCGCGCCTCGTGCCGCAGATGGCCGACTCCGCGGCGGTGGTGGCGCAGGCGCTGCGGATCGAGGGGCTGACGGTCTACGCCCTCGCCGCCAACCTCAAGGGCGCCATGGCGGCCTACGCGGCGGGCGCGCACGTCATCGTGATCCCGCTCTCGGCCAGCGACCGCCACAGCCGCGCCAACGTGAACAAGGGCACGCTGGAGCACATCGCCGCCATCGGCGACATCATCGAATGGCTGCGCGCGCAGCCGCGGCCCGTGCGCGTCGATTGCGTGACCGCCTCGGCGTTCGGCTGCTCGGTGGCCGGCACCGTGCCGCTGAAAGACGTGGTGGCCGCCGCCAAGGCGCTGGCCCTGGCCGGCGCCGACCGCATCACCCTGGCCGACACGGTGGGCTATGCCCATCCGGCCCTGGTGCAGGGTACCGTGCGCGCCGTGCAGGACGCGGTGGGCCCGCTGCTGCACAAGCTCCACCTGCACGACACCATGGGCCTGGGGCTGGCCAACGCGGTGATGGGGCTGCAGGAAGGCATCCGCGAGTTCGACGCGTGCATGGGCGGGCTGGGCGGCTGCCCCTTCGCGCCCGGCGCGTCGGGCAACATCGTCACCGAGGACCTGGTCTTCATGCTGGAGAGCATGGGCTGCGCCACGCACGTCGACCTCCCCGCGCTCCTGGCGGCCCGCGCCGCCATCGCGCCGCACCTGCCCGCGGGGGCGCTGCGCGGCGGCGTTCCCGTGGCGGGCATCCCGTCCACGTACCGGCCCGCCAGCGGTTGCATGCACTGATATTCTCGGGCGCATGAAGACCGTCCCGCTGCCCCGCCAAGCCCTGTACGAAGAAGTGGCCGAACTGCTGCGCCAGCGCATCTTCCGCCAGGAGCTGGAGCCCGGCTGCTGGATCGACGAGATGAAGATCGCCGAGGAAATCGGCATCAGCCGCACGCCGCTGCGCGAGGCGCTGAAGGTGCTCGCGGCCGAAGGCCTGGTCACGATGAAGGTGCGCCGCGGCGCCTACGTGACGGAGATGTCGGAGAAGGACCTGCGCGACGTCTACCACCTGCTCGCGCTGCTGGAGAGCGACGCGGCCGGCGTGGTGGCGGCCGCGGCCTCGCCCCAGCAGCTGGGCGAGCTGGAGGCGCTGCACGCCGAGCTGGGCGCCGCCGCGGGCGACCGCGAGCGCTTCTTCACCCTCAACGAGCGCTTCCACCTGCGCCTGCTGGAGCTGGCCGACAACCGCTGGCGCGGGCAGATGGTGGCCGACCTGCGCAAGGTCATGAAGCTCAGCCGCCACCACTCCCTGTTCAAGCTGGGGCGCATCGAGGATTCGCTGGCCGAGCACGAGGCCGTCATGGCGGCGCTGCGCGCGCGCGACGCGCAAGGCGCCGCGCAGGCCATGCGCGCGCATTTCGCCCACGGGCTGGAAGCCGCAGGCTGACGCGCCGGCTGCGATAATCCGCAGCACGGTCGTGCGGAAATTTGCACGAAAACCGCTTCCAAGCCCCGCCAGACAAGCGCTGGCAGCTCCTGTTTTTGACATTTTCAAGGCCGGGACAGCCGGCCGATGGTGCGCATGACCTCCACCCTTCCCGACCTGCACGCCGTGCAGACCCTGCCCGAACTGCTGGCCTTCCGCGCAGCCCTCACCCCCGGCCGCGAGGCCTACCGCCAGTGCGACCCCGCCACCGGCCACTGGACCAGCCTGAGCTGGTCCCAGGCGCAGGAGCGCGTGCGGCAGTGGAGCCGCGCCATCGCCGCCTCGGGCCTGCCGCAGGGCGCGCGCATCGCCGTGCTGCTGCCCAACGGGCTGGACGCCATGAGCATCGACCAGGCCGCCATGGCCACGGGCTGCGTGCCCGTGCCGCTGCACGCCATCGACAACCCGGGCAGCATCGCCTACATCCTGCAGGACGCGGAAGTCTCGCTGCTCGTCGTGCAGGACGCCGCGCAGTGGGAGCGCGTGCGCGGCGTGGGCCTGCCGCTGCCGCACCTGATGGGCGTGGTGGTGACGGCCCAGGCGCCGGCGCAGGACGCCGGGCCCGAAGACGTTCCCGTCGCGCCCCTGTCCGCCTGGCTGCAGCATGCCGCGGCGGACACCCCGCTGCCCCCGCCGCCCGGCCCCGGGGACCTGGCGGCCATCGTCTACACCAGCGGCACCACGGGCAAGCCCAAGGGCGTGATGCTCACGCACGCCAACGTGATCGCCGACGTGAAGGCCGTGCTCCAGCGCGTCTCCCCCACGCAGGACGACGTGTTCCTGTCCTTCCTGCCGCTGTCGCACACCTTCGAGCGCACGGGCGGCTACTACCTGCCCATGGCCTCGGGCAGCTGCGTGGCCTATGCGCGCTCGGTGGCGCAGCTGGCCGACGACATGCTGGCCGTGCGCCCGACGGTGCTGGTGTCGGTGCCGCGCATCTACGAGCGCGTGCACGCCAAGCTGATCGAGACCCTCTCGTCCTCGCCCTGGAAGATGCAGCTGTTCCAGGCCGCGCAGGCCGTGGGCTGGAGGCGCTTTTGCGCCGCCCAGCGCCTGCCCGCGCCGCAGGACGACGGCGCCGGCGGCTGGATGCGCGCCCTGCCCTGGCCGCTGCTGCGCGCCCTGGTCGCCGGGCCGCTGCTGGCCCGTTTCGGCGGCCGCGTGCGCGTGGCGGTGAGCGGCGGCGCGCCGCTGCCGCCCGCCATCGCGCAGTGCTTCCTGGGCCTGGGCCTGCCGCTGGTGCAGGGCTATGGCATGACCGAGACCACGCCCGTGGTCAGCGTGAACGCGCTGGACGACAACGACCCGTCCACCGTGGGCCGCGCCCTGCCCGGGGTGGAGGTGCGCATCGGCGAGAACCGCGAGCTGCAGGTGCGCGGCCCCATCGTCATGAAGGGCTACTGGAAGCGCCCCGAGGACACGGCCCGCACCATCGGCCCGGACGGCTGGCTGGGCACGGGCGACCAGGCCGAGATCGTCGATGGCCGCATCCGCATCCTGGGCCGCATCAAGGAGATCATCGTCACCTCCACGGGCGAGAAGGTGCCGCCGGCCGACCTGGAGCTGGCCATCACGGCCGATCCGCTGTTCGAGCAGGCCTTCGTCGTGGGCGAGCAGCGCCCCTTCATCGCCTGCGTGGCCGCGGTGCAGGCCGAGGAATGGCGCCAGCTCGCCGGCCAGCTGGGGCTGGATCCCGACGACCCGGCCAGCCTGGCGCACCCCGGCGCCACGCGTGCGGCGCTGGCGCGCATCGAGAAGCTCGCCGCGGGCTTCCCGCGCTACGCCGTGCCGCGCGCCGTGCACCTGGTGCGCGAGCCCTGGACCATAGAAAACGCCCTCATGACGCCCACGCTCAAGCTCAAGCGCAACAGCCTCATGGCGCACTACGCGGACGCCATCGAGGCCATGTACCAGCGGCGCTAGCCCTCCACGTCGTAGACGCTGCCGAAGCGGTTCGCCAGGAAGTCCGCCAGCGCGATCTGCTCCTGCCGCACGAAGCCCGCCTGCGGCAGCCGCCCGCTGCTCACCAGGTCCAGCGCGGCGCAGATGGCCGCGGCCGTGGTGTGCTGGATGGCGCTGAGCGCCTGCCCGCGCAGCCGCCGGCCCAGGATGCGGGCCGCGTAGCTCTCCTGCACCAGCCGCCCGCCGCGCAGGCCGCTGGCGGCGGCCAGGATCACCACCACGTCCTGCCGCGTCGCGGCAATGGCGCCCTCCAGCAGCTCGCGCAGCAGCGCGCGCCGCTCGCGCAGGCGCAGCTCGTGCAGCAGCAGCCGCATGGCGGCGTGGTGGCCGCCGTAGCGGATGGTCTTGTAGTCGAGCTGCTGCAGCCGCCCCTCCCAGGTCTGGGTCAGCGTGCCCAGGCCGCCCGAGGTGCTGAAGGCCTCGTACTCCACGCCGTCGATGAGCAGCGTCTCCAGGCCGTCCAGCGCCGGCACGCTGGTGCGCCGGCCGTCCACGATGGCCTCGCAGGGGTTGCAGTATTCGTTGATCAGGCCCTCGGTGCTCCAGGTCAGGCTGTAGCGCAGCGCCCCCTGCGGGTAGCGCGGCAGCGCCCCCACGCGCAGGCGCAGCGCCTGCGCGCCGCCGTCCAGGCGCCCGGCCAGGTCGTTGCCCACGATGCCGATGAAGCCCGGCGCCAGCCCGCACTGCGGCATGAGCACGCTGCGCGCGCCGGCCGCCAGCGCGCGGATCGCCCGGGTGCTGGCCACGTCCTCGGTCAGGTCGAAGTAATGCACGCCCAGGCGCGCGCACAGCGTGGCCACGGCCGTCGCCTGGTGGAACGGCAGGGCATTGAGCACCGCGTGGCAGCCGGCGACGGCCGCCTCCAGCGCCGCCGCATCGGGCACATGCACGGTGGCCACGCCCGCCAGCGCCTGCACCCGCTGCAGCGAGGAGAGGTTGCGGTCGGCCACCTGCAGCGCGTAGCCGCCGGCATCGGACAGCAGCAGCGCGATGGCCTGGCCGATCTGGCCCGCGCCCAGGACCAGCACGGGGCGGGCCCCTGTCGGGGTGGCATGGAGTTCCGTGGTGGCCATGGCGCGCCTCCTTCCTTGACGGCTGCATGATGCGTTATCCAGGCGGGTTTGCCGATAGTGTGTAACGGAGCACGCGCCAGCAGCTCCATTATTCATAGCTGTCAGCGCTTGCCGCATGGGCGCTGGAGGCCAAAAACATCTGAAATCCCATGCCGGCCCGCGCAAAGGCGGGGAACTGGGACAATACCGCCCCCTGTCCCGCCCCGCCCCAGAAACAACCACCGTGCAAGCCGCGCCCTCCTCCCCTTCGTACAACCCCTGGCGCCTGTCCGTCGCGCCCATGATGGACTGGACGGACAAGCATTGCCGCCACCTCCACCGCCTGCTGTCGCGCCACGCCCTGCTCTACACCGAGATGGTGACCACCGGCGCGCTGGTGCACGGCGACGTGCAGCGCCACCTGCGCTTCGGCGAGGCCGAGCACCCCGTGGCGCTGCAGCTGGGCGGCAGCGAGCCGGCCGACCTGGCGCACAGCGCCCGCCTGGGCGCCGAATGGGGCTACGACGAGATCAACCTCAACTGCGGCTGCCCCAGCGAGCGCGTGCAGCGCGGCGCGTTCGGCGCATGCCTGATGAACGAGCCGCGGCTGGTGGCCGACTGCGTGAAGGCCATGGTGGACGTGGTCGACGTGCCCGTCACCGTCAAGCACCGCATCGGCATCGACCAGGCGGAGGACTACGGCTTCGTGCGCGACTTCGTGGGCACGGTGGCCGACGCGGGCTGCCGCGTGTTCATCGTGCATGCGCGCAACGCCTGGCTCAAGGGGCTTTCGCCCAAGGAGAACCGCGAGATTCCGCCGCTGCGCTACGAGGTGGCGGCGCGGCTGAAATCGGACTTCCCGCAGCTGACCATCGCCATCAACGGGGGCTTCCAGACCGACGAGGCCGTGCTGGAGCAGCTGGCGCTGGTCGATGGCGTGATGGTGGGCCGCGAGGCCTACCACAACCCCTGGTGGCTGGCGCGCTGGGACGAGGTGTTCTTCGGCGCCGAGCCCGGCACGCTCACGCGCGAGCAGGTCGAGGAGGAGATGGTGGCCTACATGGAGCGCGAGGCCGCCACGCACGGCACGCACTGGTACGCCGTGGCGCGCCACATGCTGGGCCTGCGCAACGGCTTGCCCGGCGCGCGCCGCTGGCGCCAGGTGTGGAGCGACCACCGCCTGAAGCACCTGCCCGCGCGCGAGGTGATGGCGCTGGCGCGCACCAGGCCGGCCAAGGATTGATGGGGGCGCCGGCCCGTCCTGCCCTACCATTGCAAAGCCCTCCCGCTCTCCACATCCTCCATGTCTTCAGTGTCC
>Ga0209922_101610_pt1 | contig 21376 bp, 19 predicted proteins | sample ThiBiot_500_biof_FD_183946 | JGI IMG/M metagenome (GOLD analysis project Ga0209922, IMG submission 183946) | Wastewater bioreactor microbial communities from Cape Town, South Africa - Thiocy_expt_500_biof (SPAdes) | ecosystem: Engineered > Bioreactor > Thiocyanate-remediating > Anaerobic-Aerobic ...
TTCTTTTTTTCTTCTATCGTCATGACAAACATGCGCGTATGACATTTAAAAAAAAAGAACATGTACAATGAAAGCAAAACATTCTGCGACAAGAAACCATGTACGATTTAAAAATTCTTATTTCTTTTTACTGATCCATATGGATAGAGTCTTCGTATCCAAAACACTTTCAACAACGATTTTTCTATCTAGTTTGCCTGCTATTTCCTCAGCAAACCATGCGAAACTATTGACAACAGTTGTAGTTATCGTTTCGAGATGAATCTTCATAGATGTTAAATTCCGTAGATATTCTAAAATGAATCGAATGGATTGTCGATTTTTAATTGCACATTCAAGTTCTTCGATATTTTGAAATGTTCTCCACAATGTACTGATTTGATAGAAATCATCATCAAGCAACGATATTAGTGTCTCGTGATCAACAGATAAAGATGCTAAATTTGGCATTTGTTTTAAGATTTTAAGTAAAACCGAGGATTGTTCTAATTGACAATTCGATGAGATTGATAAATTACTCAAATTTGTCAGATTAACCATCGTTTTTAGTAATTCAACATATTCTTCATTCAAATAACATTGGTCTAGTTCGATGGATATTACTGAAGGAAAATAATATGGATATTTATGTATAATAGGATCAAACTTAAACTTTAAATATTTAACACTGTCGAATATATTTTGATGATAATCAATAGTCTTATTAAAAACTGCTTCAGAAAATGATTCTAATGTGTATTTTGTATATGCGTATGGTACTGTGTAGAGCATTGAATATTCCTTCAATAATATACAATCAGTACACCATTGATGTTCTTTAAGCCAAAATTCATTTTGTAATTGTTGAAAAACTTCTCGAACTTCACTATGCCTAATGTGACTTCGAAATGAACAAGTGAAATTAAAAAGTTTTAGCTTTGTTAATTTCGATTGAATGAGACTTTGCCATTGATTAACGTTGAATAAATTTTCATCTTGATAATCGATTAACGTTAAAACAATTAAATTTGGTGTTCGTTTAAGTAAATCTTCAACAAAAACAAAACCGTCTTTGCAATGCCTTAAGGTTAATTTTCTTAGAGAAGTTGATGGATTGTTCATTATAAGATTTTTCATCTTTTCGTCATACTTATATGGTCGTGTTCCATAACTGTAACTAACTTTGGCGTGTGGATATTTTAAATTCGTCATATCTGTCAAGAAATCATGTATATAAATCATGTGACTACCGAAAATTTTTAGTGTCGTAATTGAAGAAAAATTTATTCGAGTTAAATCAGTAGAATGTATTGTTGGCAATGTTAATATTTGCATTTGAGACATGGGCAGTTTAGTTAAATATGAAGATACTGCAAATATAGTATCAATCATATGAAAACAACGTAATTGAAATAACTTTGATAAATCTCTGTTCCATTGTGCGTGACTATCTTCATAAAAAGTAATTAAAGACAATGATCGAAAATAATAAAATCCATCGAATGAAGAAAATTTCGATTCTACAATTTCTATTTGATATGCATTTCGTGTTGTTAATTTTAAAGAATAAATTTGTTTTTTAATTTCAGAGTCGGATAATAATCGTTTACAAATTTGATAATATTCTAGTGTTGTTATATTACGAAAATCGAAAGTTGAGTTCATCAAACGAATGAAAAATATGTAAACCATCGAGATATTTAAAACATTCGATTAATAATTCGTTGGGCAAAACTTCCATTTTTAACAAAATGATTCTATAGTCAAATAAGATAAGACTGAAAGAGTGTATATGAATATTTTTTTTTTATCAGTTGACACTGCCTCCTAAAGTTAGTTTAGTTGAGGATTGGTTAATGCAGTAATGTCCGATTTGAAAGGTGAATTCAATTTTACAACTTGAAATTGCAATTTTATTTTCTTCAGTTGAAACTTCAACTTTCAACTTTATAATGTTCATAAGCCACTGTGTACACATCTTCGCCTTCACCCTCAGCAAAATAAATATTCCTTTGACCTAACACAGAATTGTAAAATTGAATTCAACTTTCAAGTTCGACATGTATGGATTTCGTTGGAAGAGGTAGAAAAAAATCTTGTCTATAGAATGAAATTATTTTTATTATCATCATCTGATTCGGTAAGATTTTTTGTTTCATTTCGAATAGGAATTGTCAGAAAAGGTGATAGACTAACTAATACAACAGTAAACGTTTGTTCTTGTGGACAATTTGAAGTTTCCGCTACAGGATTCTCTTTTTTTGTTGTAAAAGAATCACCATACACGTACACTCCATAATTTATTATACTTTAATCGTTCTCAAATATTTTATGCCGGTCTTCGACGAATTCGTTGTAACCATTTTGTAATTTCCTCTTTGAATGTCTTTGTATAAAGTTCTGATGGGAGAATAAATACGACAAAGATAAGCATTGGTGGTATATAAGAAATGAAATAACCACAAAGATATAACCATGGATTACTTGATGGATCCACACAACCTGATACTAGTGATAGAATTAATCGAGGCATGGTTAATATAAGCAGAATAACAGGACTGATCAGTAGTTGTTTGTGTTCTTTCATTTGCTTAATAATATGAGCTTTGAATGTTTGATTTTTTTTCGCTCCGGATCGTAGTCGGGCTGTTCCAAAAATAATAAACAAAGCAGAACAGAGATTTGCTACAAAAGGTAATAAGAGATGAAAAAATAAAGTAAATGTATTGTAAGTTTGAACAGAACGAGAATAACGAATAACACACAATAAATTGTGTTCAGTTTCTATTGACATGTTTACAGTTAAGTTATTATTTGCAAACTTATATTTTTGAGTTGTATGTTCAAATAGTTCATGATGGGCTGGTTCATGAATAATAGTAATTATGATGAGAATAGGTATGATGAAAATAATCCATTTAGCTACATATTTGCTTTTTGTTTTATTAAACTTCACTCCCTTCGCTACATTGACAGCTCTTTCAATAGCAACACAAGCATTTAACCAACCATCCAAATGCAAACATACCTTTAGAATAGGACCAATAAATACACAATCTGTTCGAAGAATCGATGTATTAACTGTTGAATACAGTTGAATGAGAATAACAAACCAGAATTTAATTGTAAACATAGTAATTGTTAGTAAAGATGTAACCGAAGATGCTAGTAGGTATAGTACACAGCCAACTCGTCTTAGTTCTTTATTTCGAAAAGTTATGAAAGAAAAGATACCATTGATAAAACCAATTAGAAACATAATCATGGTGATACCAACAGCTGATTGTATCAATGTTGATTGATTGCCGAACGATGTATTCGGTTGAATTTGATTACGTAAAATATCATTAATAGTTAAACCAATACCTTTTGCATACAAATTACATTGATCACCAATAATACAATTGCTATGCTTCTTGTCTAGAAACAAGTTTGTTTTGATTGTTATGATGAAAAGATTCACTTACTGATTTGCTTGAGAGTGATATTATTTGGACCAGTGACTAAGAGTGTAAACGATCCTCTAACGTTTGGAACAAATGTTGTTACCACAAGAATATATACTGTATTAGCGTCGAAATAGCTTCCAATCATGAAACGATTACCACAAGTGAAGTTACTCTCTGTAAGTAAATTTTTACTTGGATATGATACATCGAAATAGTTTCTATAAATGTATCCATATAGTGGGATAGTTGGGTTACTATCGAATATATAGGAACCACTCATTTTTATATTAACTTGGATGGTTTCATAATGATAATTTCCTTTTCCACATACTCGTGGATAAACTTGATTTTCTTCTGTCAATTTAGAAGTATACGTTGTTTGAAGACCTAAGGAAAATTTCAGTTGATACATAGATGTGCTTCACTTAGACTTACTGATATGATTGAAAGTAACATTGTTTGGACCGGATACCAATATCGAAAAATTAATTATTGGATTAACATTTTTGTTTTCAACTATGACAAATAGAATGTATGTCATACTCGACTGTAATTCGGTAATTATTTTAGAGTTTGTAGACTGAGAACTGTCACCAGCAGAACAATGCTGTGAGTTAGAAGAAAATAATCTGTCAGTTGAACGGTATATATTAAAATGTTGTTTATATAAAAATATATCAATTTTAAAACCACTTATGGTTGATAATGTGTAAACATCTGATAGAATTACATTGATCTGTATCAAATGATAATAAAAAGTTAAAATATCACAATAATCGCGACCGTATTTAGGGCTATTTTCAGTCAATTGAGATGAATATACCGATTGAAAAATTTTCCTTGTTGGAAAGATACCTTAAAATAAAAGAAATATTTCGGACTCAATCAAAGTTAGTTCAGTATTGTTTCATAGAATATTAGAAAGATATTCTGTCAAAAACAAAAATCTTAGATCTCGAAAATTAATATTTTGAGATTACATGATGTGCTCTTTCTTTTCGATCCTTACTCACGTTGCGATTAAAAATATACATACCGATTTGTTTCATATTAATTGTATCTGGTCCCTTGACAATCACGGCGAATGAACCTTCCGCGTTCATATCTTCAAACGATGTTGTTATAACCAGAAAATATCTGATATTGAATTGCAAGTAAACAGTAAATGTAAAATTATGATCTTCACAACTGTTATCTCTTTGATCAATTGAAGTATCATTGGAACTATAGGGATCAAACTGATGTTCATAGAAATAGCCATATGTATTGAGACTGCTGTCGCTTAAGAACATGTAATAGCCTGATGTGTTCACATCTATTGTCAAAACTTCGTAATAATATTCTATAAGCCTGCAGTTGTGATGACCAAGTTTTTGGCTTTCATTATTCAAATGCGATGAATAATATGATTCGATAGTTGGTTTACGAACATCTACGATAAAATAAAAGTTAGCTAATCTTTTTTTAGCAAGATATGAGACTGTACGTACTTGTGAGTTGTTTCATAGAAACCTTGCTTGGACCATCAACAGTTATTGAGAACTCACCCTGGTCGGATTCTATGTTTACTGTTACAACTAATATAAATGAAGTGTTCATTTGACGGTACAATGTAGCTTTGAATTGATCCATGCAATAATTGTCATATTCAGTTCTGAATGAATTTTGATGTAGATCATACAGAGTGAAATTATTTTCATAATAAAAATATCCATCTATATCCGTAATGCTATCACTCGTAATGGTGTAATATCCTTCTTCTATTGTATGAATTTCGATAATTTCACACTTGGAAGTGAACCAACTACAGTAATATTGCAGACATTCCTCACTGTTGTCCGTCAATTCTGATAAGTAATCTGTTTGTACAAGTTTCGACGTATCTATGGAATGAAAGAAAAATATTAAAGTTTGAAATATCTTGAAAGGAACAAGTTATATGGTATGAGTATTCTATAAATAAATAATAGCATCTTTCATGTTGTTCAAAATAAAACTTTTGCTCAATCGAACGGTCGTATGCTCATATTTGTCATATCAGCATTATTGGCTACAGAAAAATTAAAATAAATTGTACGCTTTCGTAATTTATACTTTTTTTTCGAGTCTTCAAGTGTTGTTTCTCCGAAAAATACATAATACTTACTTGTTTGATAGAAGTTAACGTAGGATGATCCAGTTGAAGCCACAGAGTATGGTGCCATTGCGCTTGAAAAAATGGTTGCTACTATTAAATAATATATTTCACCAGGCCAAAGATTGATAGAAAATTTTAATTGATTAACGAAACAATTTCCATAAAACTGTTGCAATAAATTCCTCTCAGGTTCCGTCGGATCGAAATGATTTTTATGAACTCTAGTATATATCGCGATCGTACTGTTGATGGTAAGATCGTATTGACCCTCTTGTGTAACACTCATTAGTGTCGCTTTGTAATAATGTATAAATCCACCACATTCTCGCAAATATATTGGATCATCTTTTGATAAGACTGATGTATCAATTGATTCGCGTAACATTGAAATATCTACCCGACAAAGAAAAGTATATTTCATGATTTTAAAAATGCATGAAGTAAGTGTGAAGATGTAGACTCATGCTTTCCGGCATACAAAAGAAGAAATTTATCATCTGATTTCGATGTATTAAGAAAATATTCGATCATGATTTTTTTTTAACTCTTTTTACTGTCCGAAAGCTTCTTTGTCGATATACACAGTTTGTCATTTTATATTCTGATATTTTCGCAATGCAGTGAATGGTACGAAATTAAAAACAAACCCGCTTTTGATGTCGATGGTGTACTTAATCTTATGCCATTTGTAGAATCTAGAATATATACGTAATTGATGCAAAATTTATATTGGATATTCTAGAAAAATAGAGCGAGCAAATACACTAACGACTGAGGAAGTGGAAAGAGAATGGTAAGGGGAGAATAGAAAAGGTGTTCCACGCGTCTAATCGGATTCAGTTGGTGCGGTTTGTATGCGAAAACAAGATGTTGTTGAAATAGTATCTTAATCCAATATCTGATCTATTAAACTCACCAAATGTGTTTTTTGATAATAGAAATTTTTGAACGCGATCATTGTCCGAATCAGTAACATATAAGTTGCCAAAGCTATCAAAGGCCATACTTGATGGATAAGTTAATTGATTGGATGAATCACTCTCTTCACCACAAGATACAATACATCTAAAACCGTTAGACGTTCCTGAAACTATACGGTTATAACCCGTATCAAGAATATAAATGTAATTATTCGCATCTAACACAACACTGGTTGGATTATTGAGAGAAATAGTGTTTGGTATTCCAGCAATTGTTGTTCCCTTGACTGTGTTTGAACGGAAAAGTTGAATTCGATCGTTGCTGGTATCTGCTACATATAAGTCAAGATTAATGTTAACAAATATTCCATGGGGATAGTGAAGCATATGTGCTTCGGATCCTGCAATACCAACGCCAGCAACAACTGTTATCATATTTAAGTTACTATGTAATAGCTTTGTGACAATTTGATGATGGTATTTCATAGAACAGTATATCGTATCATTGACATCAATAAAAATTGCAAAACAAGTATCACAAAATTGTGCAACAGTCTCAAAGCTATTAGTTGTTGCTTTCCATTTGTTCACTTGGCCATCGTCACCATAGTTAACATAGAAATCACTAGCTGAGGAAACAAACAGTGCACGTGGTTCATACAAACCAAAAGAGATTATTCTAGTTGGACTATTACTACTGTTGCGCCATTCATATATAAGATGATTACGTGAATCTGTCACATATATTGTGTTATTTTTATCAATAAATACATGCTCTAATTCTGATAAGTGTCCTGATTTTATCGGCAATGTAGTACTATTGAAAATCCATTTGGCAAATGCCGATAAATTTGGGAGATTGTAAGATATCTCTACAGAAAAAAAATGCCATGAAACTGTAGTATTGTCAATATCTCTGCAATCGTACCAATTCTGATTATTTAATCATTTATTTCGATGATGTTTCCTTAGAAAATTTCTCTGACAAAAAAAAACTTGGTACCTGTTTTTCTCGAGAGTTTAGTCAACGACAATATTTTCTGTGTAATGTTGTAACTAAGTTAGGATATATACAAGGGGGAAACAGCGGACTTCAAGACTTCTAAAGCCTTCAAATGACTTCAACAGACTAAAATCGATTTTAAGAGACTCGAAAGACTTCTAGGGACTTCAAACGAGTTCAAGGAATTTCATAAGACTTTCCGAGACTTCTATGATTTCATTAGACTTCAATAGACTTATGGAACTATAGTGACTTCACATGACTTTATGAGACTTCATGTGACTTCAAAGGATTTCAGGTGACTTCAAGAGACTTCCTGTGACTTCCTGTGACTTCACGAGACTTCGAGGGACTTCGAGAGATTTCAAGAGACTTCAAGAGACTTCAAAAGACTTTGCTGGCATAGGATTGAACATGTACTGAGTCTAAATTTGTAAGACTTCGATCGTTGTACTTTCATGGTACTTGTACGTGAACCAAGCTATGCGCCAGTTTTTCCAAGAACTCTCTCAAGGAACGTATGATTTATTAATTCAATATCCTTTAGTTCTGAATAATTGACATGATTTGTTATAATTTCAGAAATACAGTTTTTCTATTATTCTTGTTAACCAAATGATAACAATCATGCATAGTTGAGGACGATGATGAAAATCACGTCTTGCTCAATTAAAACTTTTAAAAGGTCGTATTTATATGCGTCTTCACGGGACAAAGGGTTTCATTATTTAGCCAAAAATAAACCTCTAACAATAACGATTCTTTTGGTAGGGTTATTGTAAGACCTACGTAGGAACATCAAGCGTGTAAGTCTTAATGGAACTTCAAGAGATTTCATGGGACTTAACGAGACTTCATGAGACTTCATGAGACTTTATAAGACTTCGGCCGGTTGCAAAACGACTTCAAGGGACTTCGATAGACTTCATTTAAATCTGATTGACTTCAGAACCGTCATGAGACTTCGAAAGATTTCATTGATTCAGAGGGACTTCATATGACTTCAGATGCGAAGTCTTTGTTGTTTCCCCCTTGGATATATATATATATATATATGGAAATTCATTCCATCTTTTTTTAACTATAGTGAAATCCAATCAGCTACAATAGTATATTTGATACTATATGAATTCAGAAACTATAATATGTTTTGCGCATACTTCTGGTCTCTGTATATAATGACAAAATAAAATACGTATCTAGAACTATATAAATGAATCATATGTACAATAACATACCTGCACTGTGTGCTAATTGAGAACTGATGGTCAAAATATGCAACAAAATGAGAATATTTCTAACGATCATGTCTGCACAACATATTCTTTCGACAATATCCCATTAACCAGATGATAAAAATCCAGATGATTATGTGCTAATTTCTCTTGTCATTATATCAATAGATAGAACAGAGTGGATGAAAAAGTAGTGAAAGATTAATTTGCAAAAAGCGAGTCTTTTAAAAACAGAGAAAATTGACGAGACATGACTGATGAACATAACTATAGCATTCTATTTTTTATGCTCTTCGGATTACGGAACGTGATCGATAGTATTTAATCTGCATTTTGATATTTATTTATTTGTTGTTAAATTCTATCGAATTGAATATAAAAACAACTCTATGACGAATGGTAGATTCTTATATCTTTCCCTTCGAAATGTTCATTGCTCTGCTCACGATTATGTTCATACTAAGATTAAATGTCGTATTCTATCTGAATACTGATGATTCATCTTTGATATGAAACGTTATTAATGTATTAATAAATTTTAAAGAATTTTAAATTTTATGCTAGTGACATAGTTACATCAAATTTTTTGAACATCAATGTTTTTAGAATGTATTCAATTTATTATTCATAAAATTGTATGTTCTTGCTCTCTAGCGTGCTCTCTGTAAGAATTTTGGGAATCAACATGATTTCTAGCAGATAAATAACAAGACCAAACAATGAAAAAAATACAAAAAATTAATTTACTGTGAGTTTAACGGCCATTATAGAAGCATCGTCAATATTCAATTTAATTTATTTAAGAAGAGAAAATCCGAGTGATGACATCATTTGAATCAGGGATTTTTCCTACGATCGTACCCCACTCTCACCCTACCTCACATAAGAGATGAAAAGCACAGTTTTTGTTTTTGTGTTAAAATTTAAGCATGTCACAAAGAAAAAGGAATGCTGGAATACAATAATGAAAAGAATAATGATTATGATCAAATAAAGATGAACTTCTTGATTCAGTTCTTACAAATGAAGATTTAGTTGAATCACTTGTTACTAAATACTGATTTGATGTTTGAAATAATTTTGCTGTTGTTGATTCGATTCGCTCAAAATCGGGTTTTGTGTTCGACTTTTCTGTTGTTTCGATCGATTTATTTTTAGTTAATGTTGTACGTATCGGTGTTAGATCATACTGTTGATCAATAAGAGATTTTAATTTGAAAAAAGTGTCATTCGTATTACATAGATCATAATTGCACGTAAATTGTACTTGTTGAGACTCTTCCAGAGTTCTCATATTAATTTCTGTCTCTATTGAAATTGTAAGAGCCGAAATAGCGAAACAAATTTGTGTCAATTTGTTTTCAAACAAAGTAGTACGACACGATCTTCTAGAAGGACACTTGTATATAATACCATTTAAATCATAACAGTTCTCTAAAATTAAAAGAGATTACTTTTATATTTATAGAATATAAGCCAGTTTTTAATAGAAAATTCAATTGATTTTATTTTTCTAACAATCTGATCGATTTATGTGAAAATTGTCTAATTAATTATATAATTACTTAGTGCAATCATTGTGCGTGGTAGTATTGCGTAACTGTTGTTGATAAAACTTTTTTGATATCCATCGTTGACAAACCAATGAATATGCTTAATTAAAAAGTCCATTTCACAATAATCATGAGTCATACAAGAATGTTCAAGAATATCAACTTGTGTAGGTATTTTATCTTGATACCGTATAATTGTACTCAATTTAGCAACACCATTAATCGCTGGAATGCCTGTTGCAACATTCGTTAAATAGAGATCCATGATTAGTTCAGGATGCTCAATTTGTATTTCTATATGGCATATGTAATGTTCTTCTTGAACAAGATTTTTCATTAACCATTCTTCTACTTCACGTATTGAAATGTACATTATCCGTATCCGCAATGAAGTGTCAAGACCATTACATAAAAGACCATTAACGTACGGTAGGATCGTAAATATAGCTGCACAAATCGATATTTTCATCAAGTTTTTCTGAAAGAATCTGACTTTTGGTAAGTAAATATTCATTGTTATTTATCTGTTTCAGACAAATAAGATTTTCTCATATTTGTTGGATGTGACTTTGAAAATGTATTCATTTAAACACGAATTCTACGTAAATATTATTTTTCTTTTTTTTCTGTAATAGAAAAGGGAAAAAGTCTATATATATTCTAACGGATAGTAGAAATGCAAATAGTCTTGAAAAGAACACATTCATATTCGAATTTAAGTAAAAGCAAGATGTTGTCATTGATTTGGTTGAAATATTGTTGCTCCGTAAAGATCAACCAAATAGAATGCATCAAGGAATCTTCCATTTCTCAGAGATGTATACATAGCTTAACCTCGTCCGTTGTACCCGAGTGAAACGAATCCTGAATTATCAAGTGGACTTGCATTTTAATTACCATAGTAATCATCGGATGTATTGTCAAATGCATAGAGAATAGAGATGATCAATGGAATAGCAAGAATAATGATCAAATAAAATGATTTTGAAGTTGTTCGTACTTGTCTGTCTTAGACGATCGTATATTAACTGATATGAATAGTTGATCTTGATTGTTTCATTTTCGAAGAAGATCGGTGATAATGTCTTCGTTTAGCTCTCAATGTAGACATTGTTTTCTTTTTCTGAATTATTATTTACTCAGAAGAATATGAGAGTCATTTCTTTTATGTGATGTAATTACACTCCTTGTAAGTATTACTGAATAATACGCAGCATCTATATATTTCACAATCATCACGCAAAATGTATAATTCAGTGGCCAAATTATATCAATATCCTCAATGGGAATTACCAGCTAGTAATGTTATTAAATCTCATTCATTAGTGGCTCTATCTGGATACAAAGATATAATCAATGAAAAACAATGTGAAATTTCATCTTTAACTAGTTTCAATCATTACTTATCAAATTATGTTCTACTTGATGAAAGATTTTATCAATTATTAATTGATGAACATTATAAATTAAATGACTGTTTTTCATTAGAAAATATTGACGAAGATCAATTGATGCTAATCGAATGGGATAGAACTCAATGTGCAATGAGAAATGCTGAATTGAATGGAACAAGACAGCATACATTTCCTCCACTTGATACATTGAAACATGGTGATATTATACAATTTCGAAATGAACGCTTACAATTTTCACTGTATATCTACCAAGCAAAGAAAGGTACATTCCAACGATTATTAAATCGATTTCAAGAGTATATAAAGGATACTTTGAATGGTTTGCCACCATCGACCAATTGTACTACTAATGATAATTCTTTATACGAATTGATTTTAATACAATCACTTACAGAAGATGGTTATGGAATTCCACCTTTATTCAATGATGCACCATTGTATCATTTCAAACATCTTTCATATGGACCCATGTTTCGTTGGATCTATGTTCAATTATTTAATACATCGATGCCAATCTATGATATTGTTCAAAAGGATATTGAATTAAAGAAACAACAACCAGTCTATCGTTCATTGGTAAATGAAGGTGGATGTTTATTAGATACGCTTATCAATGAATTGCAAGATGGTGAAGAGATGACAATTGAAGATCTCAATTCGTTTCCTCAGGCATATATTCTAGTTCTAAGTGAAGTTTTAACTAAATTAAATACTGAATGGAGAATAATTGATTCGAATAATTATTGTAATCAAACTTCATCTTTGTATTTATTTACGAAATGGATTCAAGAATTACAATAATAAAAGAGCACTAGTATTTTAGTGATAATTGATATTGATTGATTAGAATATCGATTAAAACATGCGATTTGTACTCACCCTCAAAATATGAAACTTTTTCAAAGTGGACACTTTTCATACTCTCATCTGAAGATAATTTTATATAGAATAAAAAAAATGATCTCATGTTTAATTGAATGTGATAGACATTTGTATTTGGAATCAATCTATTCATATTGTGCTTTAGTCGGTTTCGGTTTAGTTAATATTTGCACAACTTGATCATAGAATCGAGCGAATTTCGATTCGGCACCATTACGTTCAATTTCATCCCACAATACATGTAGTGATCTCTGATTGGATTCAAGCAAATCAATATCTGGATTAATACCGCGTAAATCTTGAACATCACTTCTCAGTTGATCCAATAGTAAATTCATTTCACGGATAAGATTACGTTCTTCTTCAGACAATTCTGCTTCTTTGCTTCTCAAACGTTGTTCGTCACGTTGTGCTCTTTGGTATCGTGATTTGGCTTCGTTGTCAAGAAGAGTTACATTAAGTTGAAGATTTTGTCGTTGATATCTTGGACTAGTTCTTATTGCTCCTAGTTGATTATCATTTCTACCATATGGTTTTAAATTTCGGTCTGACATTATTGGCTGATGTTGCTGTGTCGGACGAATGTCTTGTTCATTTGTCATTCTATCATTGCTTTTGCTTCTGATTCGATATGATGATGATGTAGACTGACGATATCCATGCTGATAATCTTCATGATGTTTTGGAAATAGCTTATCACACGAATTGGAAGGTTTTGTAGAAGTTGTAGGTGAACGCTGATATGGTTCAGGAGTTTCAACTTCCATCCATTTAAAAACAGTGATACTTGCTTGTTTTTCCCAATTTGTGTTGGCGGTCATCGTAGCTTGTGCTCCCATCAAGCTATGGGCAACGATAGTTTGTCGATGATTATTTTTGATTAAATCGATCATTCGGTCAATTGAATTAACAATTCCTTCTTTGATGTAACTTTGCATTAAACCCGATATTTTAAAAGTATCCGTTGAAATATCTTCAAATTGTTTTAAAACCTGAAAAAGCTTTTCGAGAGTTTCGATTGTCTCTTCGAAATCTCGTTTTAAATTTCGCATCGTTCTTTTGTCTTGCATGGTCCGATCCCAACGAAACAGACTATTCTGTAGATAAAAGGTGGCATTTGGATTGACTTTAATCTCGTTTTCGAGAATATCCGAACTGCAATTACAACTCATGCTATCACAATTTGTGAGTACAGTACAAACATTTTGCATCAAACTTTTCGGCCAAACTTGATGAAGTGATCGAATGAAATGTCGAAATGATGAGCCAACACGAGCAATCGATCCATTTGCTACAATGATAAGACCACTCAAAAATGGGATATTTTCAAGCATTTGTTCGATTCGACGTAGTGTAGCATTGTCTTTGCTGATACCTTGTGTATCATTGAATCCGGGAGTATCAATTAATTCAATCGTAAGATCTTCAAAACGAAGCTGATACAATGCACAGTCCATTGTTTGACTTTTCGATTGATCATTGATATCACGTTCTGTTGACTTCGTATCACCTTTGAGACGATCAAGCCAATTTTGACATGGAATAGCTAATCGAACATTTTTCTGATCATTATTGAAAACATCATTGCAATTTCGTGTTCCATAACAATAGTTATAATAACTATTAACAAACGATGATTTACCAGCACCAGAATCTCCGAAAAGAATAAAACGTTTTATATTCGAAGGCATAGTAATCGATTCTTGTTAAAAATTTTCAACTATAAGATGAAACATAAGCTTTAAACGGCTTCTTATATAATATGCCTCTATGTTTGATTTTTACCCACTATAAGCAAATAAAAGAAAATGTGTGCAAGAATAGCTGACAGCATTTTATGATCTTGTGGAAAAAAACCAATTTGGAGAGAAAAATCTGCATGACTTTCTCATTGTGAGAATAAATATGACATCATCATAAAGATGGACATAATTGTAAATGTTTAACAAACAAAACTTTCTCGTTCTTCATCACTGGGTAAAACCTGTAAATGACGTCAGTTGGTTAAATGTCCACCTAGGATGTACGTACTATAAAAAGAGCTATACTTCATCTCATGATTGCAACTCAAAAAGCATTTTTATTGAATTCGTCTCTTTTTTCAAAACAACACTATTGAAATGAGTCAACCAAATATTGTTCTTGTTTTTATTGGTGAGACTGGTTCAGGCAAATCAACTTGCATCAATTACTTTGCGAATTACTGTGCCACGACAGGATTTACAACAGAAACGGGATTCAATCAGATGTTTGCAGTTATTCCAAATAGGTTATTTCCAAATGCAATTGGTGGATATCGCAGTTCTGAAAGTAACATTCAAGATAATACAAGGAGTCAAACAACAACGTGCAACGAATATGATTTCATTGATAAAAATAATGGAAATCTAAAAGTTAGAGTTCTTGATACTCCCGGCTTTGGAGATACAGATGTATCACGTGATGACCAAAATATTCAGAACATCGTCGCCTCTTTAGGTAAATTGCCTTTCATTAGTGCTATTATCATAACAATCAATGGTACTGTCTCTCGACTTTCAACGGCGATCAAAGCTACACTCAATCAGTTACGTGGCTCACTACCTGACAGTGTTTTTAGTAACCTCTTCTTCATTTTTACAAACTGTATTGACAATACATTAAGAAACTTCGACCTTAAACTCATTGCTGAATACAAACCTCAGCAACAACGAATTTTTCACATGCAAAACTCGCTATTCAGCGCAGCCAGTAGAAGCGAAGTTGAAAGTGATCCAAAGAAAAAACGTCGTGCTGTGGACAATTGGGAAGATTCAGTTGATACAATCAAAAATCTTATGAACGAAGTCAATCGAACTGTTGCTGTATTCACTAAAGACTTTACTCAAATGCGTCTTCAACGAGAACAGTTACTTTCAAACAAAAACAACTTGATCATCAAAATAAAGTCATTATTGAGCATCATACATCAAGTGAACATCGAAGCAGACCTGTTGAAAAATGCTCAAACTAATAAAACTGCAAACCAACAGTACACGCAAAACCAAACAATATCAACTGATGTCATTGAAAAGAAAAATTACTACAGCACTGTATGTAATGCGTCTAAACATGGAATTATGCAAGTATGTCATGAAAATTGTGGTCTTGAATATCGACCAACGCTCGATTATAGTCATTTCAAACACTGTGCTGCTTCCGATGGTAGTAATTGTCGACATTGTCGATGTAGTATGACAGATCACTATCATACATACGAAATACCCGTCAAACGTCAGGTTACAATGGAACAAATCATTCAGTCGAAAAAGGCTGCTTATGATCAAGCAACACAACAAGTTTCCAATAGTCAAAGTCAGTTACAAGCACTCAATACAACGAAAAACGCGTTGCAAGCTGACGTTAATTCATGTCAACAGGGTATTCTCAGCTCTATTCGAGAATTGAAAAAAATTTGTTCGCATTTCAACTTCCCCGAAGAAATGACTACTACAATACAAAAATTACGACAAGAAGCACAAATTGCTCCTGATCTGAAAGCTAAAGCAGAATTTAATACAACAGCTAATGCCATAGAAACTCTCGTTAAACAATTAACTGTTTAGGTTACTCATGAATATACTATCCAAGAAAACATCATTATCATTCGTTTTGCTTTACATATTTAAAAATGAAAATAAATAAAATTTAAAAAAAAAGTTTTTTCCTGAACTTGAGATGAGCGTGTTGATTGGGTTAAAGTTTATCAAAAGAAAAAAAAAGTTATTGTAATACGTAAGATTTATTGTCGATAGACTACGTTTTAATTAAAGTCAAAATGCTCGCCATCAACAATGAGAACTTTGCCTGACGCAAGTAGGGTTGCAGTATGAGCAAGACGCGGCACTGACAGACTTCCTTCTATTGTCAATTTGTTTGCTGATGGATCATATATTTCACTCGCAGTTACTGGACTCGTTGATGGATATACAGATAAAACAGCTACATTTGATATACTAAAACTTAATCTGTTGCTAATTTCACAATTTCTACTAAATTTATCATATTGAAATACTTATATTTATGTAACTAATAAAAATATACCAAAATAATTCATTGTCTTTATTCAAAGATAATATAGAAACAAGAAAGTACCAGGTATTTATGATAGATTGGTGAAACAAGTACATCATCTGATCATTTTCTCATGATAATGTGATCTGTACTTTTTAAGTATAAAAAATAGTACATCGTCATTTACAGATGGTATTTTTTTCTGCAGTAGTGTCTTGCTTGAAACTTGAATTCAAATTTCAAGTATGACATGTATGGTACATTCCATACAACAATTATTAATTAAACACGAAAAAGACTCATGTATATCTAAATGTTTGCTACTTTATTTTGCAAAAAAGAATCTTCTTGTGTGTATATGTTTGCACAAAAAATGTAAGTAATGATATATTACAGTTTAAACAAACATATACCATAAGGTCGAATAACGTCTCTTTCTCGACCATTCTCTGTGTGGCTCAACCAGTAGATCCCGTGGTTATTGTGAGTTTTTGGTTTTGGAATCACTGTCATACGAGCAGGATTGACCCGGTTCTGCATAACGCATTTATACGATTTACCGTTATAATCAAATTCAGTTGCATAATCCATGGCAACTCTTAGTTCTGGTGTTGAGTAGATACCTTCTCCATGTCTAAAATGCATGCCTTTAGCTAGACTGTATCCTTCTTCAGCGATACTTTTTGCATTGTGTTTACCAGTGCCATGATAGGAAACAGGCCATTCGCCAGGATTGTTTCCTGTATGTCCTAACCATGTGTTATCGGTGCCAAACTTGTTTACCACATTCAAAGCAATTCGGTATGACCCACATGGTCGCTCATAAGGTAAATTGCCTCTATGGTAACTTTCGCCATTGTCATTGATGTTGCTAAAATCATAATCGAAATCGGGCGCGAGACAATCTTCATGAACTTGGATTGGCCGACCAGGGACTCTAGTTTTGATTCTTTCACCATTACTTGACATGGATAATACCATCGAAGAATAGTACACATCGACTATATCCCGTTGAAAAAGTAATTGAATGAGTTGTCCCCAGAAGCCTAACGAATCGACAGCACCACTACTGTAAGCAGCATTACTGATGATATTATTAAAAGCAGCATTAATCAATGATAGAGAAGGACGGTTATCCCAGGAAGACATTTTGTGTTGTGCTATAATTGAACGTTAGTTGTTTGCAATACCAAGTTCTACGTATAATAGAAAGAAAAAACATTACTTTAGAGAATATAGAGCAAAGTTTGTAAGAGCGTTAGACTTCAAATTTATTTGATTTTTCTGAGATGAATCAATATACGTAATTAATCAGTATAGCTATAGTAGTGTCGCATAAAACTTCTCTATAATCTTAATGAGACATTTATAGTACACTAGTAGACACAGCGACTGCCATCATCAACTTCAAATAGTATCGAAAAAAGCTTGGCTCAAACGTGACAGACACAATGGTAACTAATTCCCTCCTGAAATAGATAAAAACCTAAAAAAATTGCTAGTCTAGTGGATTTTTCGGAAGATCTTTAAACAATTTTCGAGATATTTTCTAGTTTCTAGTTAAAATTATCACAGTTTCCAACTGTTAGATTAAAAATCAGCCAACTGTTATTGGACTCGACTAGAAACTGAGGATGATTCGGGAAATGTTTAGAAAAAACGTTAAAATCTCGAAATTTCGTGAAAACAATTCAAATAGTTCTTGTGCTATTCTAACCCTACCTGACAAGGCTTGACAGAGTAGAGGTTAAAATTTCTACCCTTTATTGATGTACACATGAACATTTTCATGGTCAATGCTCTCAGCATTCGCGAACACACTGAAAAATCGACTGTTTTTATGCCGGATTTTTCTGGCTATTTCTCGCTCGTCATCGAGAGCCTCAAGTAGCATGTACACGCGTTTTTTATATGTTTCTTCTGGCCGGGAAAAAAACAAATCGTTTTCTCAAATAACTATTGACTAATTTAATGTGATTAACATCACTATCACAGTATAACGCAACTATTTTATTTCACAATCTTGATGAGACACTTACGATGATTAATAATAAAAAAAACAGCAGCAGTACAATAAAATGAAGCTGCTTGTTTTTGTGTCTAATACTTATATTCAGTGGCATTACTTGGAATTTTCCTAGTAACATTTACATGAATCTATGTTCCTCATAGACTCGCGTATTTCATCGACAGAACGATAAAATTCGTTTACATCAATGCTTTTCTTTCATAGCTGTTTTGCTTGTTCTTTGTTATTTGGTATACAAAAACAAATGTGTATCGCAGTGCGACGGGAATGGTTGGGTTTTAATCGAGTCGAGTTCGGTTCGGTCCAAGAGGGGAAAAGCGAGACTTCTTCTACTTCAAAAAAACTAGAAAAGTATCATATAAGTACAGAAGTCTTGATTTTTTCTCTTGTAATTAATTGTTGGACAATTCTTTACAATTAAAACTCAGAGTTTTTCAAATGTGTGTTAAACTTTTGGCTGCTACTTTAAATTATATACATTTTCCGTTTCTTTCCTTTCGTTTTGTCTTTTTTACTCGGCATCTATATTTCTTCTCCATGATTCTTAATATTTTTATTTGAATATGCTATTATTTGTGACGTCACATTTCAAATTCGTGATTCTTATGGAACTAAAGAATCCAAAAATGTAACTTAAACACTGCGAACTATTATCTACGTATAACTTCAATTTCTCTAAGAAATCCAAGAAAATAATGGAGATTTTGTGCGTTCCACCCGCACTCGCAATATAGTGATGGTTGAAATTATTGAAGGCATACAAAAGCGCCAATAAAAGACGTCGTAAAACTAAGTTTGCATTTATCGAAAATGAGCCTAGTATACTGTATCGGAAATCAGCTTTCCATACACTTTCGCGTATATTTGCAAAGTTTTTTTTAAAATTACTTATTCTATATTAGCAAAGTTTTGACGAAGAAATCAGCTATAGAGTGAAAGAAAAAAAAACACTGGAATCGAAACGAGACTCTTTATCTAAAGTTGGAAGGTTTTTTTTTACCATGGTCACTATAAATAAAAGATAAACAAAAATAACGAAATAAATATATATATATCATCAAACGCAATTCGTAGACTTATGGAGATAACATCAAATGTGAATTCGACTGTGATTGAACTCATTTCAGGCCAGCAAGCAATTCACGAATTACAGAAAACGGATGACTACATTCAAAATTTCAGTTCTTTCGATATACAAATACGAGTGAAGTCATCGTCGGCAACGTTAGAAGACTATTTTCATTTAATTGCACAACATGTTTTACCTTGGGATGAAACATCGACTCAATCGATAAGTTCGTGCATACAAAATGTATCGATCAAGTGAAATTATTAACGTTTCCATCGAGCATTTTTGTTGTACTAACTGATGGATAAGATGAAAATACTGCTGCCTATTGTCGAAATAATAATATTATTGTTCTTCCTATTTCAATGGTCATTACTGAAGCGATAAAATCTATATTTATTCATGAATTATTTCACATTTGGAGTCGATACGGTACAAATAATTATGAATATTCGAAATGAATTATATGCGAGTATTGGATACTTAAAGAAACATAATGATTCAAATGAGAAAACATACAAATGTACTCCAATTCTCATTGCTAGTCGTCAATTGGATCCTAATTTTTTCATTAATATGTTTGCTTATATACAATGCCGACGACGATACTTACGAACCACTAAAACCATTACAATTCTTGCCGTATACAATAAAGTAAGTAATTTTACGTTCAAATTGGAAAGAATACAGGATATACTGTTCATCCTGAAGAGATTAGTGCTGAACATTTTGTTTTATGGATGACAAAAATGAATTATTTAAATACGCTTAATTCACCTGATGTTATCGACAAAATGAATCAAATTATGATTCGTGCTGCCAATCATTTCTGAATTTTTATTATTTCTTCATCTTAACCATTTTTCTATTAAATTCGATTCACAAAGTTTCTTTTTATTCAAAACATCATTAGTTGAATTTAATCATGAAATCTTATAAATGTTCGAAAAATCAAAATTATCCTGGTGCTGCTGTTTGTACCACCACCTCAGTTGCACGTTTTTGAGTAGAAAAATAAATGGCGAGAACAAGAACAGGAACAATGGTACTAATAACTCCGAGAACTGTTGATATTATATTAAATATTCGAGCTGTTTTTGAATTCTTCAAAGCATTTTGTAAATCGCCAGCGCTTTTTGCATCATCCGTACGAACAGAATAGAAACAAGCGATACAACTAAGAATAGGACAACAGCATAAAATGTTAAAAATTGACCAACCTAAATGAGTATTAACATGCACAGCATTTTGAGTAGCTATTGGTGGTGCTATGTACACAATTGGTTGTTCCCGTTGTGTTTGATTAGAACTAACTGTAGCTACACCGTTTGGTGTATTGGAAGTTACAACATCATAACTCGGTGGTAGTGAATGTGTATTCATCAGATATGAAGTTATGTGATCGAATATAATCAAAATGATATATTGTTTCTTTCGATGAAAAAGATTCTTATTATCGAAGAATTCATGATATTTCAATATTTTGTACTCAATCTGAATGTATTTTATAATCCTTTAAGCCATGAAATGAAATCGAATACTGTCTATGTATACGAAGAAAAAGAGAAGAAAAGAAATTGTTTTGCAAAATATGAATATACGTATCTGCAATAAAACTTAAACATTTATCAAACATAGTTGAAGCAAATTAAAAATCGCATAGAGCGTTTTTC
>Ga0209922_101612_pt1 | contig 21371 bp, 17 predicted proteins | sample ThiBiot_500_biof_FD_183946 | JGI IMG/M metagenome (GOLD analysis project Ga0209922, IMG submission 183946) | Wastewater bioreactor microbial communities from Cape Town, South Africa - Thiocy_expt_500_biof (SPAdes) | ecosystem: Engineered > Bioreactor > Thiocyanate-remediating > Anaerobic-Aerobic ...
GATGATATCGACCAGCCGCATCACCAGGTCGTCGAACCAGCCACCGACATAGCCGCAGATCAGCCCGATCAGGGAGCCGATGACGATGGCGCCGCTCACCCCGACGCCGGCGACGATGAAGTCGATCCGGAGCGAAGTGATGGTGCGCGAGAACACGTCGCGGCCGAAATGATCGGTCCCCAGCCAGTGCGCTGCCGAAGGCGGCAGCAGCACGTCGGGCGTGGTGAGGATCGGGTCGTGGGTGACGAGGAACGGCCCGAAGATTGCCGTCAGCAACAGGATGGCGAGCAGCACCACCCCGACGACGCCCAGCGGGTCGCCGCCAAAGGCGCCGAAATAGAGCTTCCGCCAGCTGCGGCTCGGTCGGGGGCGGGATGCCGTGAGCGGCACGATGCGATCACCTTGCATATTCATGCCGGATCCGGGGGTCGATGAGGGCATAGGAGAGGTCGACAATCAGGTTGGTGACGGCGACGCTGGAGGCGATCAACAGGATGCAGGTCGAAACCGGCGCCATGTCCGAGGTGGTGATGGCGGTGACGGCGTAGCGGCCGATGCCCGGCCAGGCGAACACCGTCTCGACGATGGCGGCGCCGGCCAGCACGTTGGCAGCGCGCCGCGGAACGCATCGCCCAGCACCACCTGGCGCGGCCTCAGCCCCAGCGCCCGGCCGAAGGTGACATAGTCCTCGCCCAGCGACTCGCCCATGGCCGAGCGGGTGATCCGCGCCAGCGGCGACACCACGCCCAGCCCCAGCACCAGCGCCGGCAGCATCAGCTGGCGCAGGGCGGCGAAAGCGATATCTGGCTTGCCGGCGAGCAGCGCATCGATGGTGAGGAAGCCGGTGACCGGCGGCGGCGAGATGAACATCGGCGACAGCCGGCCGATTGGCGAGGGCACCAGCCGCCACTGGAAATATAAGAGAAAGATCAGCACCACGCCGAGCCAGAATGCCGGCACCGACTGGATGGCGATATTGACCACCCGCACCAGGTGGTCGGTCGGCTTGCCGCGCCGCACCGCGGCGACCAGCCCGAGCGGAATGCCGACCAGCACGCCGAAGGCGATGCCGAAACTCGCCAGTTCCAGCGTTGCCGGGATGCGCTGCGCCAGGTCTTGCACAACGCTGTTGCCGGTGCCGAAGGAGCGGCCGAACTCGCCGCGAAACACCGATTCCATATAGCGCGCATATTGCACCACCAGCGGCTGATCGAGGCCCATCTGGCGCCGCATCTCGGCGCGCTGCTCGTTGGTGATGTCGGGATAGCGGCTGGTCACCGGATCGGACGGCAAGAGGTATGCCATCGAGAAGGCGACCGCGCTGATGCCGAACAGCACGACGAGCCCGATCGCGAGGCGTCTCAACACGTAAACAAGGATCGGTGGAAGGCGCATCTTGGTCACCGGATGGTCCGAAGAAGCCGCCCCGGCCAGGGGCCGGGACGGCAGGTCACGGGTGGGTCAGGCGCAGGGGCGCAGCCAGGAGAAGGTGATGGTGCCCCAGGGGAACTTGTTGACGTTGCAGATCCGGCTGGAGACCGCGGCGTTCCAGTTCACCTGGTAGAGCGGCGCCGCCAGGTGCTCGCCATTGAGGATGCCGAGCACTTCGGTCTGCAGCTTGCCGTAGGTCTCGGTGTCCTCCTGCGGCACCAGCAGGGCCGCCAGCACATCCTTGTCGAGCGTCGCGTTGGAGAACTGGATGTGGTTGGTGGCGCTGTCGGTGCGATACATCCAGTAGGCCCAGTACATGAAGTCGTTCCACCACGGCCCCATCGAGTGGATCGAGACCTTGAGGTCGCGCTTGCCCCAGGCGATGTCGTCGAAGGCGTTCTGGGTCAGCGGCTTGATCTGCATGTCGAGCCCGATGCCGCGCAGCGCATCCTGGATGATGACGCCGGCCGTCATGTTGCCCGAGCCCTGCACCACCGGCACTTCGAACGACGGCACGTTCCCGGCATACTTGCTCTCCGCCACCAGCTTCTTGGCGGCTTCGACATCGGTGGTGAATTCGGGGTCGGCGACATAGCCCGGCGTGTTGACGCCGACGAGGTTCTGCACCGGGGTACAGAAGCCCTTGCACACCTCGGTCACCAGCCGCTCATAGGGGATCGCCTTGATCACCGCTTCGCGGATTTTCGGATCGTCGAACGGCGGCACGTCGGGCTTCCAGCGCAGCACCGCCACGTCCTGCTGCGAGGGCACCGAGAACACCTTGGTGTTCGGCGATTTCGACAGCACCGAATATTCGTTGGGGGTCATGAAGGCGATATCCGCCTCGCCGCTTTCCATCAGCAGCATGCGGGTCTGCGCATCCGGCACCACCCGGAACATCACCTCAGAATAGAACGGCTTGGCATCGCCCCAGTAGTTCTTGTTGGCGACGGCCGTCAGGTACTCGCCGTTGCGCTGCTCGCCCAGCATGTAGGGCCCCGAGCCCATGGCGTTCTTCTTGATCCACTCGACGCACCAGGTGTCCTCGGCGGTGCGCCCGGCTTCGCAGGCAGCCTTCGACATCACCGTCAGCGACATCGAGGCGAAGTTGCGCAGCGCGTAGCGGCCCAGCCCATCCGGATAGGTGATCTCCAGCGTCTGCGGGTCCACCACCTTCATCTGGTCGACCTTGAAGATGCCGCCGGTCTCGATCTGCGTGGTGCCCCAGCCCATGCGTCCGACCAGCGCCCGCTCGATCGACCAGTAGACATCGTCGGCGGTGACGGGTGAGCCGTCCCAGAACTTGGCGGCCGGGTTGAGGTGGAAGGTCAGCACCTTGTTGTCGGCAGAGATCTCCCACGAGGTGGCGAGCCGCGGCACGATCCTGGTCTGGTCGGCGATGCCGGTGGCCGGATCGATCTCGTAGGTAACGAGCGTATCGAAAAACTCCATCGCCAGCTGGCCGACAAAGGCCGAGGTGTTCTGCGGATCGAGCGTCGCGGGATATTCGTGATGGAGATAGATGAGCCGCGGACCCGAGCCGACCTGGTCGGGGCTGAGCGGCGTGGGCGCGAACTCTGTCTGAGCGATGGCGGGCAGTGCGACGCTCGAGGCAGCGGCAGTCAGCAGCGCCGCGGCAAGCGGCAGAAATCTGCGTTTGGACATACTGATCCTCTCTTCCAAAGGGGGAGGCCAGTTCGTGCCTGGAAGCAGGGAGGAGGTCGCTTCCAGGTCCGATTGGCGACGAGGATCAGCATCAATTCCGGGGTGTCCCCGGACAAGTTCACCTTCGGCGCAAACGCGGATACCAAGGTATCGTTAGCGGCCCGCACTCTGTCGGCGCTATCGGGTCCACCGGCCGTGGCGTGTGGGCCTTCTCCCCTTGTGGGAGAAGGTGGCCGAAGGCCGGATGAGGGGTCCGCGCAACGAAGTGTAGCGCGCTCGGAGCGCAGCGACGGGCGACGGTGTACGCGGAGAGATACCCCTCATCCGCCCTTCGGGCACCTTCTCCCACAAGGGGAGAAGGCAACCACTCTACCGCCGGTGTGTTCCCCGACCTAAACCCCGAGCAGCGCCTTGACCTCCTTGGCCGTGGCCTTCCGCCCATAATCCGCCAGCTGGAAACTCTCGGCGAATTCCCCTGCCCCGGCCATGCCCGGCTGGGTGTACATGAACTCCGGCCAGTATTTGAGGATGAACGCCCGCTCGGCCGCCCAGTCGCCGATCCGGGGTGCTTCGTTGAGGAAGCCGCGCTCGAACGGCGCGAACTCGTAGAACTGCGTCGCATGCGCGGCGCAGGCCTTGAGCTTGGCATCGATCGAAGCGCCGACATCCACCACCACATCGTGCTTGTGCACGTCGATGGCGCCGTAATCGGTCATCTTCAGGCAGATCGGCGCATCGGCCAGCGGCGGCACCTCTGGCACGATATTGCCGTTGGTGCAGAAGCCCGACGCCTCGCGCACGGCCCGGCCGGCCGACCGGTTGTCGAGATGGCCGGGGCAATCGTCATGGAAGGTGATGACGATATCGGCCTGCCAGCGGCGGATCGCCGAGATCACCGCGGTGCGTACCGCGAGGTCGGGCACCAGCTCGCCATCGTGGATATCGAGGATCTCGTAGTCGAGCACTCCGAGATGGCGGGCGGCGGTATAGGCCTCGCGGGCCCGGCGACGCTTCAGCGGTTCGCGATCCATCTGGTAGTGGCCGGCATCGCCATTGGTCAGCGACATGAACTTGACGGCCGCACCCTTGTCGGCGAGGAGCCGCATCGTGCCGCCGGAGTACATTTCCGCTTCGTCGGGATGGGCTTCGACGACCAGAACTTTGAGCGGATAATTCATTTGCGGCTACTCCTTTGAAACGTTGGCGCGCAGCGCTGCGGCTGCCGCCTTGAGGGTCGCGCCACTGCGCGTGACGAACCCTTCGAGTTCGTCGAGGTCTGGGTGCTCCGAGAAATAGTCGTCCGGGGCGATCATCGTGCCCGCGGCGACGCCGTCCTCGAACAGCCGTGACAGGCGGATCAGTTCGAGGATCTCGCCCATCTCGGCATCGGGCTGGCGGGCCTGCCAGTCCGGATCGAACAGCGGGATCTGGTTCTTGTCCGAGCCCCAGACATTCTCGATGGTGAAGTTGGGGAAGCTGCCGGCGGCGAACAGCGCGCCCAGCACCGCCTGCCAATCGATCACCCCGTCGCCGCAGGCCCGCGTCTGTCGCTCCAGCCCGAGCGGGCGGGCGAACAGCACGATGTCGCGCATATGGGTCTTTTTCACATAGGGCGCGACGCGGCGGGTGGCCGCCACCGGGTCCTCGCCGCGCACCACCACATTGGCGAGATCGAGCGTCACCCCCAGCGCATCGGCGCCCACCTGTTCGACCAGCCGCACGATCTCCGCCGTGGTGATCTCTTCATGCGTCTCGACCGCGATGACCGCGCCGCGATCCCGAAGCACCGGCTTCAGTTTCAAGAGGAACTTTCGCGTCGCTTCGAGCTGGTCGGGCCAATCCACATCGGTGCGGTAGCGATCGATGGCATGAAGACCCCAGTCGTGCCGCTGGTAGTTGGCGGTATCGCCCCAGAGCGCCGTGCAGCCGATCGCCGTCGTCGCCTCGATCATCCTCGTCATGCCGAGCAGGTAATCGCCCTTGCCGACATCGCGGACCTCCGGCGCCTCGGGCGTGTTGTAGGGGTTGATCTTGCCCAGCCCCATTTCGAGGGAGAGCCCGAGTTCGTCGGCCCGCTGCTTCACTGCGGCGAGAAAGCCCTGGTCGAGCGTCGGCGAAACGTCGAGCACGGTGCGGAAGAACACCCCGGCATGGCCGAGTTCGGCGCAGCGCTCGATCAGCCCGAGCGGGCCGAGTTCGGCGGCGCGAGGAAATTTCCGCCCATCGATGCCGACGCGGATTTCGGGAATGTCTGTCACTGTCATGATGCGGGAACCGGATTGACGATGGGAGTTTCGAGCCCGAGGCCGCCGGGTACGGCGGCGATGAGCTGGCGCGTATAGGCGTGCTGCGGATTGGCGAGGACGGCCTTGGCCAGCCCTTCTTCGACCAGTTGCCCGCGATGCATCACCGCGATGCGGTCGGCGATATAGCCGGCGCTGACCACGTCATGGGTGATGTAGAGGACGGCGACCCCCTGCTCGTCGCGCAGCCGCGCGATCAGGTTGAGGATGTCGCGCCGGATCGACACGTCGAGCATCGATACCGGCTCGTCCGCCACCAGCAGTTTGGGCGATGCCGCCAGCGCCCGGGCGAGGCCGACGCGCTGGCGCTGGCCGCCCGACAGCTCATGCGGACGGCGGTCGAGATAGCTGGCGGTCGGGGTCAACCCGACTTCGGTGAGCAGCGCCGCCACCCGGCCTTCGACATCGGTCTTGTCGCCCCCGGGCGCCGAGATCACCGCCCGGCGCAGGTGGTGGCCGATCGTGTGCAGCGGGTTCAGCGAGCCATAGACATCCTGGAACACCATCTGCGCGGCGCGCGGCTGATGCGGCCGGCGGCGCGATACCGGCACCGGCGTCCGGCCATCGACCAGCACATCACCCGAACTCGGCCGGGTCAGCCCGGTGACGATCCGCCCAAAGGTCGATTTGCCGCTGCCCGAAGCGCCGACCAGCGCCACGATCTCGCCCGGCGCCAACCGGAACGACACATCGTTGACCGCCACCAGGGCCGAGCGGCCGGTGAGCGGGTTTGTGCCATAGGCCTTGGTGAGATGCGCGGTTTCCAGCACCGGATGCGCCACCGATTTCGGCCGCGCCACCGGCGGGGTCGAGAAATCGACCTTCGGCGTCGCCGTCAGCAGCGCCTTCGAATACGGGTGCTGCTGGTGCTGCCGGAACTCCACTACGGGCGCCGTCTCGACGATCTTGCCGTCTTTCATCACCGCGATGCGGTCGGCCACTTCGAACAATAGCGGCAGGTCGTGGGTGATCAGCAGTACGGCAAAGCCCATCTGCCGCTGCAGCGCCTTCACCGTGACGAAGATTTCCTTCTGCACGATCACATCGAGCGCCGTGGTCGGCTCGTCGAGAATGATCAGCTTCGGCTCGAGCGCCAGCGCCATGGCGATCACCACGCGCTGCCGCTGCCCGCCCGACAGCTCATGCGGGAAGGCCCGCAGGCGTTTGGGGTCGATATCGACCATCTGCAGCAGTTCGGCCGGCGTCCGCCGCACCGCCGCGCCGCCGCGGTCGAGCGCTTCCTTGAGCTGCCACTCGATCCGCTTCACCGGATTGAGCGAGGTCAAGGAGTTCTGCAGCACGATCGAGGCGGTGCGCCAGCGCAGCGCCCGCACGGCATTGTCGTCTCCCGACAGCATGTCGTTGCCGGCAATACGGATCTCGCCGCCGGTGATGATCCCCGGCGCCCGCAGCAGCCGCAGGATCGATTGCGCGATCGTCGACTTGCCGCAGCCGGATTCGCCGGCGAGCCCCATGAACTCGCCCGGCGCGATGCTGAACGACACCCGGTCGACCGCCGGGATGATGCCGGTCTCGCCGGCATAGCCGACGCTGAGATCGACGATATCGAGAGCGGGGATATCAGGCATCGCGCTTCACCGGGGTCATGAGCGTGGCGCTCGGTTTCTTGACGCCGGCCCGGCGCAGCAGCCGATCGGCCCGCAGCCGCGGGTTGCCGATCTCGTCGACCGCATTGTTGATCAGCGCCAGGGAGAAGGCAGTGAGGGCGATCGCCATGCCGGGGACGACGAAGGTCCACCAGGCGCCGCGGATCAGCGCCGAGCTGTTCTGCGCCCAGAACAGCATCGAGCCCCAGGTGATCTGCCCGCCATCGCCGAGCCCGAGGAATTCGAGCGAGGCCTGCGCGGTAATGGCGAAGATCACCTGGTTGACGAAATAGGCGGCAACCACCGAGCCCATATTGGGCAGCAGTTCGACCGCGACGATGCGCCAGCGGCTTTCGCCCACATCCTCGGCGGCAGCGATGAACTCGCGCTCCCTGAGGCTGAGCGCCTGCGAGCGGAACAGGCGCGCCCCGAAGGCCCAGCCGGTAATGGTCAGCACCATGATCATGGTGAGCGGCCCGGGCGGCAGGAACGCCGCCAGCACCACCACCAGCGGCAGGCCGGGGATGACGAGGAAGACATTGGTGACCAGCGTCAGCACGTCATCGACCCAGCCGCGGAAATAGGCGGCGGTGAGCGCCACGACCAATGCCAGCAGCGTGGTCAGCACCGCGATCGAGAAGGCCACCCAGAGGGTGTTCTGCCCGCCATAGAGGAACTGGCTCAACACGTCCTGCCCCTGCCCGGTAGTGCCGAACAGATGGGCCAGCGAGGGCGGCTCGTTGATGCCGCCGGTGGCGCGTTTCGGATTATAGGGCGCCAGCAGCTGCGCCAGCGCGCTGGCGGCGACCAGGGCCCCGAGAATGACCAGCCCGACCGTCACCGGGATCGAACCGAGGAGTTGCCGGCGCGCCTTCGCGCCAAAACTTTCGCTGAGCGACATCTAGGCCTCCCCGCCCGTCCGCACCCGCGGATCGAGCAGCACGTAGAGCGTGTCGACGAGGAAATTCGCCGCCAGCACCGACAGGGTGATGATGAGGAACAGCGCCTGCATCAGCGGGTAATCGACGGCGCTGACGGCGCGCATCAGCGCATAACCGAGGCCGGGATAGGTGAAGACGATCTCGGTCAGCAGTTGCCCCGAGAACACCGCCCCCACCGCAGCGCCGAGCGCCGTGATGTTGGGGAGCAGCGCCGTGCGCACCGCATGCGACAGCAGCACCCGCCGCGGCTTCAGCCCCTTGGCTTCGGCGAGCGTCAGGTAATCCTCGCTCAGCACGCCAATCATGGCGTTGCGCATGTTGAGCGTCCACGGCCCGAGCGACACCAGCACAATGGTGAAGGCCGGCGCGATCAGGTGCAGCAGGATATCGCCGATGCCCTGGAGGTTCAGGGCCGGCGGGTTGACGCTCGAATAGGCGTTGCCCATCGGGAACCAGCCGAGCTTGAAGCAGAAGACGTAGAACAGCAGCAGCGCCAGGAAGAAATACGGGAACGAGCCGAGGAACAGCAGCACCGGCGGCGTCAGCCGGTCGAACCAGCCACCGCGCCGCCACGCCGCGATGGCGCCGAGCACCGAGCCGAGCACGAAACTGAGCAGCACCGAGGTAAGACCCAGGAGGATCGACCAGCCGAAACCCGCGCCGATCACCGCCATCACCGGCGCGGGAAAGTTGGAGAGCGAGCGGCCGAAATCGCCGCGCAGCACATTGCCGAGGTAAGCAACATATTGCTGCAGCAGCGGCTCGTCGGTGAGCCCGTAAGCCGCCTTCAGCGCCGCCAGCGACTCGGCGTTCAGCGAAGTCGAATAGGTGGCGACGATAGTCGACGCCGGATCGCCCGGGGTCAGCCGCGGCAGGAAGAAGTTGACGGTGATGGCGACGAAGGCTGCCAGCACGTAAAACGCCAATCGCTTCGCAATGTAATACATCGACGGGCTCCGGAGAAAGGGAGGCTCCCACCCGCTGAAGGCGGGAGCTCCGGTTATTGCCTGGAGTGCTCACGGTCGGACGGACCAACCACCGGCTGTCATCCCTGCGAAGGCAGGGACCCATTCATCCACCTGCGCCAGCTGCGAGTTGGGTCCCTGCCTTCGCAGGGATGACAGCCGGTGAGAGTGGCGAGAGCCAGTGGCCTCAATCAGACAGTGGAACGCTCCTAAGTAAGCAAGGCAGTTATTCGGCGCGGCGGGCCAGGTGCGGCCAGACCAGCAGCGGACCATTGGTCATCTGCAGGCTGAGCGGCGCATAGGGGTCCTGCTCGTTCGGGAAGCCGGTGAAGCGACGGGTGTTGTAGAGACCCCAATCCGGCTGCTCGTAGAGCGGGATGGCGGGCGCCGCCGCCGAGAACATGCCTTCGAGTTCGGCGATGATCGCCTTCTGCTCGGCCGCATCGGTCGACGCGGCGAACTTGGCCAGCAGTTCATCGACCTTGGGATCGCCATAGCGCTGCTGGTTGTTGGGCGAGGCTTCGCCGACCGGCTTCACCGAAGTGGTCGCCATGTTGTTGCGGTAGAACTCGAACGGCGTCGCCGTGCGCTGCGCGGTGCCGAGCGACAGCTGGAACTGGCCGGTAAAGGTCGAGTTGGTCCAGCTGTCCGCCGTGGTGGTGCGGAGCGTCACGTCGATGCCGATATCCTTCAAATTCTCGGCGACGATCTGGCAGGCCGACACCCAGTCGTTCCAGCCCGAGGGCACGATGATGTCGTATTTCAGCGGCTTGCCGTCCTTGCCGACGCGAATACCGTCGGCGCCCTTGGTGTAGCCGGCCTCGTCGAGCATCTTGTTGGCGGCATCGGGGTCCATGCTGACCCACGAGGCGCCCGCTTCGATCACCTTGGGGTCGAGCCAGTCCTTGAACGGCGCTTCCGGCAGGCCGGTGGCATTGGCGGCAACCGACTTGCCCCACACGCCGGTATTGATCATGCGCTGCCGATCGAGCGCCATGCTCATGGCCTTGCGCACCACGGTATCGCCCAGCGCCCCGTCAGTGGTGTTGGCGAGCAGCAGCACCACCGAGGTGCGCGGCCACCAATAGCCGAAATGCTCGGGATCGAGCGGCACGAAGGTCACATCAGGGTCGGGCACCAGCCCACCCCAGTCGAGATTGCCCGAGAGCGTCGCGGCGCTGACCTGGTCATTGCCGTTGAAACCCTGGACGAACACGCCCTCGATGTTGAGCGGCTGCCAGTAATTGGGGTTCTTGGTCACCTGGTAGCGATCGGTGCCGAAGGCATCGATGGTGGTGAACGGCCCGGTGCCGACCGGATCGGGGTTCTCGAAGGTCACCGGGTCGGCGACATCCTTCCAGACATGCTGGGGCACGATGAACTGGTCGACCAGCGAATAGAGGCCGGGCGTGTAGGTCGACGAGAAGGTGAACTTCACCGTCTTGGCATCCACCGCCTCGACTGCCGACAGATATTGCCCGAAGGCCCCGGCTGCCGGGCCGATCAGGCCCGGGTTGGCCTTCATCAGGTTGAAGGTGAACACCACGTCGTCGGCGCTGAACGGCTGGCCATCCGACCACTTGACGTCGTCGCGCAGCGTCAGCGTCAGGCTCAGCGCATCGGCCGACCATTCATAGGCGGTCGCCAGCCACGGATCGAGCTTGCCGGTGGCATAGTTCTGGATCATCAGCGGCTCGTACATGGTCCGCGTGCTGACCCAGCGCGCCGTCGGCGAGAACGGGTTGAAGGTGCGGGTGAAGCTGTTGCCGCCCTCGGCCACGATCCGCACCAGCTGGTCGAGCGGGACTTCGGCGAGCGCCGGAGCGGTGACGGCAAAGGCGGATACGCTGGCCAGCGCCCCAAGCGCCAGGGCGCGAAGGCTTGTGCGCAAACGTCCGATCAAGCCCGGGGAGGGCTTCTTAGGCACTGAATTGGTATGCATAATCGTCTCCGGGGAATGGGTGCTTCTCATCAAGTGGTCCAATCTCCTCACGGGAGGCCGCGTGCCGCGCTGCCTCCCGTGAACACACGTTCTCGAGCATGCTCGAGCGCGAGTTCTACGGCCCCCGCCCGCACGGCATTGCTGCTCACCGCGGTCGGGACAATCTGTGGAATGGCGATCGGCAGGGTCTTGAGGATGTCGGCGACGCTGTCCGCCAGCGCCCGTCCTCCGGCGCGGCCGATGGCCCCGCCCAACACCACCATCTCCGGGTCGAGAATACCGATCGCGCCGGTCAGCGCCGCGGCGACGCGGTAGCCGAGTTCGGCGAAGAATTTCGGATGCTTGTCGCTGAGCGCCGCCTGGCGGATCGCCTCGACGCTGTCCGGTCCGCGCAACTGGTGCGCGGCCACCAGGGCGTCGATCGCCGGCACGTCGAGCAGCGCTTCGACCAGCGCCATCTTCACCGGCTCACCGGGCCTCGCCATCCGGTCGGGCACCATCGCCCCGCCCAGTTCGCCCGCCGTGCCGGTCGAACCATGCATCAGCCGCCCGCCGATCACCACACCGGCGCCGACGCCGTCGCCCACCCAGAACAGGATGAACGATTGCACGCCATTGGCGGCGCCGCAGGCCATCTCCTCGATGGCGACGAGGTTCACGTCGTTCTCGATCAGCACATGGCGATGCCCGAGCACGCCCTCGAGCGCCTCGGGGATATGGTAGCCCTCCCAGTTGGGGAGCTGCTGGCCCTTGCGGAGGTTCCCTGCCCTGACATCGACGATGCCGGGGAGGCCCACCACCAATTGGTCGATCTCGCGCACCGTGATCCCGGCTTCCCGGGTGACGCTGTCGAGCACCGAGGTCAGCCGCTCATGCGCGTCGTAGCGATCGCCCGGCTCGGCCGCGTGCCGGAAGCTGGCAATGGTGTTGCCGGTGATATCGGAAATGGCGGCATCGATGCCGTGGGAGCCGACATCGATGCCTGCGACGAACCCCGAGCGCGGCTCGAGGCTCCACAAGCCGGCCTTGGGGCCATAAGTGCCGGCTTTTTCTCCGTCACGACGGATGAGATTGGCGGATTCGAGCCGCCGCAGCAGATCCGACATCGCCGGCTTCGACAGCCCGGTAAAGGCTTCGAGCTCCATGCGCGTCAGCGACCCCTCCGAGAGCAGCCGCTGCAACACGGCTTTCTCGTTGAGGTTGCGGAGCAACCTGGGGCTGCCGGATAGGATCTGCATGTCCATCTCAGACCGTCTGGTAACTTTCCTTACAGTCTGATATCGAACCATCCCGAACGTATTGTCAAGCCGCTCTCAACCGCCTCGCTGCCCCTGTGGATGTCCGATGACCGCTGCCCTCCCGATTACCCTGCTTGACCAAAGACTAAGCGCCGGTCGCGAGCTGCTGCGCCGCCATGGCCTCGATGCCATCGTCGCCTTCTCGGCGCCGCGCGGCCTCGCCGCCGCGACCCAGTCGAGCGGCAATATCGGCTGGTTCACCAACTTCACCCCGATGTGGGCGCCCTCCATGCTGGTGATCACCGCCACCGATGCGGTGATCGTTGCTCCCGGCAAGAACGAGGCCCGGTTGTTCACCACCCGGGTCGGCAACCTCTACGCGGTCGAGATCGCCGGCCCGCAGGGCCTCGTCGCTCGTGCCTCGGCCCTCGCCAATGCCGGCCGCTGGCGGGTCGGCGTCGCCGGCGCCGACGAGATGACGGCAAAGCTGGCCGCGACCTTCGCCTCGTCCTTTCCGCGCATGGTGCGGATCGATCCGATCCTCCAGGCCATGCGGCTCGACCGCGATCCCATGGAGACCGCCCTCCACCGCCGCGCCGCCGAAATCTCCGATGCCATGGTCGCCCGCGCCTTCGCCTATGCGGCCCAGCCCCAGGCCACTCCGGCCAGGCTGATGGCCGAGGTCGAGCATGCCGGTCGCGAGCTCGGCGCCGACGTTTCACGCCTCTGGCTCTCCACCGGCCCCGAACCGCCGGTGACCTATTTCGAGATGTTCGAGCTGCCGCCTGCCATTCGACCGGGCGACCGCGTGCAGCTGGGCACCATGGTGTCGTTCGAAGGCTACTTCGCCCAGGGGCTCCGCATCGGCAGCCGCGGCAAGCCGACGCCCGAGCTCAGCGATGCCGCCGCCCGCCTCATCGACATCCAGGACGCCGCGCTCGCCGTCCTCGTCCCCGGCCGTCCGGTGCACGACCTGGTCGACCTGATCGAGGCCCAAATCGACGCCATGTGCCCCTACAGCCGCGACAGCGATCCGTTCCGCTTCCAGTCCTGCCACGGCCTCGGCCTCGACTACAGCGAACCCGGCCTCGCCGAAGCGCTGTCGCCGCGCCGCGACAAATCCCGCGATGCCACCGGGCCGCTGCTCAGGCCCGGCATGGTGTTCGAGATCCACCCCAACTTCACCCTGCCCGCCCTCGGCCATGTCTGCGCGGGCGATGTCGCGCTGGTCACCGAAACCGGCGCCGAATGGCTGACCCGCTTCCCCCGCGGCATCTTCCGGATCGATTAGGAGTTTTGCGATTTGGGGCCGCACCTCAAACCCTGCCCACCCACCGGCGTCATCCCCGCGCAGGCGGGGACCCAGTGGGATCTCTCAGCTGCAGCGATTGCAGCAGCATCCCACTAGGTTCCCGCCTGCGCGGGAATGACGTCCGTGGGCGCTGAGCCGCATGCCAGCCCCGTCCCCAGAGCACTCCAGGAGCCTCCGATGTTCTCACTCATGCGCGGCAGCATTCCCGACGCCGGCAACGACCCGCTCGACGCCATCAGCAAGGCCGCCGCCCTCGGCGCCGCCGAAATCACCTTCTACAGCCTGTTCGAACTGAGCCCGACGCTCGACCCGGCCGTGCTGCGTGAACTCAAGGCCGAAGCCGACAGCCTCGGCCTCGCCATCGCCGCCAGCCTCGACTGGCTCAACCCGCTGCGGCTCGACCGCCACGCCCGTGAAGTGCAACTGGGTGACGGCGACCTCGCCCGCGGTGTCCGACGGTTGCTCGAAACGGGCGCGTCGCTCGGCATGCGCGAGATGTTCTTCACCATCGGCACGCTCGAAGACCGTGCCGGCAACTGGCCCGCCCAGCTCGACGCCGTCGCCGCGCTGCTCACCGGTCTCAAGCCGGTACTGGCCGATCTCGGCATGCGCACGCTGGTCAAGACCCACGAGGAGATCACTTCCTGGGAGTGCCTCGCGCTGGTCGAGCGTGTCGGCGCCGACACGCTCGGCGTCTCCTACGACCCCGCCAATATGCTGGTCCGCCTCGAAGACCCCCTCGCCGCCGCCCGCCGCCTCGCCCCGCACGTCACCCAGGTGCACATCGACGACGCCACCCTGAGCTTCGAAGGCGACGCTGCTCTCCGCCGCCACCTCGCCCCCGTCGGCCAAGGCCTCATCGACTGGCCGAGCCTTCTCGCCCTGCTCCCCACCGCCAGGCCGCTGATCGAACTCCATCGCGGCCAGTTCGCCATCCCGGCCTTCGACCCCGCCTGGCTGGCCAGCCAGCCCTATATCCAGCTCGCCGAATACGCCGCCCTCATCCGCTCGGCCCACCTCAAGCGCGACCAGGCGCCGATCGACCAGAACGACATCACCCTGCGCCTGCCGGCGGCATTGGCGCTCTGCAGGACCTGACGCGGCCACGCCGCGTCAGGTCCGTGGGGACCGCCGCGCCTCGACACCTCAATCATCAAAATGCCCCCAGTTGGCGAAGGCTGCGCCCTGTAGCCGGGTGACGTCCGGGTCTGGCGCCGGCCACTCGGTCTTGCCCTTCGGCAGCGGCAGGTCGCGTGACGAGTGAGAGGGCTGCCAGCCCAGCGTCTGCTCGGGATCGTTGACGTACCAGGCGCGGTCATTGTCCGAAATCGCGAACACCGTGCGATAGCCGAGTTCCGGCGCATCGAGCGCGGTGGTGACGAGGCTCACCAGGTCGTCGCGATCGACATAGAGCTTGAGATCGCGCGTGGTGTTCGGCGGGTTGGCGGCGCAGATCCGCACGCTCATGCAGCCAATGCCGAACTTGTCGTGATAGAGCCGCCCCAGGTTCTCGCCGAACAGCTTGCTGACGGCATAGAGCGTGTCGGGCCGCGGCTCGGCGTGGACATCGAGCGGCACCGCGGTCGCCGGATACATCCCCAGCACATGGTAGGATGAAGCATAGACGACGCGACCGACCCCGGCTTTCCGCGCCGCATCGAAAATGTTGTAGGTGCCGGCAATATTGGCATCGAGGATCTGCTGCCACGGCGCCTCGCTGGACATGCCGCCCAGATGCACCACCGCCGAAATATCCTGCCGCATCAGTTCGTCCACCGCGGCGCGATCGGCAAGGTCGGCGCGCACCACCGTGCCATCGTCGACAGGCTCGACGATATCGGTCGCCAGCACCGCTCTCCCCGCTTCGGCAAACCGCGCCCGAAAATGCGTGCCGAGCCTGCCGGCGGCTCCAGTCAACAGGATTTGCGGCATGATTTTCCTCAGGGGGGCGGAAACACAGGGGCGCCGGCCCGGCCGCGACACGGCGCGGGTCAGGACCCGAGTATAGGAATGCTCCGGCCGGCCGCAAATCTGCTTGGGGCCGCCGCAACACCCGGCACCCGATAAATCATACTTCTTTTCTGTTGGCCAGCCCAGCGGCGTGACGCGGTTGCGTTGACATGGCGCTTTCGAGGGTGATAGCAGAAAGAAATAGTACTAATTTGGCGACGGGAGATGCCGGTGACGTTCGACGAGATCAAATCGAAGATCGGCTCCGGTCTGCTGTCTTTCCCGGTGACCGATTTCGGCGCTGACGGCGAGTTCGACGCCACCTCCTACGCCGGGCGCCTGCAATGGCTCTCGTCCTACGGCGCGGCCGGGCTGTTCGCGGCCGGCGGCACCGGCGAGTTCTTCTCGATCGGCTACGACGAGTATGACGCGGTCATCCGCACCGCGGTCGAGAACAGCGCCGCCGACGTGCCGGTGCTGGCCGGTGTCGGCTACGGCACTCGCATGGCGGTGGATCTGGCGAAGCGCGCCGAGCGGGCCGGCGCCGCCGGCATCCTGGTGCTGCCGCATTACCTGATGTTCGCCGAGGAACAGGGCGTCATCGCCCATATGCAGGCGATCTGCCGGTCGGTCGGCCTCGGCGTCATTTATTATGCCCGCGACAACACCCGGCTTTCTCCCGCCGGGCTCGAGCAACTGGCCGAAAACTGCCCCAACTTCATCGGCTACAAGGACGGCATCGGCGACCTGCAGCTGATGCAGCGCGTCGCGCACCGGCTCGGTGACCGCGTCGTCCATATCGGCGGCCTGCCCACCGCCGAAGTGTTCGCCCAGCCCTATCTCGAGATGGGAGTCACCACCTATTCCTCGGCCGTGTTCAACTTCGTGCCCGAGCTGGCCTTGCGCTTTTACAGCGCCGTGCGGCAGCGCGATACGAAGGTGATCGACGGCCTGATGAAGAGCTTCTACCTGCCGCTGATCGAACTGCGCGACAGGAAGCGCGGCTATGCCGTGTCGATGATCAAGGCCGGCGCCGAGCTGGTCGGCCGCCCGGCCGGCAAGGTCCGCACCCCGCTCACCGAGCTCGACGCCGCCGAGCGCCGGGTGCTCGCGGATCTCATTGCAGCCCACGCCTGACGGCTCTCCCTTATCCTCCCCCGCGTGGCGGGGGAGGATCAAAGGCAAGTGAGCCCCCCTTACGCCCCATACGGGTCCCAGCCATTGGCCTGGAACAGCGCGATGATGTATCCGAAGCAGAAGGCGAACGCCGTTTCCATCGAGTTGTCGGCATCGATATGCGGCACGTGGTCGGGCATGATCATCCCGTCATAGCCGACCTCGTGGTAGATCTTCAGCGCCGCCGGCATGTCCATGTCGCCGGCATCGGGGAACTCCTCGGTGAACGAGTAGCGGCCGCCCTTGATGTTGCGGAAGTGCACGTTGAAGATCTTCTTGCGGCTGCCGAACCAGCGGATCACCTCGCCGATCTCGGACCGCGGGTCTTCCATCCCCTCGGCCACCGTGCCCTGGCAGAAATTGAGCCCGTGATAGGGGCTCTCCGCGGTCTCGACGAACCGCATCAGCCCTTCGACGCTCGACAGCACCCGACTCTCGAAGCCGCGATAGCCCGGCGGCGTCATCGGGTCGTGCGGATGGCAGGCGAGCCGCACCTTGCTGGCCGTCGCCACCGGCACCACGCGCTCGAGGAAATACTCGATGCGCTCCCAGAACTCCTCGGCGCCGACCTTGCCGGCGATCGTCAGGGTGTCGCCATCGGTCGCCTGGTCGGCTCGCCACGTCGAGAGCACCGCCCCGCCCCGCCCGGTTTCCGAGGTGGTGCGCGGAATGCCCAGGACGTTGAAATTATACTTGGCCGCGCCGATCCCGGCCTCCGCCAGCGCCTCGATGATCCTGCAGATGCCGTCGATCTCGCGATCCCGCTCGCCCGGCTTGCCCAGCACGATGCCCGGTGACTGGTGCTGGCGTTCGATGCCCGAGGAGGGGAGCGGCAGCTGCACCATGTCGAGCACCAGGCCGAACTTGTCGACATGCTCGGCATGCCGCATCAGGATGTCGCGATCCCATTGCCAGGGGTCGCCGACCGGATCGATGCAGACGTGCCGGACGCCCAGCTGGGCGAGCTGCCTGAGGTAGCGATCCCCGACCTTGGCGAACTGGTCACCGCCGAGCTGCGTGCCGACATACATTCTTCCCCTCCAAAAATATGACTTCTTGAAAGCAGTATGATAGTTTCCGCGGATCGGCAACCGCGGCCGCGCATCGCCCTCTTCCGCTGCCCGGCCGCGACGCCTATGAATGGCCCCGCAACGACCGACGAACGGCAGCTCAACGCGTAATGTCACCCAGCCCCGCCATGCACCTGACCGACCGGGTCAAGCTCGACCTGCTGCGGCTGATCGAGACCACCGGCCTAGCTCCCGGCGACAAGCTGCCGCCCGCCGATCGGCTCTGCGCGCAGTTTTCCGTGAGCCGCACCGTGGTGCGCGAGGCGATCGCCAGCCTCAAGGCCGAGGGGCGGCTGCGCTCGCTGCGCGGCAGCGGCGTCTATGTCAGCAAGCCTCCCCAGCCCGTTGGCGGCCTGTCCATGCTGATGGCAGCCCCCGAGGAGATCGGCGACGTGCTGGATTTCCTCGAGTTCCGCATCAGCGTCGAGGTCGAGGCGGCGGGGCTCGCCGCGGAGCGCCGGACCGAAACCAACCTTCTGCGCATGGAGCAGGCGATGACCCAGTTCAACCGCCAGCTCGGCGACCACACGCTCGCCACCGACGCCGACCGCGCCTTCCACCGCGCCATCGCCGACGCCACCAACAACCAGCGCTTTCGCCTGTTCGTCGACGAGATGGGCGAGCGGCTGATCCCGCGCCGCGCGCTGGGCGCCAGTTTCTCCGACGACACCAGCAAGTCGGCCTTCCTCGACGTCATCCGCGCCGAGCACCAGCGCATCTTCAACGCCATCAGCGACCGGAAGCCCGACGAGGCTCGCATCGCCATGCGGCAGCACCTCGAAGGCGGCCGCCGCCGCTATCGCGAATGGAGCCTCGCGCAGGAGGATACGGCGCAGTGACCGCCCATCAGATCACCACTGTCGCCGCCGACCGCTGCGATATCGGCGAGAGCCCGGTCTGGGATGGGCGCACCGGTCTGCTCTACTGGGTCGATATCACCCCCGGCACCATCCATCGCATCGACCCGGCCACCGGCACGCGGCAGCGTTGGGAGTTCGGCGAACCGGTGGGTGCACTGGGGCTTTGCCGGTCCGGCAGACTGGTGGTCGCGCTCAAAAGCACGGTGATCCTGTTCGACCCGCGCGATGGCAGCCGGCAGCCGCTCGCCGCCGTCACCCACGCCAAGCCGGCGATGCGGCTCAACGATGGCAAGGTCGGCCCCGATGGCGCCTTCTGGGTCGGCTCGATGGATGCGAGCGGCGAAGCCAACCCCGCCGGCGTGCTCTACCGCGTCGCGCCCGATGGCCGCGTCGGCACCGTCACCGAGGGCTTTCGCATTTCCAACGGCCTTGCCTGGGATGGCGCGGGCACCCGCATGTATCACTCGGACTCGCGCGGCATCTGGGTCGATATCTACGATTTCGATCCGTCGACCGGCGCCGCCAGCAACCGCCGCCGCTGGCTCGAACTCGACGAACTGACCGGCCGCCCCGATGGCGGCGCCTGCGACGTCGATGGCAATTACTGGTCAGGCGGCGCCTCGGCCAGCCGCCTCAACTGCTTCTCGCCTGACGGCAAGCTGCTGAAATGGGTCGAGCTGCCGAACTTCCGCCCCACCATGCCCTGCTTCGGCGGCCCGGATCTGACGACGCTCTATGTCCCGAGCCTCAGCGCCGGGGTGTCGGCGGAGGACCTGGCGAAATGGCCGCTTTGTGGGGCGATGGTGAGCCTTCCGAGTGGGACACGTGGTGTGCCGGTGACGCGGTTCGCGGACTGAGCACTCTTTCTGCTCCCCTCCCCCTTGAGGGGAGGGGTTGGGGGTGGGGGGGTCCATCGGTGATCACTGCACCACCCCCTCCCTCAATCCCTCCCCTCAAGGGGGAGGGAGGCGGCGCCGCACCGCCGGTGGCCATCTCCAACAGCCGCTCCACCCACGTGCATCACTTCGTGCACCCAGACCACATCTGCACATTTTTTCTGCATATCATCCCTCAATGCACACATCTCCATATGCCGTTCCGCGAGTCTGTGCATAATCGGCTCGACCATCATCGAGGGGCCGCGCCTTGCAGATTTCTCCCGTTACCGCCGTGCACCAGGCCCTTGCCGCCCTCGCCGCCTATGACGACCCGGCGACCTTCATTAGCCTCAAGCCTGAAGCCGCGCTGCTGGCCGAAGCCGCCGCGCTCGAGGCCGCCGGCCCCTCAGGCAAGCCGCTCTACGGCCTGATCTTTGCGGTGAAGGACAATATCGACGCGACCGGCCTCCCCACCACCGCCGCCTGCCCCGACTTTGCCTATACCCCTGCCGGCTCCGCCTTCGTCGTGGCACGGCTCGAGGCGGCGGGAGCGATTGTGCTGGGCAAGACCAATCTCGATCAGTTCGCCACCGGCCTCGTCGGCGTGCGCTCGCCCTATGGCGTGCCGCGCAATGTCCAGCGCGCCGACCTGGTGCCGGGTGGCTCGAGCTCGGGCTCGGCCGTGGCGGTCGCCGCCGGCATCGTCCATTTCGCGCTCGGTACCGACACCGCCGGCTCGGGCCGCATCCCGGCCGGCATGAACGGCATCGTCGGGTTGAAGCCGAGCCTCGGGCTGTTCTCGGCCAGCGGCATGGTGCCGGCCTGCCGCACCCTCGACACCATCTCGGTCTTCGCCCGCGACGTCGCCACCGCCTTCCGCGTCACCACGGTCGCCGCCGCCTATGATGCCGCCGACGCCTGGTCGCGCCCGCTGCCAGCGCCGAGTCTTTCCACCGCGCCGCCAAGCCTGCGGGTCGGTGTACCGCACCCGGCGCAGCGCAAATTCTTCGGCGACGCAGCGGCCGAGGCCTCCTACGCCGCCGACCTCGAACGCCTCGCGGCGCTCGGCGCCCAGATCGTCGAGGTGGATTTCGAACCGCTGCACGCCGTGGCCCGGCTGCTCTACGAAGGCCCGTGGGTGGCCGAGCGCTATGCCGCCACCAGAGCGCTGCTCGAGGCGAGCCCGAGTTCCTTCCACCCGGTGACCCGCAAGATCATCGAAGGCGCCCGCGGCCTCACCGCGGTCTCGGTCTTCGAGGCGACCTACAAGCTGATGGATCTGAAGCGCGCCGTAGCGCCGCTCCTCGCCCGGCTCGATTGCCTCGCCGTACCGACGGTGCCGCGCGCCTACACCGTGGCCGAGCTCGCGGCCGACCCGATCACTCTCAACTCCAACCTCGGCAGCTACACCAACTTCGTCAACCTGCTCGATCTCGCTGCCCTGTCGGTGCCGACGGCCGACCGCGCCGACGGCCTGCGCGGCAGCCTGACGCTGATCGGCCGCGCCGGCAGCGACGGCTATCTCGCGGGCATCGGCATGGCGCTGACCGGTGAAGCAACCAGCGCCCCCATCCGCGCGCCGGCCGACCGCATCGAGATCGCCGTGGTCGGCGCCCATCTCTCCGGCCTGCCGCTCAATGGCGAGCTCACCGGCCTCGGCGGCAATTTCCTGCGCACGGCCACCACCACGCCCGACTACCGCCTCTACGCCCTCCCCGGCACCACCCCGCCCAAGCCCGGCCTGCTGCGCGTCGCCGACGGCACCGGCGCGGGCGTCGCCACCGAACTCTGGTCGCTCGACGCCGCGAGCTTCGGCACGTTCGTCGCCAAGATCCCAGCGCCGCTGGGCATCGGCACGCTGCGCCTGGCTGACGGCACCACGGCCAAGGGGTTTTTGGTGGAAGCCGAGGCAGTCAAGGGCGCGCGGGATATTTCGGAGTTCGGCGGCTGGCGGGGTTTTCTGGCGGCAAGCGCTGGATGAGCAGCTCATCCTCCCCCGCGTGGCGGGGGAGGGGGACCAGCGAAGCTGGTGG
>Ga0209922_101618_pt1 | contig 21310 bp, 18 predicted proteins | sample ThiBiot_500_biof_FD_183946 | JGI IMG/M metagenome (GOLD analysis project Ga0209922, IMG submission 183946) | Wastewater bioreactor microbial communities from Cape Town, South Africa - Thiocy_expt_500_biof (SPAdes) | ecosystem: Engineered > Bioreactor > Thiocyanate-remediating > Anaerobic-Aerobic ...
AGAACTTCTCCCAGAACTTCTCCACGTGCGGGATGTGGTTCTTGCGGTAGCTGCCGAGGATCGTGCCGTCGGCGTCGACGACGACGGCCGTGTTGTAGTACACCCCGGTCTGCGCCTCTTCGTAGATCGGGAGGACCATCACCATGTGGAGCTCGCGGGCGAGCGCCGCGAACCGCTGCACGATGGGTCCGTCGACGGGCTCCGCGTAGCGGTAGTACTTCTTGTCCTGCGTGATCCCGAAGTACGGGCCGTAGAAGAGCTCCTGGAAGCAGATGACCTGGGCGCCCTGAGCGGCCGCGTCGCGCGCGAACTGCTCATGCTTGTCCAGCATCGATTCCTTGTCGCCGGTCCACGTCGTCTGCGTGATCGCTGCGCGCACTGTGACCATCTGTCTGTCCTTTCGAAGGCTTCACCGCTGCTTCTGATACTGTTCAACTTGAACATTTCGCGACCGTTTCTGACTGTGACGCCGCCGTAACACTTCGGTGGAGGGTCACGAGAGATGAGAGGCATCCGTGATCCGTCTCGAAGCGATCGAGGATCGCACCCCGTTCGGCATCGCGGCGGAGATCTCTCGACACGTCGAGGCGGGTGATCTCGCCCCGGGGGAACGACTTCCCACGGTGCGCGAGGTGGCGGCCCGCCTCGGGGTGTCGATCGGGACCGTGTCGACGGCCTGGAGTGCACTGTCTGCTTCCGGCGTGATCGTCTCGCGCGGTCGCGCCGGCTCCTTCGTGCGTTCGCGGCCCGCGGAGTGGCTGAGTCCGCGGGTACAAGGCCTGAACGGCGACACCGGGAACATCCGGCTCGATCTGTCGGGCGGCACTCCCGACGCGGCGATGCTGCCGGCGCTCGACGCGGCGCTGCCGCATCTGGCGGCTCGAGCCGACACCGGGCGCTATTCGGAGGTACCGACGCTCCCCGAACTGGAAGAACTGCTTCGCCGCAGCTGGCCTCAGCCGGATGTCGCGGCGCTCGCGATCGTCGATGGGGCGATGGATGGCATCTCGCGAACGCTCGAGCAGGTCGTGCGCTTCGGCGATCGGGTCGTCGTGGAATCGCCCGGCTTCCCGTACCTTTTCGACCTCGTCGAGGCCGTGCATGCCGTGCCTGTCCCGGTTGAGCTGGATGCCGACGGCATCACCCCGGAGTCGCTCGCCCGTGCCCTATCCCGCGGTCCCTCGGCCCTCCTGCTGCAGCCGCGCGCACAGAATCCGACCGGGGTCTCGATGACTCCCGACCGCGCGCGCGTTCTGGCGGATCTGATCGGGCGCTCCGCCGGTCGTCGTCCGGTCACGGTCATCGAAGACGATCACTCGGCCCTCATCTGCAGTGCGCCGGCAGTCACACTCGGACGATGGCTCCCGGGGAGCGTCGTGCACGTGCGCAGCTTCGCGAAGTCGCACGGACCCGATCTGCGCATCGCGGCGCTCGGCGGGCCCGCCGAGCTCGTTCAGCGCATCCAGGCTCGCCGCACGCTCGGTCCGGCGTGGACGTCGCGTCTTCTGCAGAAGATCCTCTACGTGCTGCTCACCGACCCGACTGCCATCGCGCGCGTCCAGGCCGCGCGGTTGATCTACCGGGACCGCACCGACCGGCTCGCCGCTGCACTGCGCCGGGCCGGTGTCGATGTCGGGCACCCCGACGGCTTCAATCTGTGGCTGCCGGTTCAGGACCAGCGGGCTGCGCTCGTCCGACTGGCGGCGTCAGGGATCGCCGTCGCTCCCGGCGCCCCGTTCATCGCTCCCGGTGCCGAGACGACGCCGCACGTGCGGGTGACGGCAGGAATGGTCGTCTCCAATGTCCGGCTGGTGGCCGAGGCGCTCGCGGATGCCGCCAGCGCGACGACGCCGGGAGGCTGAACGCACTCAGCCGGGCAGTCCCGCGGCGGCCAGCGCGCGCACCGCCATTGCGCGCGTGTGCGCCGCGTCGGTCATCCACAGCGGCGCGACCGTCGTGGTGACGCCCAGCGCTTCGATCCCCGCGCGATCGGCGGCATCCTCTTCGGCGATCATCCAGCCGTCGAGGATCCCGCCCGACTCGCGCGCGCCGTAGTGCGCCGCCACTCCGGCCGCGCTGCAGGTGACGCCCACGACCCGCAGGCAGACATCGGCCATCCCGCGCACCGGCGCGCCGCCGATGATCGGTGAGACGCCCACGACCCGTGCGCTCGAGGCGCGCAGGGCCCCCCGGACTCCGGGGACAGCGAGGATCGGATCGATCGAGACGACGGGGTTCGACGGTGCCACGACGATGGCATCCGCCTGCGCGAGAGCATCGAGGACGCCCGGGGCGGGAACGGCTGTCTCGATTCCGGGGTTGTCGAACCGTTCCGGCAGGATCGAGGCGCGAAAGCGGGTCCACCACTCCTGGAAGTGCATCGTCCGTTCGGCGGTCACGACCCGGGTGTCGACTTCGGCATCCGTCATGGGCAGGAGCGTCGCGCCGATGTCCCATCGGCTCTGAAGGCGACGGAGCGCTTCGCTGACGCTCGCGCCCTCGCGGAGCCACGACGTGCGGGCGAGATGCGCACCGAGGTCGAGATCGCCGAGTTCGAACCAGTCCCAGCCGACGCCCCACGCGTGCAGTTCGCCGGCGACGCGCGTCGAGTCGCCGCGTCGGCCCCAGCCTTTCGTGGTGTCCTTGACGTCGGCGAGCGCGTAGAGCATCGAATCCACGTCGGGCTGCAGACGCACTCCGGCGAGCCACAGATCGTCGCCGGTGTTGCAGACGACGGTGAGTTCACCGCCACGCTCGCGCACTTCGTCGCGCAGGCCGGCGGCGAACGTCGACCCGCCGACACCGCCGGCGAGAAGGACGACACGGGGGGAGCGGTTCATGGCCCCAGCGTACGACGGCGCCGGCATCCGCCTATCGTGGGCTCGTGACCCCCACCCCGTCCACCCCCGCAGCCGAGCTGCGGATCTGGCCCCTGACCGGCATCCCGGAGATATCTGCGGGAGACGACCTCGTCGCCCTCGTGGCCGCCGCCGCGGACGGGACGCTGCGTGACGGCGACATCCTCGTGGTCACCTCGAAGATCGTGTCGAAGGCCGAGGGGCGACAGTTGCCGGCATCGGAGCGGGAGCAGGCGCTCGCGCGCGAGACCGTCCGCGTTGTCGCGGAGGACGCGACGGGGGCGGTCCGGATCGTGGAGAGCAGGCTCGGGATCGTCGCGGCAGCCGCGGGGATCGACGCGAGCAACACGCCCGACGGCATCATCCTGCTGCTTCCGGAGGACCCGGATGCCTCCGCTCGGGCGCTCGCCGCAGGGCTGCGCTCTTGCACCGGCGCGCGGATCGGCGTCATCGTCTCGGACACGCTCGGCCGTGCATGGCGGGACGGGCAGACAGATGCGGCGATCGGCGCGGCGGGCGTCCACGTGTTCGAGGAGCTGCGCGGACAGGTGGATGCCGGTGGCCGGCCCCTCGCGGTGACACGCCCGTGTGTCGCCGACGAACTGGCATCCGCGGCCGATCTCGCCAAGCGGAAGGCCAGTGGGTGCCCGGTCGCGGTCATCCGCGGGCGCGATGATCTGGTCGGTGGTCTGGACCTGCCCGGCGCACGCTCGATCCCGCGGCCGGTCGAGCGAGACCTGTTCTCGCGAGGCGCTCGAGAGGCGTTCGAGGAGGGCCGCGCTCAGGGCCTCGCAGAGGCCGCCTCGCCCCAACGGTGACCCCCGCCGCGCGCGACGTTTCCACTCGCTGCGCTCGGTCAACGACCGGGGCACGGACTCCGCTCGGTCAACGACCGGGGGTGCAGCCGCGCCGGTCGTTGAGCGAGCCGCTCCGCGGCGAGTCGAAACGTGCCGCGCCGCAGACGTTTCCACTCGCTGCGCTCGGTCAACGACCGGGGGGGGCCTCGCTGCGCTCGGTCAACGGTCGGGTGGCACCTCCGGTCGTTGAGCGAGGCGCGGAGCGGGGAGTCGAAACGGGCCACGGTATGATGGGCGCACCAGCATCGATCCGGCCATCACCGGGGAGCTCGCGGAAGAACGTCCCGGTTCGCCAGGACAACTAGACCCGCGCGGGGCAGGCCCGTCACAGCCGCAGCACGAGAGGCCCGGCGACGGGCAAGCGGGGTGGTACCGCGGTCAGTGCGCAAGCGCAGATCGTCCTCGCAGGAAGCATCGCAAGACGCAACGCACCTGCTGGAGTGACAATGACCTACCCTCGCCCCTCGACGTCGGCCTCGGCTTTCGGCCCCGCCGCCGACACGGTCGTGCCGAGCCCGCGCTTCCCCGAGATCGAGCGCGACGTGCTCGCCTACTGGGCTGCTGACGACACCTTCCGGGCTTCGATCGCGCAGCGCGAAGGCGCCGAGGAGTGGGTCTTCTACGACGGCCCGCCGTTCGCGAACGGACTGCCGCACTACGGGCACCTGTTGACCGGATACGCGAAGGACCTCTTCCCGCGGTTCCAGACCATGCGCGGCAAGAAGGTCGACCGGGTCTTCGGGTGGGACACGCACGGCCTCCCCGCCGAGCTCGAGGCGATGAAGCAGCTCGGCATCACCGAGAAGAGCGAGATCGAGGACATGGGCATCGCGTCCTTCAACGCGAAGGCCAAGGAGTCGGTGCTCGAGTACACCCAGCAGTGGGAGGACTACGTCACTCGCCAGGCCCGCTGGGTGGACTTCGAGCGCGGCTACAAGACCCTCGACACCGGCTTCATGGAGTCGGTGCTGTGGGCGTTCAAGAGCCTCTGGGACAAGGGTCTCGCCTACGAGGGCTACCGCGTGCTGCCGTACTGCTGGCGCGACCAGACCCCCCTGTCGAACCACGAGCTGCGCATGGACGACGACGTCTACAAGATGCGTCAGGACCCGTCGGTGACCGTCACGTTCCCGCTCGTGGGCCAGAAGGCGGAGTCGCTCGGTCTCACCGGGGTCCGCGCTCTCGCGTGGACGACGACCCCGTGGACGCTGCCGACGAACCTGGCCCTCGCAGTCGGTCCCGACATCGAGTACGTCGTGCTGCCGGGCGGCCCGAAGGGCGCGGCGGACGTCGTCGGCGACACGGAGGCGGCCACGGCGCACCGCTACCTCCTGGCATCCGACCTGCTCGCGGGCTACGCGAAGGACCTCGGGTACGAGAACCCGGCCGAGGCGGCCGAGGCCGTCGAGCAGACCGTGCGGGGCGCCGACCTCGCCGACGTGCACTACGACCGCCTGTTCGACTACTACGCGGATGCCGAGACGTGGGGCACCGAGGATGCCTGGCGGATCCTCGTCGACGACTACGTCACGACGAGCGACGGCACGGGCATCGTGCACCAGGCCCCCGCCTACGGTGAGGACGACAAGCGCCTCGCCGATGCCGCGGGCATCCCCACGATCCTGAGCCTCGACGACGGCGGGCGGTTCCTCGCGCCCGTGTCCGACGTCGCGGGCGAGCTGTGGATGGATGCCAACCGCCCCCTCATCCGTCTGCTGAAGACGGAGGGACGGCTCCTGCGCGAGGCATCCTACGAGCACTCCTACCCGCACTGCTGGCGCTGCCGGAACCCCCTCATCTACAAGGCCGTCTCGAGCTGGTTCGTGCGGGTCACCGACATCAAGGACGATCTGCTCGCGGCGAACGAGCAGATCACGTGGGCGCCCGAGAACGTCAAGCACGGTCAGTTCGGCAAGTGGCTCGAGGGAGCGCGCGACTGGTCGGTGAGCCGCAACCGCTTCTGGGGGTCGCCGATCCCGGTGTGGAAGAGCGACGACCCGGAGTACCCGCGCGTCGACGTGTACGGCTCGCTCGCCGACCTCGAGCGCGACTTCGGCCGGCTCCCCGTCAACGAGGCGGGCGAGGTGGACCTCCACCGCCCGTACATCGACGACCTCACCCGCCCGAACCCCGACGACCCGACCGGACGTTCGACGATGCGCCGCATCGAGGACGTGTTCGACGTCTGGTTCGACTCGGGCTCCATGCCCTACGCCCAGGTGCACTACCCGTTCGAGAACCAGGAGTGGTTCGACACGCACGCGCCCGCCGACTTCATCGTCGAGTACATCGGGCAGACGCGCGGCTGGTTCTACGTCATGCACGTGCTGTCGGTCGCGCTGTTCGGTCGGCCCGCGTTCTCCGGCGTCGCGTGCCACGGCATCGTGCTCGGCAGCGACGGCCAGAAGATGTCGAAGTCGCTGCGCAACTACCCGGATGTCTCCGAGGTCTTCGACCGCGACGGCTCGGATGCCATGCGCTGGTTCCTCATGGCGTCGTCCGTGCTGCGGGGCGGGAATCTCGTCGTGACCGAGGAGGGCATCCGCGCGGGTGTGCGTGAGTTCCTGCTGCCCCTCTGGAACGCGTGGTACTTCTTCGCGACGTACGCGAACGCGGCGGGCGGGGCATCCGGCGAGGGCTACGAGGCCCGCTGGCGCACCGATTCGACCGATGTGATGGACCGCTACATCCTCGCGCTCACGGGAGATCTCGTGCGCGACGTGGCATCCGACCTCGAGGCGCTCGACTCGACGACGGCGGCCGCGCGTCTGCGTGACTTCGCCGAGGCGCTCACCAACTGGTACATCCGGCGCTCGCGCGACCGCTTCTGGGTCGGCGTGACCGACGACCCGACGAGCACGGAGGCGTTCGACACCCTGTATACGGTGCTCGAGACGCTGACGCGCGTCGCCGCACCGCTCATCCCGCTCGTCTCCGAACGGATCTGGCAGGGGCTCACGGGCGGACGAAGCGTGCACCTCACCGACTGGCCGGACGCCGCGGTCTACCCCGCCTCGCCCGAGATCCGCAGTGCGATGGATGCCGTGCGCGAGGTGTCCTCGGTCGCCAACGCCCTCCGGAAGAAGGCCGGCAAGCGCGTGCGGCTGCCGCTGCCGCTCCTCACCGTCGCGACAGCAGACGTCGCGGGGCTGGATGCCTTCGGACACACCATCCGCGAAGAGCTCAACGTGAAGCAGGTCGACCTCGTGCCGCTGAGCGAGGGGCTCGCAGAGCAGTACGGGATCAGCCGACGCCTGACGGTCAACGCTCGTGCGCTGGGCCCGCGGCTCGGCAAGCAGGTGCAGCACGTCATCGCCGGTGCACGGAACGGTCTGTGGGAGGAGTCGGCTGGCACCGTGATCGTCGACGGCATCCCGCTCGAGCCGGGGGAGTACGAGATCGCCCTCGAAGCAGGCGGTGTCGCCGACGGCACGGCGATCGCCCTGCTGTCGGGCGGCGGCTTCGTCCTGCTCGACACGCTGACGACGCCCGAGCTCGAGGCAGAGGGCCTCGCGCGCGACGTCATCCGCGCCGTGCAGGACACCCGCAAGGCCGCCGGCTTCGACGTGAGCGATCGCATCCGCCTCGGGCTCCTGTTCGCCGCCGCCGCCGACGGTGACGCCGTCGCGTCGGCCTTCGACACCGCCCGCGTCGCCGAGGAGACGCTCGCCATCGCGCACCGCATCGCGGTCGCCGAGCGCGACATACATCTTCCCGCCGACGCGCCGGGCGAGGTCTGGTACCCGCTCGCGTTCGGAGAGAACCCCGAATATGTCGGGTACGTCCCCGCCGGAACGTACGCGAACACCGGCGGCTTCCACGTCGCCGTGACCCGGATCGGAGGACAGCCGTGAGCGATCGCACTCGCGCGGACGCCGTGTACGCGAGCCTGCTGACACGGCAGGGGGAGCAGTGGGTGCAGCCGCGCGTCGAGCGGACGCGCCGCGTGCTGGAACTCCTCGACGACCCGCAGAAGACGTACCGGGTCGTGCACGTCACCGGCACGAACGGCAAGACATCGACGTCGCGCATGATCGAGTCGATCGTGCGCGCACACGGTCTTCGGACGGGGCTGTTCACGAGCCCGCACCTGGAGCGCTTCACCGAGCGCATCATGATCGACGGCGCCCCGATCGAGGATGCCCTGATCGCGGATGCCTGGGACGAGATCGAGCCCTTCGTCGGCATCGTGGATGCAGAGCTCCAGGCATCCGGCGACGCGCCGCTGACATTCTTCGAACTCCTCACGGTGCTCGCCTTCGTCGCGTTCGCCGACGCCCCCGTGGACGTCGCGGTCGTCGAAGTCGGCATGGGCGGGGCCTGGGACTCGACGAACACCGCGGACGGCGATGTCGCGGTCATCGCGCCGATCGACATCGACCACGCCGACAAGCTCGGCGAGACGATCGCGGAGATCGCGACCGTCAAGTCGGGCATCATCAAGGACGGTGCCGCCGTCGTCTCCGCCGAGCAGGATGCCGCGGCGCTGGCCGTGCTGCAGCGCGCCGCGGCGGCGAAGGACGCCAGCCTTGCGGTCGAAGGCCAGCAGTTCGGCCTCACGACGCAGCACCTCGCCGTCGGCGGGCAGCAGATCGGCGTGCGGGGGCTCGCGGGCACGTACGACGATCTCTACCTGCCGCTGTACGGCGCGCACCAGGGCCACAATGCCGCCCTTGCGATCGCCGCCGTCGAGTCGCTCATCGGGGGCGGCGAACAGGCGCTCGCGACCGACGTCGTCGCGGAGGGGCTCGCCGAGGTCACCTCGCCCGGCCGCCTGCAGCTCGTCGGCGTCGCACCCACCGTGCTCGTCGACAGCGCCCACAACCCGCACGGTGCCCGCTCCCTCGTGCAGGCGCTCGGCGACTCCTTCGACTTCGACGAGTGGGGCATCGTCCTCGGCGCGTTCGGAGACAAGGACGTCGCAGGGATCATCGACACGCTCGCTCCCGTCGCGGCGCATATCTTCGCGACCGCGCCCGATTCCGAGCGCGCCGCCGACGCCGACACGATCGCGGACATCGCGGAAGCCGCCGGCGCGCAGGTCACCGTGCACCCCGACCTCGCCGACGCGGCCGACGCCGCCCGGGAGTGGGCGTCGGGCTCCGACCGCCGCGCTGTCGTGATCGCCGGCAGCGTCGTGCTCGCGGGCCAGGCATTGCAGCTCGCAGCTGAAGAGGACTGGAAGGACGGGTGGCGCGCGTGAGCGACGACGCCACCGGGTCCTCGACGCCCCGCCGCGGGCGCCGCCCCCGCGGCGCCGCGGAGTCGCTTGCCGCCGTCGTGCTCGGCTTCGAGTCGATCATCGTGTTCCTCGGCGGGCTCGTCATCTATGGCCTCGGCACCCTGCCGGAGCAGATCCCCGACTGGTGGGGCGTGGTCGCCGGTTCCGTGCTGGCCGCCCTCATGATCGCGACGGTGGGTGTGCTGCGCCACCCCTGGGGCGTCGGCCTCGGCTGGCTGTGGCAGGTGCTCGTCGCACTCGGTGGCATCCTCGTTCCCGCCCTCCTCGTCGTCGCCGTCATTTTCGGAGCCATGTACGCATATGCGACGATCAAGGGCGGCGCACTCGACCGCCGCAACGCGGCACGTGCCGCCCAGAACGGAGACTGACATGCCCACGGAAGAGACCCTCGTCCTCGTGAAGCCCGACGGCGTCGCGCGCGGCCTCACCGGCGCGATCCTCGCCCGCATCGAGGCGAAGGGGTACGCACTCGTCGACATCAAGCTCGTCGAGCCCGAGCGCGACCTCCTCGCTCAGCACTACGCCGAGCACGAGGGCAAGCCCTTCTACGAGCCGCTGCTGGGGTTCATGCTGTCCGGCCCCGTCGTCGCGATCCGCCTCGCGGGCAACCGCGTCATCGAGGGCTTCCGCTCGCTTGCAGGGACGACCGACCCGACGACGGCCGCGCCCGGCACGATCCGCGGCGACTTCGGCCGCGACTGGGGTCAGAAGGTGCAGCAGAACCTCGTGCACGGCAGCGACAGCCCGGAGTCCGCCGCGCGCGAACTCGCGATCTGGTTCGCCTGATCGCGCTCAGAAGAGCGACGCGATGACGTCGAGGCGGAGTTGCGCGATGAGGGCGACGACCACATAGGTCACGAATGCCATGAGAGGCACCCACGGTGCCAGCGCCGCGCCGAACGCTCGGACGCCCGGCGAACGCGTGATCGTGCCGGACTTCAGCAGCTGTACCCAGACGGCGTAGAACGTCGGGATCGTGACCGCCCAGGTCACCATGCACCAGGGGCAGAGGGTGCCGAGCTCGAAGATGCTCTGACCGATCAGCCACAGGACGAAGCCGAACGCGAACGTGATGCCGGCGGCGAACGCCAGCCAGAACCACCGCGCGAAGCGGGCGCCGGCGAGCACCGCCATGCCGACGACGACCGGCGCCATCCATCCCGTGAGGCCGAGGATCGGGTTCGGGAATCCGAACACGCTGCCCTGCCACGAGTCGAGGTTCCGCGAGCACTGCACGAGCGGGCTGAAGTCGCACGACGCGGGGCCCGCGTCGGGATCGCCCAGCTTGTGGAACTTCTCGAGCGTCAGGGCGAAGGCGGCGATCCAGCCGATCACACCGGCGATCACCAGCCAGACGGCGAGCGTGCGGGGGCGGGTATCGACAGTGCGGGTCGGCATGCGGCGATTATGGCATCCGAATCCTATGCGTCTGCATAGTCGTGCGTGCGGGCGCGGATGCCGACGAGCAATCGTCGGAGGAAAGTGGAATAATGGATGCCGATGCCGCAGCGGCCGCGCCGCAGCGCATCACCGAAGACTTCGGGCGATGATCGCCCTTGCGCAGTACGAGCCCCGCCGGAGAGCGGGTGAGGCTGCAGACCGTATAGTTCGCGGAACCTCCGGACCGGAGCGAATCCGCCAGATCTGCCGGGCAGGCCCGCGGAGCCGCCCCCGAGGAGTACGCCAGAGATGGCCGATGAGAACAATGACACTTTTGACCCGGCATCCGATGACGCAGCGCAGCCGCTGACGTCGCAGCCGGACGCCTCGCCGCAGGAGGACGTCATCGCGGAAGCGGAGGCGATCGTCGCTGAAGAGGAGCAGGCGGATGCCGCCGCCGTCGCCGATGCGGAGAGCATCGTCGATGACGCCGTCGTCGCGGAGGAGGTCGCCGAAGAGGCGGTCGTCGCCGACGCCGCCGAGGTGGTGGCAGTGGAGACCGCCGCGGTCGACGCCGCCGAATCCATCGCAGAGGCGGCAGAGGCCGCAGCCGTCGCAGAGGTCGTGGCCGAGGCGGAGGTCGTGAAGGAGGCCGTCACCGCGGTGTCCCTCGGCCTCCTGCCCGCGGAGTTCGTCTCGCAGGTCTCGACGCAGCTCTTCTTCTACGCTCCCGAGGTCATCGCGCTCCCGGCGCGATTCGACGAGGACGATCGTGACGAGCAGGGCGAGCAGGGGATCGGACAGGGTTCGAGTTCGCGGCGCCGCAACCGCCGCCGCGGAGGCGGCGCGTCGGGGACCGACGGCGACGACGCACCCGTCTCAGAGCGTGGCGGTCGTCAGCCGCGCCAGCGCGCCGTCGAACTGATCACGGAGCCGCAGCGCATCAAGGGATCGACGCGCCTCGAGGCGAAGAAGCAGCGCCGCCGCGACGGGCGCGAGGCCGGGCGCCGGCGCACCGTCGTCACCGAGGCGGAGTTCCTCGCCCGTCGCGAGGCGGTCGACCGCGACATGATCGTGCGCTCGAAGAACGGGCGCATCCAGATCGCCGTCCTCGAGGACAACGTCCTCGTCGAGCACTACGTGGCGCGGAGCCAGGAGTCCTCTCTCATCGGCAACGTCTACCTCGGCCGCGTGCAGAACGTTCTGCCCTCCATGGAGGCCGCGTTCGTCGACATCGGGCGCGGTCGCAACGCCGTCCTGTACTCCGGTGAGGTCGACTGGGATGCCGTCGAGACCGGCAACCAGCCGCGCCGCATCGAATTGGCGCTGAAGTCCGGTGACCGCGTCCTCGTGCAGGTCACGAAGGACCCGGTCGGGCACAAGGGTGCGCGCCTCACGAGCCAGATCTCCCTCCCCGGCCGATACCTCGTGTACGTGCCCGGCGGCGCCATGAACGGCATCTCGCGGAAGCTCCCCGACACCGAGCGGGCGCGCCTCAAGCGGATCCTCAAGGAGGTGCTCCCGGAGTCGAGCGGCGTCATCGTCCGCACGGCCGCCGAGGGCGCGACCGAGGACCAGCTGACCCGCGACGTGCAGCGTCTCACGAGCCAGTGGGAGCACATCTCCCAGCAGGTCGAGACGCAGCAGGCGCCGTACCTCCTGCATTCCGAGCCCGACCTTCTCGTGAAGATCGTGCGGGATGTCTTCAACGAGGACTTCTCGAAGATGCTCATCCAGGGCGAGGACGCGTACCAGACCATCACGGCGTACCTCACGGGCGTCGCGCCCGACCTTCTCGAGCGCGTCGAGAAGTACGAGGACGAGCAGGACCCGTTCGAGCGCTACCGCGTGACGGAGCAGATCGAGAAGGCGCTCGACCGCAAGGTGTGGTTGCCCTCGGGCGGCTCGCTGGTCATCGACCGCACCGAGGCGATGACGGTCGTCGACGTCAACACGGGGAAGTTCGTCGGCTCCGGCGGAAACCTCGAGGAGACCGTCACGAAGAACAACCTCGAGGCGGCGGAAGAGATCGTCCGGCAACTGCGTCTGCGCGATATCGGCGGCATCATCGTCGTCGACTTCATCGACATGGTCCTCGAATCGAACCGCGATCTGGTGCTGCGTCGCCTCATCGAGTGCCTGAGCCGCGACCGGACGAAGCACCAGGTCGCCGAGGTCACGTCCCTCGGTCTCGTGCAGATGACCCGCAAGAAGCTCGGGCTCGGCCTCCTCGAGACGTTCAGCGAGCCGTGCGAGGTCTGTGCGGGCCGCGGCGTCATCGTCCACCACGACCCCGTCGTGAAGCACCGCTCGGCGGCCCCCGCGGGCAACGGGCAGTCCGGTCGCCGGTCGCGTTCGTCGTCCGGCGGCAACAGCGCCGGCGCGAACGGGAACGGCGCGAACGGCGGCACGCACGTGATCACGGAGGGCGCGAAGTCCGCTCTCGCCGCGATCGCCGCCTCGACGATCCACCACGATGCGGCGACGGATGAGGACGCGCCCGCGGTAGAGGCTGCCGACGTCGCCGCCGAGAAGCCCGCGGAGGCCCCGAAGAAGCCACGTCGCAAGCGTGGGGAGGGTCGCGGTGCACGTTCGGACAGGGCGGATGCCGCGGCATCCGGCGCTCCGAAGACCGAGAAGGACATGCTCCTCGACTCGGTGCTGAGCGCCCTGCCGGAGCCGAAGGCCCCCGGTCAGGGCCGCGGACGGCGCCGTGTGACGACCGCCGCGCTGAGCGGCACACCGGTCGTGGCGACGCCTCCCAGCGAAGAGTCCTAAGTGGTCTCGGGCGGCGCGGCCGGGTGAGTGTCCTTCCGGCCGCGGCGTTCGCGCGCTGTGACACGCAGCCCCGAGCCGATGAGACGGGTGACGAGTTCGTGACCGCTCACGTGTTCCGCACCCGCGGCGATGAGCCGGGCGAGCGCGTCCTCGGGGACGTCGTAGTGATCGAGGTCGAACGCGCGGCGCGGGATGCCCTGTGCCGCCGCGAAGGCGTGCAGTTCGTCGAGATCGCTGTCGCTCACGAGGTGCGCCCAGAGGCGCCCGTGCGCGGGCCAGCGGGCATCATCGACGAGAACAGCCATCGCCCCATCGTACGGAGCCGCGACACGCGCGCGGCGTGCTTTTGCCCGATCGACCGGCATCCGGTAAAGTAGTCCCTTGGTGCGTCGAGGTCCTGCCTCCGCACCGTGACTTTCCGTCTCTCCAGACGACAACCGGAGCCGAGCGCTCCACAGAAGAAACAAGGTGTGAAGTGGTTTACGCAGTTGTGCGCGCCGGCGGCCGGCAGGAAAAGGTCGAGGTCGGCACGGTCGTCGTGCTCGACCGCCAGAAGGCGAAGGTCGGCGAGAACATCGAGCTCGCCGCCGTGCTGTTCGTCGACGGCGACACCGTGACGACCGACGCCGACAAGCTCGCGAAGGTGACCGTCACCGCCGAGGTCCTCGGCGAGGAGCGCGGTCCCAAGATCGTGATCCAGAAGTTCAAGAACAAGACCGGCTACAAGAAGCGCCAGGGGCACCGTCAGGACCTCACGCGCGTCAAGATCACCGGCATCAAGTAAGTCTCGAAAGGCGCTGAGATGGCACACAAAAAGGGCGCAAGCTCTACCCGTAACGGTCGCGACTCCAACGCCCAGCGACTGGGCGTGAAGCGCTTCGGCGGCCAGAAGGTCCTCGCCGGCGAGATCCTCGTCCGCCAGCGCGGCACGCACTTCCACCCGGGCGCGAACGTCGGCCGCGGTGGCGACGACACGCTGTTCGCCCTTGAGGCCGGCGCGGTCGAGTTCGGCACGAAGGGCGGCCGCAAGGTCGTCAACATCGTCGCCGCTGCGGAGTGATCCGTCGCGCGAACGATCCACGGCACTGAGGTGAGGGGCGGGCTTCGGCTCGCCCCTCACTCATATCCGACGTCCATCTCAGAGGGAGAGCGAACGACATGGTCACTTTCGTCGACCGCGTGACGCTGCATCTGCGTGCGGGCAAGGGCGGCAACGGATGCGTCTCCGTCCGCCGCGAGAAGTTCAAGCCGCTCGCCGGCCCCGACGGCGGCAACGGCGGGCACGGCGGGGATGTCGTTTTGGTCGCCGACCCGCAGGTGACGACGCTCCTCTCCTACCACCACTCGCCGCACCGCCACGCCGGGAACGGCGGGTTCGGCATGGGCGACAACCGCTCGGGCGCGGCGGGGGAGAGCCTCGAACTCGGGGTTCCCGTCGGCACGGTCGTCAAGGACATCGACGGCACGACCCTCGCCGACCTCGTCGTGCCGGGCACGCGTTTCATCGCCGCTCCCGGCGGTCAGGGCGGCCTCGGCAACGCGGCGCTCGCGAACCCCAAGCGCAAGGCGCCGGGCTTCGCCCTGCTCGGCACGCCCGGTTTCGAGGGCGACGTCGTCCTCGAGCTGAAGACGGTCGCGGACGTCGCCCTCGTCGGGTTCCCCTCCGCCGGCAAGTCGAGCCTCATCGCCGCCGTGTCTGCGGCGCGGCCGAAGATCGCGGACTACCCGTTCACGACCCTGCACCCGAACCTGGGCGTCGTCCAGGCCGGTGACGTGCGCTTCACGGTCGCGGACGTGCCGGGCCTCATCGAGGGCGCGAGCGAGGGCAAGGGCCTCGGGCTCGAGTTCCTGCGCCACGTGGAGCGCTGCACCGCGCTCGTGCACGTGCTGGACTGCGCAACGCTCGAGCCGGGTCGCGATCCGCTGACCGACCTCGACATTATCCTCGAGGAGCTCGGCAACTACCCCGTGCCCGAGGGTCAGGTCCCGCTTCTCGAGCGCCCCCAGCTCGTCGCGCTCAACAAGGTCGACGTGCCCGAGGCGAAGGACCTCGCGGACCTCGTGCGGCCCGACCTCGAGGCGCGCGGGTATCGCGTGTTCGAGATCTCGACCGTGAGCCATGAGGGTCTGCGTCAGCTCACCTTCGCTCTCGCGGACATCGTCGCGCAGCACCGGGCCGACGAGGCCGCGGCCCCCGCGCCCGAGCGCGTCATCATCCGGCCCAAGGGCGCGGAGCGCGAGTTCTCGATCCGCGTCGAGGGCGGCACATACGGCGATGTGTTCCGGATCCTCGGTGACAAGCCCGTGCGCTGGGTGCAGCAGACGGACTTCCAGAACGAAGAGGCCGTGGGCTTCCTCGCCGACCGACTCGAGAAGCTCGGCGTCGAGGACGAGCTGTACCGCGCGGGTGCGGTCGCCGGCTCCACCGTCCTCATCGGTGAAGGCGACGCGGTCGTCTTCGACTGGCATCCGTCGCTCTCCTCCGCCGCGGAGCTCATGACGGCGCCGCGCGGCACCGACCCGCGACTGGACCTCAATCCGCGCCGGACGACGTCGCAGCGCCGCGAGCGGTACCACGAGCGCATGGATGCCAAGGCCGACGCCCGCGCAGAACTCGAGCAGGAGCGCCTGGCCGGAGTCGACGGCTGGGACGAGTGGGTGGAGGACGACGAGTCGTGACCATCGGGAACCGCGCCGAGCTGGCAACGGCTCGACGCATCGTGGTGAAGGTCGGATCGTCGTCGATCAGCGGCGAGAACGCGAGCAAGATCCAGAGCATCGTCGAGGCGCTCGCGTCGACGCACGCCCGCGGCGCCGAGGTCGTGCTCGTCTCGTCGGGCGCGATTGCGACGGGAATGCCGTACCTGTCCCTCGAGGAGCGGCCGGTAGACCTCGCGACGCAGCAGGCGGCAGCCGCCGTGGGCCAGAACGTCCTCATCTACCGTTACCAGGACTCGCTGCGCCCGTTCCGCATCGTCGCCGGTCAGGTGCTCCTCACCGCCGGCGACCTCGAGAACGCGACCCACCGCTCCAACGCCAAGCGCGCGATGGACCGGCTCCTCGGCCTTCGCATCCTCCCGATCGTCAACGAGAACGACACGGTGGCGACGCACGAGATCCGCTTCGGCGACAATGACCGGCTCGCGGCGCTCGTCGCCGAGCTGATTTCTGCGGACGCGCTCGTGCTGCTGAGCGACATCGAATGCCTGTACACGCGGCCGCCGAGCGAGCCGGGCGCGCTCCCGATCGACACCGTCGCGTTCGGCGACGACCTCGCCGGCTTCGAGTTCGGCGCCGGTGTCGTCAACAGTGTCGGCACAGGGGGCGCGGCGACGAAGGTCTCGGCCGCGCGGCTGGCCGCGGCTGCAGGCATCGGCGTGCTCGTCACGAGCGCCGACCTCGTGAACGAGGCGATGACCGGGGAGCACGTCGGCACCTGGTTCGCCCCCGATACACTGGCGAGATGACCTCCTCCGTGACCCTCACGGCGACGACCGCCCGCGAGCGCATGGAGCGCGCCAAGGCGGCGTCCCGCTCGATCGGCCTGCTCAGCGACTCCGAGAAGGCTGATGCTCTCACCGCGATCGCCGACGCTCTCGAGGCATCCGCGGCGCAGATCGTCGCGGCGAACGCCGAAGACCTGGCGCGGGGCGAGCGCGATGGGCTGTCGGCAGGCCTTCTCGACCGGCTGCGGCTCGACGAGGCGCGCGTCGCCGCCCTCGCCGCCGCCGTGCGCGATGTCGCAGAGCTGCCCGATCCCGTCGGCCGCGTTCTCGACGAGCGGACGCTTCCGAACGGTGTGGCCCTGCAGAAGGTGTCGGTGCCGTTCGGCGTGATCGGGTCGATCTACGAGGCGCGCCCGAATGTCACGGTCGACATCGCCGCACTGGCGCTGCGTTCGGGCAATGCCGTCGTCCTGCGCGGCGGGACCGCCGCCGAGTCGAGCAACGCGGCACTCGTCGGGGTGATGCGCGATGCCCTCGCCGCGCGCGGCATCGACCCCGAGGCCATCCAGACGGTCGACGAGTTCGGCCGTGACGGCGCCCACGCGCTCATGCAGGCCCGCGGACTCGTCGACGTGCTCGTACCGCGGGGGAGTGCGCAGCTCATCGAGACCGTCGTCACCCAGTCGTCCGTCCCCGTCATCGAAACCGGCGCCGGTGTCGTGCACATCGTGCTCGACTCGTCCGCGCCGCTGGAGTGGGCCGAGCAGATCGTCGTGAACGCCAAGGCGCAGCGCCCGAGCGTGTGCAACGCCGTCGAGACGGTGCTCGTCGTGCGGGATGCCGCCGACCGCCTCATCCCGCCGGTCGCAACGGCGCTGACGGATGCCGGCGTCACGATCCACGGCGACGACGAGGTGCGCCGACTCGTCGCGGACGCCGTGCCCGTCACCGACGAGGACTGGGCGACCGAGCACATGAGCCTCGACCTGTCGATGCGCGTCGTCGACGATCTCGACGAGGCCCTCGACCACATCCGCCGGTACTCGACGCAGCACACCGAGTCGATCATCACGACCGATGACGCGCACATCGAGCGATTCCTCGCCGAGGTCGATGCCGCCGTCGTGATGGCGAACACCTCGACGCGTTTCACCGACGGCGGCGAGTTCGGGTTCGGTGCGGAGGTCGGCATCTCGACGCAGAAGCTCCACGCGCGGGGGCCGATGGGCCTGCCCGAACTCACGAGCACGAAGTGGCTCGCGCGCGGCTCCGGGCAGATCCGCGCCTGAACCGCCTAAACTGAACCTACCGAACCGAACGGAGCCCGCATGACCCTCGCCACGATCGCCGCACTCGCCGCAGAGACGACCGAGCACCACGGCAACGTCCAGGCTGAGACGTTCGTCTACGGCGCGATCGCGTTCGTCGTCTTCATGGCGCTCCTGCTGGTCACCGTCTCCTTCCGCAACGTCGCCAACCGCCACTCGCACAAGGCGGAGGCGTACGCCAAGGCGCACCCCGTGGATCACGCTCAGGTGGGCCACGGTCACCACTGAGGCGCCCGAGATGGTTTCGGAGCGCACTGCGCGCATCGGGGTGATGGGCGGCACGTTCGACCCGATCCACCACGGTCACCTCGTCGCCGCGAGCGAGGTGGCGCAGTCGTTCGATCTCGACGAGGTCGTCTTCGTCCCTACGGGCATCCCGTATCAGAAGGACAAGGTCACCGAGAGCGAGCACCGCTACCTGATGACCGTCATCGCGACGGCATCCAACCCCCGCTTCACGGTGAGCCGGGTGGACATCGACCGTGACGGCCCGACGTACACGATCGACACGCTGCGTGATCTGAAGACGGCGCGGCCGGATGCCGAGCTGTTCTTCATCACGGGTGCGGACGCCATCGCGCAGATCATCGGATGGCGCGATCACGAGGAACTCTGGGATCTCGCGCACTTCGTCGCGGTGTCCCGACCCGGGCACGTCCTCAGCACCGAGGGCCTGCCGAGCGACGACGTCAGCCAGCTCGAGGTGCCCGCGCTGGCGATCTCTTCCACGGACTGCCGCGCGAGAGTTCGCGCGGGAAACCCCGTGTGGTACCTCGTCCCCGACGGCGTCGTCCAATACATTGCGAAGCACCACCTGTACCGGAGCGAGGCATGAGCACACCCGATCAGCCAGAAGCACCGCAGCTGACCCGTCGTCAGCTGCGCGAACTGCGCAACACCGCATCGAACCCGGTGATCACACCCGAAGACGCGGCCGAGGCCGCCGCAGAGGCCGCCGCGCTGGAGAACACCGCCGTCGTCGCGCCGCTGCCGCGCGCCGCGGAACCTGTCGTCGTCGCGGAGCAGCCGCCTGCCGCTGACGAGGTCGATCTCGACTCCCCGGCTCTCACACGCCGCGGTGCGCGGCGACAGGAGCGCCTGCGCACGGCATCCGTCCCCGTCGTCGGTGCCGATGACGCCGAGGAAGAGTACGCCGCCGAGGCGCCAGGCGCTGAGCCCGACGCCGGCGCCCCGGACCATCACGAGACTTCGGACGTCGACGCAGAACGGTCGGATGCCGCAGACGCCGCGCCGTCCGAGAGCGATTCCATCAGCGCCGACGCCCACGACGAGGTCATCGTCGCCGACGTCGACGAGGTCTCCGAGGAGGAGCTCGGGCAGGCCGTCATCGCGGACGTGCCGGGCTGGTCTGCGCCTGTCGCCGCGGCCGCCGCCGCCACTGGTCTGGACGAGCTCGTCACGGCTGCGACGGATGCTCCTGCGGAGGACGAAGAGCGCGCAGTGGTCGCCCCGACGTTCGGTTCCGGGCTGCTTGCGGGCGAGGGCGTGGAGATCGAGCTCCCGGCATCCTTCGACCAGCTGCTGACCCGCGGATCGGCGACGGTGGGATCGTCGGCAACCTCGAACGCGCTGATCCTCTCTCAGACGCCCGAGACGGGGTCGATCACGGCGCCCGTCACGGCGACGGGGGAGGTCCTCATCACGGGGATGTTCAACCTTCCCGAATCGCTGGGCTCGACCGGCACCGCGCACGGCTCGTCCGATGGTAAGGATCTCGACGCGCTGCTCGTCGACGGCGAACTGCCGCCCGCGTCATCTCCCACCCCGATCGCCGCGAGCGCGGCGATCAGCACGATCAAGAGCGACGACGACATCATCAAACCTCCGGCCCCCGAGAAGGGGAGCCGGCTCATGCTCGCTCTCGGCATCACCGCGGGGGCGCTCGCGCTCGCCCTCATCGGCGTGCTCATCGTTGCGCTCGTGACGGGAGCGATCGGATGACCGCCAGCGCACGCACAGAGGAACTCGTCCGCATCGCGGCCGCCGCAGCGGATGCCAAGGGCGCCGAGGACCTCGTCGCCTTCGACGTCTCCGACCCGTTGCCGCTCGTCGATGCGTTCCTCCTCGCCACCGGCACCAGCGAGCGCAATGTCGCCGCGATCGCCGACGCGATCGAGGAGGCCATGCTCGAGCAGGGGGTCAAGCGCCTGCGGCGCGAAGGCAAGGCCGAAGCACGGTGGATCCTGGTCGACTTCGGCGACCTCGTCGTGCACGTCTTCCACGAGCAGGAGCGTGTCTTCTACGGCCTCGAACGGCTGTGGAAGGACTGCCCGGTACTTCCCACGGGCATCCCGGCCGACGCGCCCGGATAGCGGTCGCGATTCGTGGCATCCCCTCGCGTGTAGTAGGATCGAAGGGTTGCCGCGAGAGCGGTGGCATCCCACACAATGGGCCTGTGGCGCAGCTGGTAGCGCACCTGCATGGCATGCAGGGGGTCAGGGGTTCGAGTCCCCTCAGGTCCACCGAATGAGTCGCGACAGCTGACCTTCACGAACGAGCCCGGCCATCGGCCGGGCTTTTCGCATTACCGCTTCAGTCGGTCGGGGGCGCGATCACTTGGTGCCTCTACCGGCCGACACGAGGAGGTCGGGGCGCGCGCGTTTCCTGTGTGAGTGCTGTATATCTGCTCGGGAAATCGATAGCGTCGGTCCCACGACGGGCCACCGCTCGCCGACGTTCTCGGATGGAGGTCGGAATGAAGTTCTTCCAACGCTTGGGCCGCTCGCTCATGCTTCCGGTGGCAGTGCTGCCGGTCGCCGCGATCCTGTCCGGCATCTCGTACTGGATCAGCAGCGCCGCGGGCGGAGCCAACACGTTCTCCGCGTTCGTCGGTGCCGCCGGCGGTGCACTGCTCGACAACATGCCGCTGTTGTTCGCGGTGGGTGTGTCCATCGGGATGGCGAACAAGACCGACGGGACGTCCGCCCTCGCAGGCCTCGTGTCCTGGCTCACGATCACGACGCTGCTGGCGCCCGCGACGGTCAAGAGCCTCATGGGCATCGCGAAGCTCGAGGAGGTGAACCCGGCTTTCGGCAAGGTGCAGAACGTCTTCGTCGGCATCATCGCGGGCCTCATCGGGGCGTGGTGCTACAACAAGTTCAAAGACACGAAGCTCCCCGATGCGCTCTCGTTCTTCTCCGGCAAGAGGTCCGTCGCCATCGTCACGGCGGGACTGTCGCTCGTCGTCGCCGTCGTCCTGATGTTCATCTGGCCCGTCGTCTACACCGGCCTCGTGACGTTCGGTGAGTGGATCTCCACGCTCGGGCCATTCGGTGCGGGTCTCTACGGCTTCTTCAACCGTCTGCTGATCCCGACAGGCCTTCACCACGCACTCAACTCCGTGTTCTGGTTCGATGTCGCGGGCATCAATGACCTCCCGAACTTCCTCAACGGTGCCAAC
>Ga0209922_101623_pt1 | contig 21269 bp, 26 predicted proteins | sample ThiBiot_500_biof_FD_183946 | JGI IMG/M metagenome (GOLD analysis project Ga0209922, IMG submission 183946) | Wastewater bioreactor microbial communities from Cape Town, South Africa - Thiocy_expt_500_biof (SPAdes) | ecosystem: Engineered > Bioreactor > Thiocyanate-remediating > Anaerobic-Aerobic ...
GTGGTGGAACAGTTAATTTCGTAACTCGTACGTGTCGAGAATATAATTATGATATTGAAACACGTGAAGAAGGTGGCACACCAGATATAATCGGTTGTATTCGTGCTGGTTTAGTTTTTCAATTGAAAGATTCAATTGATAAGAACTATTTACAACAGCGTGAAGATGAACTGGTCAAACGATTCTATCGTCGTTTTAAAAAACATCCAACATTGATTCTTCTTGGTTCGCAAACAGCTGCTCGTCTGCCAATATTTTCGTTTATTATCTATGTACCTGGCGTATGCAAATATTTACATCACAATTTCGTTTGTCTTCTTCTCAATGATCTCTTCGGTTTACAAGTTCGATCCGGTTGTGCATGTGCTGGACCGTATGCATTGGATTTGCTCAATGTTAGTGATATGAAAACAGATATTTATTGTATGTTTATGACGGAAGATGTCTGGTAAATAGTTTTATTTTCAATTCATAAAACGAAATATTATTATGTGTTTTTCTTTTCTTTTTCAGTACACGTGGAAATGATGCTATCGTTCGAACGATGATGATGAAGTAAGACGAAGAATTTGAAACAATGGAAAACTATTTTCTTGTTCGTAGACCGGGTTTTACACGTTTGAATTTATCGTTTTTTGCAACTGAAGATGATATTGATTATATTCTCGATGCAGTCGATTTCGTTGCTACCGAAGGCTGGAAATTTCTACCTTTAGTACGTTTGCTAAATATTTGTTCTTCTTCTCTTCAGTTAATTGCTTTTCGTTTAGTATACATACGATCCAGTCACGGCTGGATGGTCTCATCGTAGTGGTTTTCATTTACCACCATCGAGTCTCGATGATATAACTTACAAATCTGGTAAAATGCAATATGCAAATCGAAAAGACCTAACGTCATCACGTGGAGACAAAGTCCGACCGGTAGGCTAAAAAAATCGAAATTCAAAACTAGCTGTTTTTTTTTCTTGTGCTTTCTAAAGGATCCATTCCGTGAAGCAAGATTAATTGCAGATGATTCTGTTCGTCGTGCTCTCGATTCAATTGATTACACATCGGATCCATCTCTCAATGTTCCTGATAAATACAAACATATGGTTTGGTTTACTTTACCAATCGATGTTGCATTGATGATGGTCAAACAAAAGGAAATCGGACAAGAAATGTCATGTGATATCAATTCGATTCCATTTATGCCTGCTGAAGCTCGAGTAAATTCTATGACTATACAAATCAATTTTTTAATATTCTATTTAGGAACGACTGAGTATTCTATCGAAATCAAATGAAAATACAAATGCTCGAAAACGTCGTCATTCCAATCGACCATCATCATCACTACGTGTTCGATAGTACATAACACGATCGAATCATATCTAACTTTCTTATTTATTATTTTTGTGTTTTCCTTTTCTTTTTTAATAATAATAATATAGAAATTAGTTTTTGCATCAGTAAAATTTCTTCGTCATCAATGATTCTTGTTTTTCAAATAAAAGAAAAAACAAAAGAGCAACCACTATGTTTGACATATGTAGGAGGAAGAGCATGGTTCGTGTATTAAATATTGACCTTTTCTGTTATTTTTAAAAGAAGGACGAATAATTTATCGACATCCTACTAAATATTTGCAGTACGAAATAAACCAACATCAAATCCTTCGTATTCTTTTTTCTTTTCGTTATTATTTTTGTTGTTATTGTTATTTGATTACGTTTCATAGTTGAATTATGATGTTATTTCAAATCTATGTTTTAATTACATTTTATTTAACAATTACTTTAGCTTTACAAATTAATTTTTATACAACTGTTGGACAAGTTAAACAGAAGGTTTCAATTAAAAATGGATATTTTCAATCTTATTTTCCTAATCAAGAATATCATTCAATCGTACCGTAAGATGATTATATTTCATTTGCTGTTGAATATCAAAGATTGTTTTTTTCTTTTTAAGAGGAACAATTGATTTTCCTAATCAAAAAATAATTGAACAGGATTTCTATAATTCCAATGAAGAGCTACGAAATACAAATGTCTATTTGAAAGTAAATGCAAATGAACATAATCAAACAATTCTAGCAAAATTGATCGATCCTTATGCATATTTGATTAAATACGATTCATCACGATATAGTTATGTATCACGAGATCGAATCGAATTCGTTGAACAACCGAATTTCGATGGAATGATTCTATCGGTTCAATTGAATGATCCGACTGTTATTCAAACAAACATGACATATCTAACTCGAGGATTATCATGGGCACCGAGATATGAAGTTATTGTCATTGATGAACAATGTAACAATTTTCTTTTGACTTATGAAGGAAAATTTTCTGTATTTTTAGCTGCTACACTTCGAGCATTAGCAGATATTACTAATGAACATGAACGTTCATATGATATCACCCATGGTCAATTAATAACTGGTAGTATTCCATTAGCATCTGGTTCATTACTTCGAGTGCCTGCTGCAATGGATACACATCGTGTTGAATTCATGGCTAGTGGCGGCGCATCCATGGGCATGCCATCATCGATTTCAACTGATGCTGATGCATCAAATTTTGGAACTTATTCATATAATCTCACTCGACAATTTCGTCTATTACCAAAATCTATAAAAACATTTCCATTTCTTTCGACTGCTATTTCATTCAATTCAACACTTGAAGCAACAATCTATCTATCGTCAGGAACCTATTCTGGTCTATTTCAACGGATATTTACTATTGAACCATCAGAATTTCTTCCTGCTGGTACAGTCACATTCTATCTCGCGTCGACAGGTACGACATTAGGTCAAAGTCGACTAGCAGATACATCGAAAAATAGTAAACAACGAGTAAGTTTAACTAATGATCCCGATGTTAAATATCAGATTGTCAATGTCGTAACATCAACTCGACAAATACCGGTCTATGGTCATGATTTAAATGTAACTGTGAATGTAATCAATCGAAAAGATAAACAAACGATTTCAGTTCAATTAACAATCAATAGTGGCTATCGAAATACAACACTTTTGTCAGAATTATACTCATCGTCTAATATAAGTATTGAACAAGATCCAATAAATCGATCGATATTAATCATTCGAGCAATAATCGAACCGAATTCCGAAGAAAAATGTTCGTTCGCACTCAAACAATCGAACTGATATTCATGTTCGTCATTTTTCAAAGGAATGTATTTAAATAAATTTACACAAATAGAAAACTAATCTATGCAAATCTTTGTGGATATTTTTCTATTTGTCCGTCGTCAATAGACATCTGTCGAACGTTGTATACATAGGTTCGCAATAATCAAAAGTGAAATGTAAAGATAGATATGAGTCATGAAATGATTGACTGGCTTCTCTGCTCCTTGAATTTTTTTTCTTTTCGTTTTTCATCGAAAAAAAAAGAAAAATTCCCCGAACCCGAACATATCAGCATGACATCAAAAGTAAATCACATATTTCCTTTCTGTATTAAATTCGTGTTTTCGACGACATTAAACAACACTTCGGTAAATATTTACTTACAGATATGTATGCATATACACATGTGCGTGTGTGTGTTGTGATGATTTCATTTTTTATCTGTTCTTGTTTGATTTTCAGCGAATCGAATTTATGTATACGAAGGATATCTTTTCGATAGATAGCTAGTCAGTTGATCTTTTTTTCTGATAAAAAAAAAGTAGCCAAACAATGAATCGAAGTGAATTAACAACGAATTCATTTTGGCAATCGGAGGTTGTCGTTTTTAGTCTATCGATATTGGCGACATTCGAAATCGTATTTTGGTTATGTAATGGTTTTTTAATATTCATTGAAACCTTCGATATTCCATCGATTGATCAATATCGAATACAGAAGCAAAAGAAAAAATTACGTTTTCAACCGGAACTCGTTCGTTTCATTATCAAACAAACAATTCGTCATCAAATATCATTGATTTTATTCACTCCTGGACTTTATTATGTTTTAAATCTATTCGGTCACGTTGAAATCTTTGGACCTCGGCCAGCATGGTCGACAATTCTCTTTCAACTTGCCATGTTTATTCTCGCCGAAGATGCGCTCTTCTTTTGGACACATTATTTATTTCATACACCATGGTTATATCAAAAAATTCATAAGAAACATCATCTTTACACACAACCAACTGGTGTCGTATCTGTTCTATCTGATCCGTGGGAAAATCTACAAAATCAATTATCGATTTGGTTATTGCCGATGTTTTTCAAAGAAAAACATCTTTTTACATTATGTCTTTGGATGATTATTCGAGTCTATCAAACAGTGAATGCGCATTCGGGTTATGATCTACCTTATGTTAGTACACAGTACTGGTTTTCATGGGTTATGTCTGGTGCGTTAGGACATGATTTTCATCATCAACATGGTAAATGGAATTATGGATCGTTTTTTAATATTTGGGATCGATTGATGGGCACATATCGATCAACATCAAGCAAAGAAATTGATTGATAAGAACGAAGACGAAGAAGAGAAAGAACGAAACAAACGTATCAAGTTATAAGCCTTTTTTTTGTTTCGAAGTTATAAAATAGAAAGAGAACAAAAGAAGACGAAAGAAGAAAAACAAACTGATCTCTTCGTATTTGATTGATGAGAAATTAAACGTGCGCATGCTTGAGATGTTAGTTAAGGTATTGAAAGTTCTCTCCTTTAGACGTATGATCTATTAGAAGTGATAAATATCGATGCAGACATATCGAGATATAAAAAGAATCGGTAAATATAATTATAGCTGTATTTACTCGAGTTTTTTTTGCTCGTCTTATTTTGCCCGTATTTCAATAGCAACTAAAAATACTAGTGAAAAAAGACGCTTTTCGTGTTATATTTACCCTCACTGTCGATCTTTTTCTCGTTCTTCTTTCTTTTCACTAGTTTATTCCTCTTTGCACACGAATACTTTAAGAAGTCGTTATTATTTTTTTGAGATCATTGGCGTATTTTGTACTATAAGAACAAATCATCAAACCGATGACTAATTAATTGTTCATTTTATTACGATCAAATTCTTGTCAGCCCACATCTATTTCCATGATTTTTAAATCCCCTATGATTCATTGAAGCTCATCATTTTTTACTAAAAAAGGAAACAGCATCGATGACTCATTTTTTGACTCAGAGAGGAAAAAAACAACCGAGGTCTATTTATATATACACCCGTTATTATTATTTCAGATTTAAACACTTGATTTGAAAGTATTAAATATTTCTCAATTCTGATCTGAATTTTTACAAACAACAACAACAACAACAATGTCTCTCAGTTATCGAAATCCGAATCGATCGGTTGCTTCCAATGATGATGCTAAAGATCTGAAATCTAACATGCGAGAAAGTCGTTTAATCCAAGAAGAACATTGGGAATTGCCAGAAATCCAAGAGAAATTTAAACAAGTTCGTAAATCAAATCGAATTCGACCGACATGATTTTTTTTTCTCGATTTATCTAGGGTTCAATTGCTTTCGCGGATGTTCATGGTGTTCTTCAAATCTTAGGTGTTAAAATGCCGAAATTCGAAACAAATAAAATTCTCGAAACTCACGATCGAAACAAAGATGGTCAATTATCGAAAGAAGAATTTGAATCTGTAAGAAATCACATTGAGAAAAAAAACAATTTTTAATCGAAATTCACCGTCATATGTTGTGTTTTCAGCTCTATATAAAATTACGCGCAGAGAAAGATGTTGGCAGTACATGGGGCAAAAATGTCAAAACTGTTGGTGGTGTCGATCGATTCGTTACAACACGACGAAATTCCACCGATGATCTAGATTCGAATACATCTGCTGTTGAACAACAGCAAGAAGCATCCGGTCCGTACCATAGTGTTCTTGTTGAAGAACGTGTCTGGACAGCAAATTGGATAAATCAGTATGTGATTTTAAATCGACTATAAAACTATCTATTATTTTCTCGAGTAGACTTCTTGCAGATGACGCACATTTAAATTTACGTACGAATCCAATTGATTCTCAAGATGCACAAGCGTTGTACAAACGATGTCAAGATGGAATCTTACTTTGGTAGACATATTTTTATTTATTTCTTATTATGAGTCATGTTTTGTTTTTCCTATTTAGTAAATTAATTAATATTGCCGTACCGAAAACAATCGACGAACGTGCAATTAATTTGAACTTTTCAAAACAGGACATTTTCCGTCAGAGTGAAAACTTAGAACTTGGTAAATTTTGATTTGTGAATAATTTTCATATAATATCTTTGTTTTGAAATTACGTTTTTTGTAGCCATTAATTCTGCACGTGGTATTGGTTGTAAAGTGGTTAATATTCATCCGGAAAATATTTCGAAAGCTGTTCCACATTTAATTATGGGTCTTCTCTGGCAAATTATTCGAGTAAATTATCGAAAATGATTTCTTCGAATTACATTTTTTTTTGTTTTAGATTCAACTAACAAGTGAAATTAACTTGAAACATGTGCCTGGTCTCGTTCTTCTTCTACGTGATGGTGAAACAGCTGAAGATCTACTTAAATTATCACCTGAAGAATTATTATTACGTTGGGTTAATTATCAACTTCAACGTTCGGATTATTCAGGCAAACCAGTTACGAATTTTAGTGGAGATATTAAAGTAAAATATTCTCATCGAAATTGAGAAGCCAAACTTTCATTTCGTATTAGGATTCTGTTGCTTATACATATCTTCTCAATGTTATCGCTCCAACGAATACAAAACCACCTGTTGGACTCGGTCCATTGCAGGTAAATAGATTGAACTACTTTGATTTTAACAAACGAATCATCTTTAGTAAAAAGAGAAAAGAAATCTTTCGGTAATCTTGACTTTGCATGCGATTTGACTGTTATTGTTTTTTTTTTGTTGCTCAATTGCTGATCGATTTGAATATACAGAGAAAAAATATTTGCATTGATTTTCTTTTCAAGGAAAATGATTTACGTCGTCGTGCTGAAAAAATGCTACAAGAAGCTGATAAAATCAAAGCCAGAGCTCATATAACACCTGAAGATGTTGTGAAAGGAAATCCTCGACTTAACTTTGCGTAAATTCGATTCATTTTCAAAATGTTCAATTCTTTATTGAAAATTTCTTTTCTTTTCGATAGTTTCGTAGCTAATTTATTTAACACCTATCCAGCATTGGATTTACCAACTGAACAAGTACCTGATCCAGGTGTTGTCATCGAAGAAACTCGAGAAGAACGAACCTATCGAAATTTTATCAACAGTCTTGGCCTTGAACCACATGTCAACTATCTTTATTCAGACCTTTGCGATGGTTTGATCATTCTTCAAGTAAACAACACGCACATACACTCATTGGAATAAATCAAATATCTGTTTTCTAGCTTTATGATGTCATTCGTCCGAAAACAGTTGACTGGTCGAAAATCTATAAAACATTTGTTGCAATGAAAGAACGTTTTCAAAAACTAAGTTCGTTATTTAACGAAAAAAAAAGAAATCTTCGTTCTATTTAATTTTGTTTTACGTTTAGATAACTGTAACTTCGCAGTCGATTATGCAAAAGAACCACTACGATTTAAAGTTACCGGTATTGGTGGTCCGGATATTCTCGAAGGAAATAAAACGCTTACACTTGGTCTTGTTTGGCAAATCATGCGAGCATATACACTATCAATTTTACAGAAATTAGCTCGTTCAAGTACACCAATTGCTGATAAAGATATTATTAATTGGGCCAATGAAAAAGTCTCACACACATAGAATTATTCGATTGATAATCAACAAAAATCTTTTTGTTTAGTTAAAATCTGCTAATAAGAAAACATTTCTAACAAGTTTTCAAGATACATCATTAAGTGATTCAATGCTTATCTGCGATTTAATCGACGCAATTAAACCAGGTTCAATTCAATACAGTCTATTGAAAACATCGGCAACACCCGAAGTAAAATCAAAAAACAAAATATTTTCATTTTCGTTAATTATCATTTCACCTTCAGGCTAAAATGGATAATGCTTTGTATGCAATTTCCATGGCACGTAAGATCGGCGCACGTGTTTACGCTCTCCCAGACGATATTGTTGAAACGAAACAAAAAATGCTTTTGACAGTATTTGCATGTCTTATGGCAAGTGATATGAATGTGGGAAAAAACTGAACGAATAAACAATACGATCTTTCATATATTCCGTCTATTTTTTTTTGATGATGATATTTCGAACGAATCTAGCTCTTTCTCTATCTCTTGTTTTTCATTTCTAATTAACTATTATTCGCATTATTTTACCTCTTTATATATTATTTTAGTTCGTTGTCTTTTGTATGTAAAAAAAAGAAGAAGAAAAAAACATTTTTAATTTCGCTCTGATTGTTTAATTTTTCTTTTTTTTATATTCTAACGATTTTATGTGAAAAAAATAAATATCAATCATTCTTTTGAGACGTCAATTACCTTGATTTATTTTGATCGACAACAAAAATGCAAATCATTCATTATCATTATTATTATTATTGTTGTTGTTTTTTTTCATTTTTGATAATGGTCGATGATGTGACATATTGGCATACAAATGATGGTCAAATATCTCTCTCGAACGAACGATTTAAACATGGAAATCAAAGTTTAAAATGGGAATGGTCGTCGACATCAACATTGACATATACAAATCCCGATTCGTTCAAATCAATCAAATGGGCGAATAATAAATGTTTAGCTTTTTGGCTGTTTAACACTGAACAGCCAACGACAACAACAAATGACGAAAGTAATCTATCACAACCGATTTCTATCGAATTCTTAACTGCAACTGACAGTCAACCGGTAGCACACGTCTGGTTTCATGTGAATTTCTATGGATGGCGACCGATGGGTCTTCGATATGCTCTTTTACCACAATTTAAAACGAATCTTTCACGTATACATGGTATTCGAATTTATCCACCATCGAATAGGTCTCAAGGCACTTTTTATATCAATGGATTGAATTTTGATTATGCACATAATGTGGGTCCGAAAGCTGATTATCAACAACCATGGGCAACAGAAGAATATATCCAACGATTAAAAGATGATCCAGCTAATTGGTTGTTTAATTCGAATAATATCTTTCATAATCGATCTTGGCTAATCGAACAGCAAAGCAATGCGAGTGAAGAGGATGTGAAAAAGATTCAAAAACGATGGCTTGACAGTTTGCCGTATGGAACCTGGTAATTATTTATTCATTCAATTTTCAGTTCTTCTTAGCTTAGAATTCTCTTCTTTCAGGTCACCGACTACAAAAGCTGAACCATTTCAGAAATTACAAGAATCAGCTGAAAAATATGGAGTTCAGCTAGATATAATATCGAATATTCCATTAGGCAAAGGTGGTTTCTATGCGCCACGTAATGGTCTTGATATTCAACCGTTTCTTTTGGGTCCATTGAAACGAACAGCAACATCGTTTCAATGCCATCGACATCGAAAAACGGTCGATAGTGAAGAAGGACAGAATACGTGGAAATTATTATTACAACTATGTGATTATCTTTTAGAACAAGGTTGGGTTGAAGGAAATATGAACATCGAAGGACATTTAGATATTGGTAGAAAATCAATAAGAGATTTATTTATTTGATTTGTATTTAAAATAGGATATGAAATTCGAAATTATCCAATGTGTTTAATCTACATTCGTGATTCATTGAATGAAGTCAATCGTTTACAACCAATGCTTCTCTCTGCTATATGGATTATGTACGGACATTTACTAATCGAACAAAATAAAGTACCATTAAGCACTGATATTATTCATAATCATCTTACCAATGTCGTATGTAGACATAGAAAATATTCATATTTCGATTTCAATTTGATTTGTTTGTAGTCTCGTTTAATTGTTTGTCTTCCCGATCAAAATGAATTCATTCGACGTTTGCTTGCCTTTCGTTATTTATTAACGCGTTGCTTTGAAAATTACATACACGAACCAATAGCTTTAGGTAATTAAATTAATTCTAATAGAAAAAAAAACTAAAAATTTCAAAATTCTAGATGGTACTGTTCATCATCATTGGATGTGTCATTTCGAATATGCATCTTATTCATTACCGGATATATTGAAACTAATTTCTGATTTAAACGATACAGAATTTCGTTTTTCGGATAATATTCATCAAATTATGCGCCGTTGTGTTTATACATTGAATTTTTGTTTAATTGAAAATGATAAAATTCCGCCGAATCTCAATGGTCGAGCTGGTTAGATAATCGAAAAATATCCGTTGTTGTTTGTTCGAAATGAACTTTTTTGTTTTCAGGTAAATGTCTTTCGTGTAATGGAATAAATATAACCAAGAAATGTGTTTGTATGGGCGATCCATACGATCGATACGTAGCAGGAATGTTGGTATCGATGTGTTCGAAAAGTGACAAAAGTATTTCGAAGTATTTAAAAGAGTAAGACGAAAAATTGTTTTTATGTTTTGGATATCGTTCGTTTTGTTTTTTTTATATAAAGTGGAATCGATCCAGTTGCATTCGAAGGTCATTTGACGTTGAATTCAACTGCAGCTTGTGTTCATCGTCGATCGAATTTCTATGCCAGCATTGTCGGAATGGGAAAGAATCGCCGTGGATTAGAAATCTATGGTAAAAAAAACTTCAATTTCAATATTCTCATAGAATTTCTTCGGTATTTAGGTTGGTTATGTGATACGAATAATTACGGTAAATATGCTCGTAATTGTTCGATATTTGTCACTCGAACAAATGAGCAAGGTTCGCTTAAATATTCGAATTCAGGTTGTGCTTATCCCGGTTGGCAATGGTCACATTGGTAAATTCGAAGATTCGATATTGACAAAGAAAAATGTTGATTTCTATCTAGGCCAGGCACGACGTGTTTACTAAGATCACGTTCGGAATTGTTCGAAGGTTATTCGAATATTACAGCTAAGAATTGGCTCGCTGGTGGCACGTCGATTGACAAACAAGATGGCATGTTTAGTAACGATTTTTTCGTTTATGATCTCGCTTTTCGTCGTTCGATTTATTGTTTCAATAATCGTTTAACAGTTTTGACAACAAATATGAAACTCTTAGAACGAAATCGTCGGCCAGTTGTTACAACATTATTTCAATCGAATTTCACTGAACTTGATGAAGTTGTTTTGACATTGAACAGCCAAACTAAAATCACAGAATTTCCATACGAACAAACATTCGATGTTAATCAATTAGAATCAATAATTGATCATCGAAAACTAACTTATTATCTTCATCCAAATGAAAATGAAAATCAATCGTATCAAATTAAAATTCGCTATGGCGAACAAGAAATGACCTATTGTAATCAACAGTATCTCATCGATCCAAAGAACAATCCGATAATCGATATGAAAAGCAAAAAATTTCGAGAGCCAAATTTCGAAGATAATGAAAAATATTTTCGAACAACTAAAGATCAATTCGGCTTGGGTTACATCGAACATTTGCAAGTTGATGATGGAACAGGTTCATTTGTTTATACAATTCTTATTGATCAAGATAATCTCGACCGATGGATAAGCGAACATTCGTACGAAGATAGAGATCCATGGTCGAGTACAGATTTGTCTCGATTACCACCGACAATTATTCTCTCGAAAACAGATGATCAACATATTTTCTATGATCGTGAAACGGATACAACGTGTTATACATGTTTTTCGAAAGACCATTTGAATGTTAACATCGGTTTTGTTCAATCATTTGGCGAACCTTGTTTCGCAATGGTACGTGGTCGTGGACCAGGTACAATTCGAGTTAGTATTGCAACGACTGATTTCATGCTCAAAGAAACGATGTGGATGGTGCTCAAAGGTCAATGGGATAATCCACAATTGATAAGCGAGGATGAAAACGGTTCTGTACATGTACGTTCGGAAATACTCGACAATGGTGATACCAAAATAACAGTTTGGCAACGAATTTATTTACCCGTGGAATTTCATATAACTCAAGCTTAGAATCTCATCTATTAACAATAGTTTTGCTTTTTTCAATATGAATATTATTTTAATAAATAACTTTTATTTTATTTTCTTACTTCAGATATGTTTCTTCGTTCGACATTGAGACTAGTCGGTTCACAGTATACTTATGCGTCATTTCTCTCGCCAACATCGATTCAACTCGAACATCAACGACCGTTTATGTTCTGGCGAGCGAATGTCAATCGAGAATTATACGGTACGCCGAACAAAGCTGCAGCAACGAGAAAGCGTCGACGTCTTCAAAAGAGTTTAACACAAATCATTCGCGAAGGACAACTATGGCGATTTCTAAAAGAAGCTTATCTACCTGATTTGAAAAAATTATGGAATGAAGTTCAACCGTGGGATCGCAGGTAGATATTTACATTTCGAAATCGATCGATTTTCATTTCCTATAGACATGAATTCTTTCATAATGATTACATGGTTATCCATGATTTTTCCGATCATGAAGAAATTAAAAAATGGACGGTTCGTACCGATCTCGATGAGGGTGTCGGCGAATCAACAGCTCAATTAGTACCGAGTGGAAATGGTTCGGTTCTATTTCGTGGTAATATCTCAACGAAAATGGTCAATCAAAATACATTGTATAATCAAAGTGGTTTTGCTGTTATGTTTTCCGAACGATTACGTGGAACATTTCTTATGCCTGCACATCAGAAAGGTTGGACGAATTTTACACACATACTCCTGAAAATTCGAGGCGATGGACGATTCTATGAGATTCGTTTTCATACGCCTGATCACGATTATCATCATTGGGTTTGATGAATTCATTCGTTTTGCACAAAATATTTATCGATTTATTTTTTTAGTCGGATATGTATTCAATGATTTTATATACACGTGGTGGACCCTATTGGTCAACAGCAAAAATTCCGTTTGCACAATTCTTTCGAAATAATATGGGACGTATTAGTGACAAACAATATCCGTTTAATCCATTGGAATGTACGCAAATGTCGATATCAGTCATCGATGCTGCTGATGGACCATTCGAACTTGAAATATCACAAATTAGTTTACTACGTGATCTACGTTATACCTATGACAAATTTGCCTATGAACAGTATACACTTCCACCTTATACAACTGTCTATAATTGATCGCCAACATCAACACATGGTTCTTTCTTTTGTTTCTCTTTGTGTGTGTGTGCGTTTTGTAAACGAAAAAAGAGAATAGGAAAAATGATTCATACATATTTATTTAAAAAAAGATTTATTTGTAAAACGGTTCATTTGTTGCATACATGTATGTCATTGGAGCTTTCTTCGGTGCCGTTTGATAAACAATACGACGAGTCGTTTTATTTGGCATATCTGATGATGCTAAAGTATAAACTGGTTCGGGATCGACTTTTTTCCTAATGATAACATATTTCTGTGGTGATGATGCTTCTTGTTTGGGCGCCGCGGCTTGTTGCTGCACAACCTGCACATATTGCGGCTGTGGTTGCGACAGCGGTAGCTGTAGTAGTTGCTGCTGTGGTTCGTTATCTGAATTAACGAGGATTTCATCCGAACGTTTTCTAATGACATATTTTTGTTGCATAGGTTTCTTTGGTTTATGTTTTTCGTAGATTGTCTCAAATAGGCCTGTTCGAGGATTGCGAACAACTCGTCGAACGATTTGCGTTGGTTCTTCTTCAGCATAGGCGAAGTTACTTTTTGCATTTCTAGCTGTTGGATGTTTCGGTGAACACGCAACTAAATGACCATCGGCTGTTTCATAGTAAAGTGTTCGCGGTTCACGTGAATGGACTTGATATTGACGAGTTTCAGGCAATGGCGGTGTTCGAGCACGATGATTTCGAATAATTTTGATTATATTATCATTTTCATCGAGAATGAATCTTTCACTATTTGAATTACGTAATTGAATTTTTCTCTAAAAATGTACGAACTTAAGTTATTTCTTGCAAATAATCTACGTACATCGGTCGATCCTGCTACTCGCGTTCGCCGATATTCAGGCGCAGGTACTTCTTTCGTTAAATATTGAGTACGTTGTTCTTTTACGGGTTTTCTTCGTACTACTCTTCGTGTTGTTAAAGGCATAGAATCACCTTCATCATCAGGATCATAGTAATATCGTATCGGTTTTTTCGGTTGCGAATCTCGTACCACAACATATTCGGTTTCTTGATTCGAACGATTGTTCATATCAATCGAATTTGATATTGTGTTCAAAAACAAAAAGAAAATCGACAAATCTTTTTCGAGAAAAAATGTTTGTATACAACGCAACACGACTGAATCAAATGAGTTTCTATGCAACGCAGGTAACTCTTGCTTTTCTCCGCCCTCAATGAAGTTAAAGAAAATAAAAGGATGATGAGATTTTTTTTTTCAATTAACTATTTTATATTATATACGAACAAGAAAGTAACCGACTAAGGTTTCATCAAATAATGCAATTTTTGTATTCCTTTTTCTTTTTTTTTATTTTCAATAAAATATGTGTCGTTATATAAATAAACAAGAACAGCACTCGCAATCGATCAATGTACTGTGGAACTATCCAACAGGTATGCAAATCGTTCGTGAATAATCGTATCGACCATCTTCTCGACAAGTGATTTGTTTGAATAATGGCGTGTAATTATCACGACATAATGGTTCAAGTTGACAAGTTGGTAAAGCATAGTATCTCAAAATCAATCCAGTATCCTGTGCAATAGATCGTTTGAAAACACATGGACGCTGATCGGATAAAAGTCGAAAACCAACAGAATTTTCGTCTTGTTGAGGATAACCATTACACGTTACTAAAAATAGATAGAGGAAATATTTAATGAAGACATACGTATGTCGGTGAGAACGTGTTTACGTACCTGGGCAGTTGCTCCACATTAGATTGCGATCAAAACTACAGCAAAGAAAAGTTTGGAGTATTCAATAAATTCTGATTATGAATGACTTACTTGGCGGTTGTCGAACACCAACGAGCTGATTGTGGTCCACTAATACAATCCGAATAGGAAATACCATTGCGAATGAATGGAAAATAACATGAATCATAATCTGAAATTTTGTGTTTTCTTCTTTTGTTTTATCGATTGGTAAGAAATGAAATTATTCTTACCTAAACAATAACCCCATAGTCCATGTTGATCAAGATTCGATGTTGTTGAACAGAACAATGCAAATGATATTTGCGTGCCAATTGTAACTGTACGATAGATACATGTAGAAAACGAAGCACCTTGATAAATAAATGGAAAAACACAATCGCTGCCATTTCCTGTTCCACCCATTGTTTTCACGCGAGATGCTGAAAATGAATTAGATAGAATAACTAGATAGAATTAGTTATTTGTGTGTTCTACCTCGACAATATTTCCATTGTCGATCACGATCGAAATTACTAGTTAATGAACACCAACTATCGTTGACACTATCACTGACACATTTGTCATACCATTGACCGAGATAGAAAAATGGAAAGACACAATCACTAGGAGCTATTCAAATATAGATGATTATTTTTAAAAAGAAAACATTGCCATTATGTTAGGTAACTTACAACTAGTAGTTGTATTGGAATTTGCTTGTGTTGTTAATAGAATATTTTGTAGTGTATTGTGTATGGTTGATGTTTCATTCGATGTTAATAAATGAGATGTTGTTAAAAGTAGAGATAGAAATGTAGAACTAGGATTTGTTGATGTAGGTGTAGTGGTTTGATCAATTTGCTCTGTTGAAGTTAAGATAGTAGTGGTATGAATTTGAGATGATGAATATTCCATAGTGGTTGGTGTCACAGAAGTAGTTAATATTGTTTGTTCTGTACTGTCTAGAATAGTTGTCGATTGAGTCCATGAAGACGACATCAGTTTAGTTAAAAGTAATGAAGTAGTGATAGCTTGTTCTTCTACACTAGTCGTCGGCTCAGTTGATTGTTGTGTTGTTTCTCGAGTATGCAATGATGTTTCTGTTTGTAAATCTAAATTAGTAGTAGTAGTAGCAATAGACATTGTTGACTCCATTTGTGATGTAGACGTTTCTAATTCTGTATTCTCATATGTCACCGAATAACTGGTAGTTTCAGAGGAAGAAGTTGAAACTGAACTGTCCAAAGAGATTTCTTGAGTGGTTGACACAGAATCAATAATAGTCGTTGCATGTGAAATAGTATCTGCAAATGATTCTGGTTCGATAGTTTGAGTAGTATCAAAGTGTATAATCGGTGATGAATCAGTAGTCAATTGATGAAATAGAACTTCATTAGTTATCGTGGTAGGTTGTGTTGATATAGAACTTGAAAATGTAGTGCTTTCTGAATTATTGTGTGTGATTGAAGTAGTTTGATCGGCGACCATGTTTGTATGGATACTATTCAGTACAGTAGCTAACGTATCATGAGAAACAGACAATTCGGTGCTTTGACTTGAAATATGTATGGTACTTTCTGATGTTACTTGCGGTATATGATCAGTAAAGATTGGCAACGTTTCGTTTGATATGTTTGATGAGTTCAATACTGATGTAATTGGTAAGAACATATCTGTTGTGTTTTCTAATGTCACAGGTGCATTTGTCGATATATCATCTATGTGAACTGATATAGTTTCACTTGAAAGATTCGATGAGTGTGTCACTGGAAAGAAAGTATTGGAAGTATCTTCTGAAATTACTGGTGGAATATTAGTAACAAATGAATCGTTCAAAGCATGCGTTGGTATATTGTTTGTGATGAGTGGCAAAGTATGATTCGACAGTGATGTAACTTCAGAAAGAATATTTGTTGTGTCGTCCAATGTCACCGATGGTAAATCTGTTACTAGTGAATTATTCACTGAAGAGGATACACTTTCATCGGAATGATCTATTGTATGTGTAATCGATGGGAAAAAATTTGTAGTATTTTCCAATATTACAGGAGGTAAATCAGTAACCAATGAATGATTAGCACCATGTGTTGGTGCATTATCTGTGGGAATCTGTGAAGTTTCATTTGATAAGTTTGACACTGACGTTATTGCGGGAAAAGCATGCGTTGTGTTTTCTATCATTAGAGATGGTAAACTAGTCAACAATGAATCATCGTGAGTGTTTGTTGACATATTATCGATTACTGTAGGCGGTACGTTGGTCACCAAGGAGTGGTTGGTAATAACTTCTTGTGTGTCATTCAATAAACTCAATGATAATGTAATTGAAGGTGAAATATGAGTAGTATTTTCTAGCGCTACCGATAGTCCATCTGTTGGTATATTGTGTGTAAACATTGCCGCAGTTTCATTCGACGATAAATCTGATGATGAAGTGACTGAAACAAATATATTTGTCGTATTCTCCATCACTAGAGATGGTGCGTGGGATACAAATGAATCATTTAGACCATTTGTTGGTTGATTCATCGAATTCGATGATAATGCAATTGAAGCGAAAACATCCGTTGTATCTTCCAACACTTGAGGTGGCGCATTAGTGATCAACGAATCATTCAAAACATGTGTAGATATATTATTTGTAAACATTGTTGGTGTCTGATTTGAAGACAGGTTCGATGATAATGTACCCAGATATAAACTATTTGTAGTATTTTCCAACACTACAGGTGGTAAATTAGTAACGACTGAACCGTTGAAATCGTTTGTTGGTATGTCATTTGTAAACATCGATGTAGTTTGATTCGATAATGGTGTAATTGGATTCAAAATATCTGTAGTATTCTCCAACACTACAGGTGGTAAATTAGTAACGCCTGAATCATTGAAATCGTTTGTTGATGCATTATCAGTAAAGATTGGTGGCGTCTGATTTGAAGACAAATTCCACGGTGATGAAGCTGGATTCAAAATATTTGTAGTATTCTCCAACACTACAGGTGGTAAATTAGTAACGACTGAAGCGTTGAAATCGTTTGTTGGTATGTCATTTGTAAACATCGATGGAGTTTGATTCGACGACAAATTTGATGACAAAGTATTTGGAAGAAAAACATTCGTGGTATTTTCTGACATTATAGGTGGCAAATTAGTAACGACTGAACCATCGAACACGTTCGTTGGTATGTCGTTTGTAAACATCGATGGAGTTTGATTCGACGATGGTGCAACTGGATTCAACATATTCGTAATATTTTCCGACATTACAGGAGGCAAATTAGTAACAAATGAACCGTTGAAATCGTTTGTAGGTATATTATCTGTATACATCGATGGAGTTTGATTCGACGACGGTGCAACTGGATTCAACATATTCGTAATATTTTCCGACATTACAGGAGGCAAATTGGTAACAAATGAACCGTTGAAACCGTTTGTAGGTATATTATCTGTATACATCGATGGAGTTTGATTCGACGACGGTGCAACTGGATTCAACATATTCGTAATATTTTCCGACATTACAGGTGGCAAATCAGTAACAAATGAACCGTTGAAATCGTTTGTAGGTATATTATCTGTATACATCGATAGAGTTTGATTCGATGACAGATTCAATGATGATGTATCCAGATTAACAATATTCGTAGTATTTTCTAATACTACTGGTGGTGTATTAGTTACGTCTGAGTTGTTCTGTATATTTGTAACCTGATTGATCGTATATAGTGATGGAGTTTGATTCGACGACAAATTTGGTGATGATGCATTTGGAAGAAAAACATTCGTGGTATTTCCTGATATCGCCAGTGGCAAATCAGTAACAAATGAATCGTTGAAAACGTCTGTTGGTATATTATTTGTAAAAACTGGTAGAGTTTGATTTGACGATAAATTCGATGATGGTGTAACTGGATGCAAAGTATCCGTAGTATTTCCTAATACTAGAGATTGTTCATTGGTTACAGATGAGTTGTTCGATATATTGGCAGCCTGATCGATTGTATTTAGTGATGGAGTAGTTGGAAGAAAAATATTCGTGGTATTTTCCGATTCAACTAGAGGTAAAATAGTATTCGAAAGGTTCGTTGATGGTACAACTGGCAACGGACTATCAGTTATTGGCTGGTTTCCAGTAAGATGCGACTCAGTCGTGTGTTCATTGACAATATTCAGTGGTTCTATTGTATCATTCAATTGTAGTGAAGTTTGATTTATATTATATGATGGTAATAGTGTTGGAATAATATCAATAGTTTCATCGAGTATTCGTGAAGATGATTCTGCTGGACTGGTTGTGTTTGACACATCTACTTGCGTAGTGTTGATAGAAAGAGAAAGATCTTCATTTGAATTTTGCGTTGTGTTTACTGATAATATTGTCGATATCGTCACTGTTGAATTCACGGTTTGTGAAGTAGTATTAGAAGATGTTAGATCTTGTGTATCATTATGAGAAATAGGCAGTAAAATGTCAGTAGTTATGATATTATGATCATCCGTCGAAGGTGTTGTTGTTGTTGTGTTACTTACAGGTGCAAGAGTAATATTTAAACTCGATGACGAATTATTTTCAAATTCGCTTGAATTTGTATTTGATTGAGTAATATTAATAATATTGGATATATTTTGAATATTTATCGGTGTAGTAGTTGTTGATAGATCATCTGTTGAAACAGTTGTAATCAGTACAGTCGATACATTTTCCTGATCAGATGTATCATTTAAAAAATCCAAATCAATCAGTAGCCATGGAGGTGCAGTTGTAGTCGTCACTGTTGTATTTAACTCTACATCTTCTCCATTTGACATTTGCGCTTTAATATTCAATCGAATCGTTAGAATAAATATAACTAAGATTTGTTTCTTGTTCCACATTAATATTTTTGATTTCATTATAATTTTACTGACAAATACACACGTTTATTGAGTAAAAAAAAGTGCTGACAATTTTTTTCTGTTACATTTCTGACTTCTTTTCATTTTATATTTGTTCCTTTTGTCCGAGAATATATACGAACGCCATTCATACGACTAACAACATACAATCAATTCGATATTTACAATTAATTTCGAATTAGAGTTACATATAATGCGTCAAACTCAATATACGTAGGCGCACAATTTCTGCAGTACTTCTCTTTCACAGAATCAGATCTCGTCAATACATATTACTCAATAAAAAAAAACGAACTGCAAAGCTAAAGTATTTTGTTGAACCATTTTTTATTTCCTATTTGATGAAATGAGGAAATTTTTCGAATAAATTCAACGATGATCATTGTGAATATGAAGAGAAATCTCTATTGAAATATAATTTATGAATAATATCGAACGAAAATAATCGATGTTTTATTGCAACGTATCCAATAACAAACGATTAATATCGATTCGTGTTTTCTATTTCAAAATAATCATCGACTTGCCAATGAAATATTGACTGATTAATGATCAATTTCATCAAATAAAAACACGGAAAGAAAAATATTTTGCTGTTTTTTTCATTCAACTGAATAATCAAGTGCATTTTGTCTTTATTTTTAAATAGAAAATAGCTACTGTTCAAAAACAAATAAGAATGTAAGTTTTCAGTTTGGCACTACGTCAGGTATACTCAAAATTTGATAATAAGGAGTCGTAGCTCGAGACCGATGGCGATGGCATTCAAAACAGAATTCACTATTCGTATCGATTGAACATGTGGTAGCCGACGTATTAATAGAGTCGATATAAATACCAGTTTGACTTGATGAAACACTTGTATACGAACGATTGAATGGATTGGTGGCAGTAGTTGCTACTATTGTTGATTTTGGAATAGGTTTATCATCGATTTGTTTCTTTTTTCGGATTAATAAAAATATGATCAAAGTGATTGTTAATAAGACAATAGCAGTTAGAGCACATGCACTTGTGAATAAAATCAAACGAGATGAATCCATTGTTTTTTGTGATTGTTGTCGAATTGACGAACAAGTTAATTGAGAAATAAGTTCGGTATCAATGAGATCGGATACTGGCATCGGTGGTGGTGGAAGATTAAATTGTGGCGGTGGTGGAAGTCGAAACATGATGTACGAATGGCAAATACAACTAATAATCATGTATTTATAGATCGTTTCAAGCTGGATATATGCGTATTAGGTGTTTCTTGAGTGTGATCTATTCATTACGTATTTCTCACTAATTAGAGTCGCTCTCTTATCGATACGACAAAATATATATATGTGTGTGTGTACATGTGCATTATATGAACGATTCTATCAATTATGCAATAATGAACAACAGCTGACAAATCACAGAATAATTGAAGAGAGAAAGAGAGAGAGAGCGAGAAATCGAAGTGGTTTTACTTACATAAACATGTTCTCAAAAAAAAAAGATATTCATAAATTCATTTTCCTTTCAATTTTGTCATTGATTAA
>Ga0209922_101630_pt1 | contig 21223 bp, 23 predicted proteins | sample ThiBiot_500_biof_FD_183946 | JGI IMG/M metagenome (GOLD analysis project Ga0209922, IMG submission 183946) | Wastewater bioreactor microbial communities from Cape Town, South Africa - Thiocy_expt_500_biof (SPAdes) | ecosystem: Engineered > Bioreactor > Thiocyanate-remediating > Anaerobic-Aerobic ...
AGTTGGTGTTGTTTGCGGAGTTGTTTCCGTTTTTGGTTCGTCGATTTTCTGTAGAACTATCGAAGAATCGGTTTTCGGTGATGAAATAACAATCGACGGTTTATCGACTGTATGAATTTCGGATTGTTGTTCGTCATTGACTTTCTGTTTTTTATTCGATTCGTTTGACTCATCGGTCGACGGACGTTTCTGTGCTGGAGTCGATGATTTCGATAGTTTCGGAATCGGTTTAGTTGCATTAACAAGTGGTTTCTTTTTCTCGACAACTTTTGGTATTGATGCTGTTTTCTTTTTCGTCATCGATTGTTCTTCGATAACTTTCGAAGATTTGTCTTTCTTTATTTGTTCATTATTTGTTTTTAAGACTGGTTTTTTCGTTTGTTGAACTGGTGGTGTTTGATTTACTTTCGATTTACGATTAATTGGCTTCGATTTTTCATCACTTTCCTCAGCATCGAATATATTATTATCAAATACTAATTCCTTTTTTGCTTTCGATTTCGAAGGTGGTTCGGATTCGGAATCAGACGTATTAATTGTAAAATTCTAAAATCAAAATCGTAAATATAAAACTCATATTCTCTCTCTCTATGCTAATTACTCTTCGTGATGTGACATTGGCTCGTCGATTTTTCGTACGTTTATAATCATCTTCATCATCATCATCGTCATCGTCATCATGAGTATCACTATTCTCATCGGTTAGATGACCTTCGCTAGCCGATAATGAACTAAAACAAAAATAGAATTGATTGCTGAGAAATTATAAATTTGTATGCAAACCTATTTCGTGTTTGTTCATTTCGTTGTCGTTTTTTAATTCGATCGTACATACTAGCGCCTTTTCCAATATCTTTCCAAATAGTCGAATTTTTCGATGATTTTGCTTTACTTTTCGATACGGTTTTCTTTCGTTTTTTAATTTTGACGCTATCTTCATCGCTTGAATCTTGTTCTTGATCAGTTGTTGTTGTTGTTGTTGTTGTTGTGAGTGGATGCTCGGTTTTCTTCTCATCGACATCTGATGTCGATGAATGCGTTTCAGTAGTCGAACGTTTTCGAACGACTTTTGCAGCCGGTTTACTCGTCTGTTTAGGCGTTGTTGTTGTTTTCTTTGTTGGAATTGGTTTTTGTTGATGTTGTTGTTTACGTTTGGTTATTTCATTATTTAAGAGAGATTTCTTCGTCTTTTGAGCATCATTCGACGTCGATTTCTTGTCTGTATCACTATCGCTTTGAAGGACATTCGTTCGTTTGACTTTAACCGTTTTATTATTGGTTTTTGTCGGGGTTTCAACGGATGGTTTTATCGATTTCGTATCAATCCGTTCTAACGTTAGTTGTGGAATTTTTGAACCTATTGGTGTTGCTACCGTGTTCGGTTTAGTTGGTTTAGTTGTTTTCACCGCTGATTTTGTTGTGTCAACAGCTGGAGTTGATTTCAATGGTACGGATGTTGCCGTTGATTTTTTCGGTATTTTATCTAAGATCGGTTTTTTAACATTGGCAACTTCATTTGATGATAATTGTTGTTTTGTTGGCGGTGTACGCCAAGTTGATTTTTTATCATCAGCTTGACGTTCATCGACATCGTTTGTAAACACGCTACTATCCTGTTGATTAGCAGGTTTTTTCTTCTCCGTCGTTGGAGTTGGCGTCGATGGAGGCGTACGTTTCGATGTCGAATCGATTGACGCAGAACGATTTACCGGAGTAGTTGGTGTTACGGGCACGTTCGGACGTGTGTCTGTAGATGTACGCGGTGAAATGAAATTAGTTGATGACTTCCGTTCACTCGTTGGCGAGAGTGATGACGAATTCGATAGTGAACGTTGTTTTAAAATCGATTTCAAACCGGTTGAAGAGTTAGATAGTTGCGTTTGAAGTACGGGCGGTGAATTTGTTCCGCTATTGATCGGAGCTGTTGGTTCTGGTGAAGGTAATACAGATGAATCTTTGACGTTTGGTGTTGTTGGTGTCGTGACGACAGCTAACGGCGGAGGAATAGCTTTACGTTTGAATTTAGCTGATGGACCTAGACGCTCGAGAATTTTTGCCGACGATGTACTCGGTGACGTCGGCAGAGGTTCAGAGAACGACGCATTAGACGGAATATTCGATATGGGCGGACTAAGAAGATTAACCGGTGTCGAATTAGTATTCGATAGAGTTAATGGCGGTGGCGTAGGAGGTGGCGGAAGAGTCAAATTCGACATTAGATTATTATTATTATTATTATTATTATGAGATGATGTAGTCAGTGTAGAGGTCGTTGCCGATGGCGAATTTAGATTTAACGAAGGTGAGATAAGTGAAGCAGGCACCGGTGGTGGAGGAGGATGAAGTGTCGCCGCAAATGACCTAGAAAAGCAAATTTAGAATAGGATCAACAGAAAGGATGATCATTTTTTTTCGCTCGCTTACATTGGATTGTACTTTGCTGCAGCTGCCATTTGCGTTTGCGTAATAGCCGCCTGAAATGTCGTTAAAATCGATGTCGACGATGGATTCGGCAGAGTTGATAGATTCGGAAACGGTAGTGGAGGTGGTGTTAATACTGAAGGTATGGTCACAGGCGACGGCGATGTTGTCGATAGCGTTCGAGTTAAATTCAGTGACGGTACAGATGCAGTTGGAAAAGAGAATGGCGATGTCGTCGACGGAGTTACCGCTGATTTCGATGGTGATGATTGAGTATTCATAACAGCTGCGCGTGCTACTTGAAGACATTGAGCGATTTTAGCTGATGACGCCGGTGATAATGTCGAAACGAGATCATTCGTACTTTTCACGGTCGTATTGAGATTAGCAACGGATGGCGTCGTTGTTGTTGGTACGAATATCGAATTCGTTTTTTGATTTTGTTGTTCGATTAAAGTCGCTGGAGATAGAGACGAGCTCGACGATGACGAGGATGATGTCGCTGACTTCTGTTGGCCATGTTTCATTTCATTCATCTGCTGATCGAGCAGTCGAATACGTTCTTCAAGTGTAATCCGTGTCGCTGACGGATCTTCATCGGTGTTCGTCGGTAGATTCAGATCGATTAACGAATCAAGTTTATGCGGCACTGTTGTTGTTGTTGATGATGGAGTATTTAAACCCAAAGATGAATGTTTTAAATGTGCTTTTGGATTGAGTACAACGAGAACGCGCGCTGATGTCGACGAAGTTTTAATATTTTCGAAAGCAAATTGTGGAAATGGCAAACGTATCGATTCGATATGATCATTAAACAACGATGGATAACTTCTCAATCGAACATCTAATTGATCATAGGACACATCCGATTCGAGTGGAATCGTTTTCGTATGACTCGTCGACAGATGATATTTGACTTTCGGTAGACGACGATGATTTACATTCGGATCGATTTCATCTTTATTCACATTTGATGTCGAATGTGTTGGTGAGAGATGATTTTCGTTTGTAATCGAATTAGTGTCGGTTTGTTCGTCACGTTTGCCACCCGCACGTATCGGTTGTAAACGGTAGGCAGCTGTTGTTGGCAAAGGTTTTTCATTTTTACAGTTTTTCGTCAGACTCATCGACGAGATTTTCGTGTGACTCGATGGATTATTTGTTTGGTGACGTTTTCGATGTTTGTTCGTCGCTGATATTTTCGAGACTATCGTCATCAGGTTTACGTTTGAGATGATGTTCGTCATCTTCATTTTGATCTAAACCTGTTGAACTATTACTATCGTGCAATTGATTTTGCATGAGCCAATCGAAAATACGTTCATTGTCTTTGAGCGGTGCTTTCGGCGATGATGACGGTTGAATAATTGATGTTTGTTGTTGTTGTTTTGTTGGTTGAGGTGATGATTCTTTTTTCGATGGTTCGATTTGTTCGTCGAGTGCTGAATTGCAAACGAGATTTGCATCTGAATTTGGAATGTTTGTTAATACGTCCGTGTCTTTCTCGGATTTATTCGAACGTGAACGATGAGTTGATTTCACAGATTGTTCTTTCGTTGTCGACGTTGATTTCTTGCCTGATGAGATTTTATTCGACGTTGCGGTTGTGGCTGCTGAAGATTTATTTTGTTTCTTCGCGAGTTTCTGCGAATGTTTACTACTATGACGTTTTTGATAGGAATTTGATCGATGTTCGAGACTAGTTGTACTAATTGAACTATGACTTGAGGATGATGATGATCGTGAAGACGATTCCGAGGTAGATGATGCATGATGACGAGAACGACGATTTCGACCGGATGAAACATTATTTGAAACTATTTATAAAAAATAGAAGTTCATTTGAAAAATAAACGATTTATTCGTCAACATACGACTGTCTTTTGATGAAGTAGATAGACGATGTCGTCGTGTACCTACAGATGCACCAGGTAGACTTCCATTATCAACTAGAAAAAATAAATTTGAGTAAATTCATGAAAATTCGAAGTGATTTACTTGATGGAATGGATATTAGAGAAGAATTTGTTCCTTTTGCGTATTCTTTCGAATGTCGGCTAGAGAAAAAAGAACAAGCAAAATACGTTTCATTTCTTTTCGTCACAATTATATTTACCGATCAGATGAATGCCTCGAATCACTTTTATGCTGTGATCGACCCGTATTACCATACGCATTCGACCATCGATCACTGCTATTAGGTCGTGTCGACGATGTATCGAACGATTGTATAGTTTCAGGAAGAATCTCTCGTCCCGTACCATTTCGTTTCGATCTAGACAAAACAAACAAATCAATTCATTCAATTCAAATTTCGAATTCTCAACATACACAGATCGAGAATCTCCATGATAAGATGCATCTGGTGGATAACCGACATAACTAAAAAAAAACGAATCTTAAATAAATCCGATTCGGCTATAACTTTGAACCTACTTTTTCTTTTGACTAGCTTCATCGATAATATCCGAAAATCTCGTTACGAACACTTTACTAGCAAAATCGACTTGTATTCGTTTCAATTCGAGTTTCTTGCCACGAATTAGATTGATTGCTTCTTGTGCTGCACGTGTATCGGTAAAATAGATCAAACATTGAGCTGTTTGAGTTTTATGATGATTTCGATTGTCGATATAAATATCGAGCACTTGTTCGGTTGGAAGATTGGTTTGACGAAGAATGAAATTACGTAGAGATGATTCCGAAACATTCGACGGTAATTCATCGAGCCAAAGAACATTCGTTGGTTGACTTTTACCGAAACCCAACTAAAAAAATAATAAAAAAAAACAACGATATATTCATCAAATTTTTTGCAATTCATCGACAAGAAGTTCAAAAGTTTTGTTTTCTGCCTTTTAAGACGAAAGATCTAACCCACAAGGATGCTGCTACATTCTCTCCTTGAATTATTCTTTTCCTTGGACAATCTTTCACTTCTGATTATCATCGATCAATTAACAGTCAAACCATTTTATATTTATCTTATTCGTAGAGAGAAAAAAAACAACAAATCTCTTGAATTCTAGCGTTGAATGTGTCTGTATATATATATATATATAGTCATCGTTAGAATTTCAATATACTTTAATCGGATGATCTCGAAGAAGTTTGGGTTCGGATGCTTTCATCGCTTTGACCACGCTTTTGATATCAGCATATTGAACGAATGCAAATGGCAATTGATGTGGCGATTGCGTTTGTCGTTTGATTTCCACTTCCTTTTTAAATACGAATAAGAGAGAAAAAAACAAACAACAACAATCATTCGAAAGTAAATCATCACGAATACATACAATAATATCACCATATGCTGAATATGCTTCACGTAATTCATTGTAGGAAATTTCTGATTGAAGATTACCGATGTACAGAGTTCGTGTAGCTTTCATTGAATATTCGTCGATATCCGGATCGGTACAAATCGGTCGTTTCATAAGATCACATTCATCGGTTTCTAAACAAGAAAGAAAATTCGATTAACGAATCAATCGACGAATAATCTCATTTATTTACCGTTCATGATTCCATCATATGGTTCAGCTTTTAATCGAGTACCGTTTAAATTTTTGGTTATTGCGAATGTTAATGCTTTATCAACATGTTCAGGTTTTTGAAATGTTAGTAGAGCAAAACGAGTTTCATGTTCGCCATCGATTTGAACTTTTAGCAGACGTCCTTTTTCTTTGAAGTCAACAAATAGTTTCCACAATGATTCACGCAATGACTCTTCTACATAATCGAGAACGAGATAGAGAGAGAAAAGAAAAAAAGGAAAAGTATTTATTCATTCGACAATCGAGAAAAGCATACTGGTCATTTTAGGTAGATGATAAACTTTTAAGATCTTCGTTCTACCGACCGAATCATTCACTGGTGTGCTACGAGTTTTGTTCGAATGTCGACGATGACTTTTACACGAAATACTTTTGACAAGAAAAAAAAACAAATAAAATCAAAAGAAATTGAATTCGAGTAAAACATTTACCTATCGTCACTCGATCTGTCTGATTCAGATGATGACGAAGACGATGACGACGATGATGAATTATCGTGTTTACGTCTTGGTGGTTTTTCTTTCGTCGAATGTGAATTACTTGTTGATCTATTCATTGAAGAAGAAGAAGAAAAAACATCAAATTTCGTTGTCAATATTTTCCAATTGAATAAATTATACTTTGACATATTCGTCGATGATGTTTTTCGTTTACTTCCCGACGAATCTGAATCATGTTTAACAGGCACAACTTGATGTCTAATAAATTAACGTAAAAAGAAAAAACTATATATATATATTTTTACTTCTAATTATGAATAATTTTCATTTTAACTGAATGATATGAGGATATTTTTCTTTTTTCTTCGACCATAATGATTTATTATTTTGTTTTTTGTTTGTCTTTGTCTCAAACAAAAAACAATAAAATCCGTCATCATTTACGTATTAACCCTCTTCTCTTACAACAAATATCAATTACTCTACCGTAGGTTTTTTTCTCTCCCTCTCGTTCGTTCGCTCATTCAAACAGACGAATTCGTTGACTCATTCAACAACGTATATGTAAGCATATATACTCGAGTTCAAGGCTAATACTGTGACTATAGGGTTGAATACAATAAAGAAAAGAACAAGAAAAAAAAATACTATTGAAGGACATCATCGAAACGTAAATTCAAAAAAAAGAAGAAGATAAACGAGCATTTTTCTTCTCCATGAATTCAAACGAAATTCGAATATAATCCACGCATAGAACATGAATTTCTCTTACCGAACATTTTCATCAGGACTACCAAGCGTACGTGATGGACGTTTATCTCGTTCACCATTCATTGCTTTAGTTGGTAATGAATTTGTCACTGTTGCTGCTGCTGCTGTTGTTGTTGTTATTGTAGTATTCGACGTATTCGAAGATGATGAAAGCGACGGTTCAGTAATTGTAGTAGGAGTCAATGGTGATGGTTGTTCGGGCAATGCATTAGACGACGTAGACGATGGTGGCTCGAAAAGTGCTTTAGGCACCGAATTCGAACCATCGTGAAACGCTGTTCTTAATAGTTGTTCATCGAGAATATTTTCCGAGTTATGTGCTTTCGATGCCATACGTATATCCAAATAGGCAACGAATGCAAAGCCTTGTTCATTGATTTTGACTGATTGTACTCGGCCATGTCTGCAAAAGAAAACAATCGATTCGAATATTCGTTTCTCACAATTTTTTTCGGGTGATTTTACCGTTTGAAACAATCTTTAATCGAGTCTTCGGTAGCCGTTTCTGGTAAATTAGCTATTGCCAACCATCTTGATTCAGTAGGTTTGGTAGGTAATGATACTTTAGTCGTGTTTTCACTGGGCATGGCAAATATTCATTCGATATACAGTAATAGAATTATATACAAGTTGAAAAACGTAAATCATATACAGATACACACGCACACACACGAGAGAGAATTTGTCAAACAAGAAACAAAAAATATTTCGAAGAATTTTTCAGGTCAGAACAATGGCGATATTCTTCGCCGTTGACGTGGGATGATGAACATTGTTGTTGTTGCCAGCATCTACATTAAAAAGAAGAACGAACGGGCGAGAGAGAGAGAAAAGAAGAAGAAAAAGAAAAAGAAAAAAAAACGAGCCACCTTACATTACATTTTCTCTTCTTTATAGCATTCTCTCTCTTTCCTTCTCTTCCTTCTTTCGCTTTTTCCTCTCCTCCATCCATTTTATACGACAGAGAGTGCGCCAGTACGTTCGTGCGCTTCAAACTATCGTTGACTGCGATGGCGGTCGAAACGACGATCGTATTTTGCATTGTCGGGCATTGATGATGATGATAGTAGTGGGAGAGCAAGCGTATGCGCACAGCTTTACATATGGTTAAACTAATGATCATACACCACATGGTACAGATACTAATCAATGAGAATTGTCCTATTTGGCATTCGTAAAATATCCTATTTTCATTTAGATTTTGTTGTTTTTTTTTCGTTTCGAAAATCGCTTTAGTTTCTTGATAAAAACAGAAATACATCCACAGTTGTTTTTGAGTTAGCAAATACGCCGATATTTTTCTCTCTTTCCGTCGTTTTTTTTCTTCTTCTTTTTTTATCAAAATGAAATCACATAACAACAACAACAACAACAACATCGTTATCATCGAGAAAAACCCATGTAACTGATAGTGGCTTTAAGATGATCCTCTGATTATGATAAAAAAAAGAACATCGAAGACAGTCTAAGAGAGAACGAGAGAGAAAAAATGACACAGTCAACGAGTCTATGAAAAAAGAAAGCGAAGGTGAACGTCTTGCAAGTCGTCCGTCTGTCTGCTAGACATGCCGGCAGCTTCGACGACGGCTTCATCGTCGACAAACTCGACGGATAGCTCGTATTTTTCTTTTGCTCGTCCTGTCGTTTCGAGTGCAGATTGTAGCCCGAATAGAATATTTTACATTGAGGGTATGCGTTGGCTCGTTTGCTTGCTTGCTCGCTCGCTCGCACACGCATCTATACTACTATTTTATTAATGGAGTCGTCGTTTTTTTTTCTCCTCTTCTTCTCGTTTCTCGTCTTCGCTTATTACGCAGCACATTTTGTTCTTTTCCATTTTTAACCTATTTCAATGCATCGTTGTAGCCGTCGAAACTTCTCGAATGCAAGATTAGATTACATACATATGCCGAGAAAAAATACACGGCAGACGAACGAGAGAGAGAGAGAGAGCGAGCGAGCGAGAGAAAAATACTTTTTTTCTCTCATTTTTCTCATTTTCTCCAGATACAACATACGAAGCGGGCATTAATCGTTTGTTTCTCACTCGCTCGCACATATATTCAAACATCGACGACGACGACGACCATCGAGCTTTATGTCTTTCCCTTTGTCTCTTTTTTTTCTCTCTTTTCGCTTGGTCGTCATCGAATAAGATGAGGTTCATATACTATCATCGTTCATATAATTGATGCTGTTTACTACTACATTCAACAAACAACGTCACATATCTTTCTATATATATATATATATATAATAATAACATACGCATGTATACATTATTCTCGCATTTCGATTTTCTCATCGTTTCAAATCGTCGATCTCTTTCTATGTATATACATACATATATAAATAATATGGTCTTGTGTTGTCTGTAGTCATCGTATATTTTGTTTATTTCGTCCAATGCAACTACATCTAATAATATACTCTACGTCTGTCGTATTTCGTTGCTTGTTTTTCAGGCAATAATTCTTTCTAATTGGATTTATAATGCGTTTCTGTCGATACTGCTAAATTAGTGCAGGAGATTTCAACGACAACGACGAATTTTCTCATGATTTCATATATATTTTTATATGCAATTATTGATTTGGAAACAAAAGAATCTCTAATAACTCGGAGAATGAAAGAAAAAAGACGAAGAAAGACAATACATTTTGGACACAAAAGAAAGAAGAAAAAAAAACAATGATGAAAGAATGCATAGAGCATCCATAGTTGTGCTATCAAATAAAAAATTCTGTGCATCGTATGAATGAGAAAGGAGTCGGTTTGATGTAAAAATAATGGAAAAAAAAACGGAGTTAAGGGCAAAAGAAAAAAGAAGAAGACGATGCTTCATTATATTTTTTTTCTTCCTTCTTCGTTTTTATGTTCTCTCGACGTTGCTTATCGGGCGAGAACAGCGAATAGGGTACGAAGCCCTTTTGGCTTAGTGCCATCAAATATTGTTGATGATGATGATGCGTATGAGGACGATATTTTTCTCTCTGTTTTTCTTTTGTACAGCAACCTGCGTCCTTGTAAATGTATCTGCGAGTCATATTATTTTTTCTTTCCTATTCGTTCTTATTTTTTTCTTGACGAATGAAAGAATATCCAACAGAAATTAGACACGACAACAGTGCACCGGATTTGTAAGAAAAACAAAGCAGCAAAAGGACAAAAAAAGAAGAAATAAGTCGCCATATTTTTTGATAAAAGCAAAATGTGGACTGTTTCACATTCATATCGATATTAATATATATATGTATATTTAATATTTGTTGCTGATTTTGCAATAATAAAAGATAACATCACATTATTCTGCACATTTACAGATAAAAAGACGAGAAGATAAAAAAAAACGGCTATGACAAAAAAGTTAAGAAAAACAATAAATAAATAAAAAAGAACGAAGCGCAAAACCGTGAGATTAGATTTTAGAATAAAAAACACAAGCGAGAGCATCAACGGATTTTTTCTTTTGATGTACGAATATCACCAAATATTTAAATATGAACTCCAGGAAAGAGCATCGGCACCATTTGTTGGTTGTTGAGAGAGTGTTTGATCGTTGGATGAACTGTCGTCGATAGTTGTTGACATATTAGCTACTCGAACGAGTTGAGCTTGTTCATCTGAAGTCAATTTGAGCATTGTAACAAGTACAGGAATCAATTGGAGACGTTCGACAGATAATTTCAATGTTAAAAATTTGATTATGATGTTTTTTAAATATTCTAAATTTGATATCGATTCAGCACGATCCATGTTACGTTCTAAACGACGAATTTCGTCTTTAAGAAACGTGATTTGTTCAGTCAATCGTTGATTATTCATTTCAGTTTCATCGAATTGTTCGGTTAGATTTACTAGTTGACTTTTAGTTCGAGTTAATTCATCGTCAAGAAGTTGTTTTTCATTCGATTGATGAACATCAACGTGTTCTGATGGCGTCGTGAGATTCGAAATAACCTTTTCGTGATCAAGATTCATTTGTTGTAGTAAATAAATTCGGTTTTGTAACTGTTCGATTTCTTGTTGAGATAAATTGATTTGATTTTGAAAATCTACATTTGCTTGTTCATGTTCGGATTCGATCGTTGCAATTTGTTCCTTTGAATATTCAATTATCAATGTTTTATCTTCGATATTTCGTTCGTTTTACTTTAAAAGCTCTTGTTATCGTTTCGTTTTGTATCGAAAGATTTCTGATTGTATCTTGATGTTCGAGAATCTGCTGTGAAAACTGATTTTCGTTTTTCTGAATTTCTATTTGATGCTAAGAGAAAAGAATTTTTTGTCTTGTGGCTAAATCCGACTGTGTCTACTTGTTTTCTCATGTCTTGTTCACGTTTCTTTCCTTCGTTGAGTAATTTCGCTTGAATTTCAATGAGACGATTTTGTTCGTTTTGAAGAGCTTCATTTTCGGACATGAGTAATTGAATTTTATTACTAAAAAAGTGCAAAAATAGATTCGATTTCGATTCTTGACCGAAAAATGTACTTTGCATTTTCAAGTGACAGTTGAAATTTTTCTATAGTTCGCTCGAATTCATTTTGTTTGTCGGCTAATGATGGCGTTCGTTCACGTTGATTTGTTTGTTGTTGCTTAAGAACACTTTGCGCACGAATCTAAACATCAAAACAAGACGAATTTTGAATATCAAATCAATCGAGTTTAGTTCTATCAGAAGATTTCGTTGTTAGTTTAAAGAAGAATGCGGTTAGTTGATATGTGCAGTCGAAAGTCTTACTTTATAACTATTAAAATCATCCTGAAGTGAATCACTATAAGAATAAATTATGATAAATTTTTATTTCAAAGACTGTCTATCGATCTCTCGTTTTGTTTTTGCTATTTCAAAGATATTTTATTTGACTTACTAATCTTTTTTTGCGATATCGATATCGTGTTTAGCGATACGTAGATTTTGTTCTAATATTTGAATCGTTTTCGATTGATTTTCAGTTTGTTGATTGACTTTCTCTGAAAAAGAAATGGATATTGAACTATTTCTCGTTGAAATTCGTTCGATTTCTACCGGTTAATTGTTGTTTTTCATTTTTGAGATCTTTAATTATTAATTGATTTTCTTCTAATTGTTGTTGAAGCGTTTGAACTAATTCATTCATTTGATCTTCACTTTGGAATCGTTGTATTTCTCGATCTTTAGCAGTTTGTAATTCTTTTTTTGCATTATCGAGAAGTAATTTGAATTTATTGGCTCGTTGGTCAATTTGACATTTTTGTTCTTCTAAATTTTGTAATTCTATTTTCAAACATGAATACTTTTCTGTACTATTTAATAATTCATCACGAAGTTCTTGAAGATCTTTATCTTTATTTAATAAATCTTTTTTTAGATTTTCAATTGTTTTTTCATAATCAGCTAATTCGAGATCGATGAGATTTTGTTTTTGTTGTTGATTTTTCTCTTGAAATTCTTTTTTCAAACGTGTTAATAAAACTTTCATTTTCTGATATTTATCTTTTAATTCCTAAATCATCGAATTCGTGAGAGAGAAGCGAAAGATTTGAAATTTTACTTGAACATTTTCGTTGTCATTTTGATTCGATTCGAGATTTTTTATTTGTTCGGTTAGTTGATGTTTTTCTTCGATTATTCGATTGAAATTCTCTTGAATTTCATCGTATTTCGATTGGCAAACTTTCAATTCGTTTTCTAATTGCAAATTTTCTTGTAATTTCTGATTCATAAAATCGTTGAATTGATCTTGACTTTCTGTTGCATTTAAAAGCGAAGATTTTTGTTGTTCAAGATTAATTCCAATTTGTTTGATTTGATTTTGATATTTTTCTATCAACTGTTCTTGTTCATCTCGTTCTAAACGTAGGATACGAATGGTTTCATCACGTTCAAGTAAAACGAGCTGTTGTCGTTCGTGATCAATTTTCAATTTGTCGAAAAGTTCAGTTTGATTGTGGTATTGTCTTTCTAACTGTTCGGTTAGTTGGTATTTTTCTTGGAGTTCTTTGTACGAGCTTTCGATTTGATGTAATTGATCGAGTTGTATTCGATCTGCAAAATAGAATTTTGTTTCGTTTCGATTTTTTGAATTCGAACAAACCGAGATTTGCTTGTTGAAATGTGTTTTCTAATTGAATTGTTTTTTCACATTGTTTAGTTAGTTGTTGTTCGAGATAGGTTTGATGATCTTTTAATTGTTCGTATGTTGAATTTGTTGAGCAAAATTTGCGTTGAACAATTTCGTTGTTTAATTGGGTATTTTCGTGAGATAATTTTTCGCATTCGAGACGAAGATTATCTTCGATTTGTTTGGAAATAAACTTGAATTTATCGAATTCTAATCGAATAATTGGAGGAGAATTGTTCTAATAGAAGACAAAAAACAGATAGGAAAGATCTTGTCAAAATCAAATCTGTTGAAAGTGACAAGGTCACGACATTGTCTTGACAGACGAAATGCATTTCTTATCTCATTGTCTATGAGATCCGTCATCGATTCAATACTTTTTTTTCGCTGTTCACCTTGTCAATTGATTACCTGTTGAAATGGTTTTTCGATAATAATTTGCCAATTATTTGTTGTTAATTCTTCGTTCATGCCTTGATAGATTCGTTCGAAAATCGTATCTAATACGACGTGTTCATGTTTATTTATACAGATTTTACATTGTTCGAGAAGATTATTTTGAAAGATTGAAATCGATTTGGGATCGAATTCATTTTTGGCGGTATTGTTCGTTTTCAATAACATATATTGTAGAACTCGACAACGTTCGATGACTAATGTACAAAGACGAAGAACGCTTTCGAAATTCAATGGAATCGAAAATTCATCATCATCGGACGCATTCGTTATTCCGATTGAATGTAATAATGTTGGAACATCAGTGCAGAGAAGTAGAGAAGATGTTGACGATGCTTTTGTTAGATTAGTTTGTTGATCATTGATTTGATTAAGTGGTAATGAAGATGAATTAACCGATGGGTGTTGTTGACATTTATCGGATGTTTCGAATTGATTTGAATGACTTTCACGTTGTAATTCGAGAAATTGTTCTTCGAAATCTTCGATCTGTCGACGGTAATTATCGATTTCAGTTTCGAATCGTTTCTTTTCGATTCCATATTGACTGACTTTTAATCGTAGATCTTCATTTTCGAATTTAATTTCTTCATTGAAAAATTCTAAATCTTCGATACGTTGTTTCAAATCGATTTTTTCTTGATTGAAATGATCGAATATCTGCTTGTAATTATCATGTTTTTGTTCTAATTCATTTTTGTAAATTTCAAAAAATTCTCTATCGATTGAATCAGGCAGAGAAAGTGGCAATTGAAAGAGATCGATGGTGAAACTTAAGGAATTTAATATAAGCTCGGAATGAGATGAAGATTTTTGATTTTCGTAAAGCACTGAAAGTTCGTTTTCTGATTGACGGAAATTCTATGAGAAAAACAAGTTTTTTTTCTTCTTCTTCAATAGACATGGTTCGATTACGTTTAGTTCTTGTTTTAATTTGTCTAGTTCAATTTTATTTTGATCGATTTCAGTTCGAAGGTCCTAAAAAGCAGAATGAATTACGTTTTGTTTAATTTCTCCATTGATTGTCGATCTCTACTTTTTCAATTTGTTGTAAATTGTTATTCAAATCAGTGAGCTCATTGATTTTGGTATCGAGTTTTTTCTTTAATAATATTTGATTTTTAATTACTTTGATCAATTCGTCTTTGGACATTGATTCCAACTAGAACAATCGAATTTACAAACGATTATTTTATTAACAAACAAACAAACCTTGCCAAGTCCAGATGATTTCTCATCATTGGTTATTTTCCCATCGAATGTTATGTGATCGTTATTCATGTCAATAATTCTCTTTCATCTGAAAATATTAAACATACCATATTGTTCGTAGATAGAACAAAAGAAAGCTATGTCTAAAGGCTTCCAGTAAACACAAGTTATATACACACATATAGATCTATATGTATATATGTAGAAAATGAGTGTTAGTTTGTCTTTCTCCTTCTCATAGACAAACGAAACATAATACATTTTGTTTCCTTGCATTCTTGTCGAAGTTCTCGCCTGTTTAACGATGAAAGCTGATAGACTGATGAAGGAAATGTACCATCACAACAAATTGTTATTTCTCTATTCAATGCTTTTTTTTATGCAACTTACTATTCTCAAGTCTATTGAAGCAATTGTCTGTTATCCTCTGTGGAGACCTTGGTGAGCTCGTTATATGTTCTTCTTCGACAAAGAATTACATAGAATAAGAAATAATAAGAGAACGCAACGAAAGAAAAACTGATGGAATGCTACGCCTCAATGAATTAATCAAGACAAGGAAAAAAATGCGAATAATATTGACAAAATTGAGTAAATGAGCAGCATGCCTATGTGCACATGTAATTACTAGATGTTCTTATCAATGATTGGTAAAAAAAACAACTGTTATACAAACCGATCATTACTTCATCTGATAGTATTCGAATTGAACTTTGTTAAAAAGCCTTCATTTAATCTTCAATGCTAAGCTCCATTTAAAATATCTATCCGGTTTTCAAGGCTAAATTCTCCTCTTTTTTTATTTTATTTTATTTTGCTAATCCTAAGAAAATATCAACTATTCAAGTGTAGTCTCAAAACAAAACAAAAAAAAACTTCGTTGTATCACAAATGTTTAACTTAATCTCATCGGAATACTGATTCATTTGATGACAGACAGGAAATGTTGTTCGTAAACACAAAAATATATATTCGAATCAACTATATGAATATTAATATAGGCAAAGCACAAATGATTTTCGTCTCCGAACTTATTTGTTCTGAAATCGAATCTCTTCGACGGCCTTATATTTTTCTGTTTATTATTTTTAATAGACCTGCTAAATTCTAACTTGCTAATGTATTCGTCGCGACCGATAAGAAAAAAGCGAACGACTGTTATGTTTTTCTTTTTTTCTCTCTTTCTCGCGCTCTCTCTCTCTCCTTTTGTCGGTCGTGTCAAGAAAAAGAAAGACGTGGTAACCTTCAACAATCATAAAAGAAAATTTCTTGTAGATTTTATAGTGAATAACAAAGGTAAAAGGAGCAAAAAACCGGGTTGTTGTTTATTCTAAGTTAACCGGATCAATAAAACAAGAAAACAAAATCTTAAATTTCAAACAAACTAGCAATAACTTCTTCTAATATTTCCTATTGGCCTTTCTTCTTTGGTAATATCTTATTTGCTTGAACTTGTAATGTTGTCAAAAGTTTGAATAAGATGTAGCCATGACATAGATGTAATACTGAGCTACTCAATACCGTTGACGGATAAGTATTCCATGCATATTCAATCAAGCCAAGAACTAATAAACTGCAAATATCGAATTCGATTTTTAATTTTTACTATGGAAATAGTTAAAAAATAAACTGACCTAGCAACTTGCTGGGATTTTGTACTCCATAGCAAATGAGCTAACATATGATAGTACCAAACATAGAATTGATAATGAAGCGAACGACAAAAACAAATACCGATGAAATTCGAGTAGAACATCATGGTTGTAATCATATCATCGGAGAGAACGTGAGTTTTATGATAATTTAAAAGTTCACCAAAACTTTTTACGTCCCTGTTTTCGATTAATAGAACAAAAATAGGAAAACTAATGAGGAGATTTTGATCGGTTTACTTTAACCATTGATAACGAGAAACGTAAAGAAGAATTAAAATATGAAGTAATAATAAAGTTAAATGAAAATAACGATTAAGAAATAGATCTTCAGGTATTAAACGCCAATTCACTGTCCAAATGTAGAAAAATTGTCGACCAAGATCAAATGAACGTGCTATGTAAGCAACAGGATTGCTGAGAAGAAATGGCATCGCAAATATCAACTAGATAAATCATTTACTATTCGATTGAACAAAAAATTGACGATTTACTTGTATTAAACCACAATAGATTATATATTGAAATGTTTTTGTCAATCCAACGGAGAGTAAAAGAATAAAAAACAAGGCTGGAGCCATTAGAAGAATATTCATTTTGATTGAAACAGCCAAACTAGAATTGAATTATTCAAATTAACCATACAAAAACACACAAACATCATCGTTCGTTAAAACCTATAGAATATACATCCGATTGCCCATTGTCGACGAAGTAAAAACACGATTGCAATATATAAAACTGTCATCGCAATCGGATCATTAAATAATCGAAGTACAAATATCGAATGGATACGATACGCTAATAAACACATAAATATGTAAGCGTAAGGTGGAACCTGTCAAATAAAAAAGATAGACATCTCCTTTCAACAATACGAACAGACAAGAAAAAATGATGATAAATAGACCTTGGCATTTCGATTGTAAATGCAGAAAACAGCTGAGATCATAATTAAATAAATACCAGCAAAGACATATTGCGCAAGACGAATATTACGACCAAAGTTAGTCACATAATAGAATATTAAATAAATGTAAACAAAGCCAGCTGGATAGACAAGTGGACCTGTATCACCTTTTAATTCATAATAATTATATGTACCATTGACTACGCCTTCAACTTCTTGCATGTAAGCAATCCAATCAATTTCTGTGTATTTTGTTTTTTCAATAATAAATATGTTTAAGAAAATTTCCAACAGAAACAGACCACTCATGACATAAATGGATTTCTTTGGATTTAATAGAATATTCTTGTAGAACGATAGAGTAAATAGTTGTTTGACTTGTGTTCGAGAATAAGAATAATATTTAGATAAAGTCGAATTATTTCGACTTGCAGATCGGGATTGCGGTGGTGGCATTCTCGTATTTTTTATCTGGAAAAATGTTGAATATCTTTCACTAAAAATATTATGACTTGAAGGTCTCAAAAATGTGACGCTCTACATACAGTCTTGGAAGAAGGAGAAAAAAAAATAAATCACGGATTTCATAATTATCAAATAGTAAGCTTGAGAATAACAGATGGCGACACAGATTTACATCATCGAAAAAATAAACAACTTCCTCTTTTTCAATATATTTCAAAGAAAAATTTCATACTTTACAAACAATCAATGGCCACATCAGTTGATCAATCCTGTCCAATCTGTTTCGAAATCTACGATACTGCTCAATATCCCAAAGTATTTTCGATCTGTAGTCATGCATTTTGTAATGTTTGTTTACAACGAATCATAAAACTCAATCCATTCTGTCCCTTATGTCGTCAATACCTTTTGCCGAATAATTCATCGACCAAACCTAAACAATTACCGAACGAAGCGACATGGAATCCACAAACTGTACGGGCCATGCTTGGCAGAGAAGAACTCGACGAAAAGGGAAATTCATTTCGACCTGTTTACCTATCAAATGGTGAACGTACAAATATTCATGTCGGTCGAGGTTCTAACATCAGCATATCAAAGGATGTTAATCTCGTTATTAATGGAAAACGAGTGGAAAATCCTTCTGATTGCAGTACACAATAACTTTTCTATGTTTTTTTCTTTCAAAAAGAAATTTATTAACATAACAATAAATACAATAAATTAAAACTAAAATATAATAAATAGTTCGATTGCTCAATGATCTGTTGCTGATCGTCGTGATGGTAAATCGCGTTTTTTTAATTTTTCACTATGACGTCGATTTTTGAACCATTGCTAAACAAAGAAAGACAAATTATCGACAATATTTATATATGAAACTTTGGAGAAAGATGTACTTACACGAACTTTATCAACCGATACATTTAATTGTATAGCTAAATCTTGAAGAGTTTCATTGGATGGATGCGAATCACGATTGTAAGCTTGATGAAGTAATTGAAGTTCGTTTTTCTTGAAACATTTGTGTCGACGAAGTGGTGTACGATCAGCTTTTGGAGCAGGAATTGTGTCTAAAAATAGACAATCGATTAGATATGAATATTGATCCATAACAATACTTGCTACAGATTGAGAACAGAAAAACAAAATTGAAGATACATACTTGATTGTACAGAAGGGGAGAAATATACTTGCGTTTGTTGTTGTTGTTCTTGTTGATAATAAGAATATGAAGTTGATGGTGTTGTAGAATAAAAATTGTATGGTGAATGAACTGGACATGATGTTGTTGGCATTGGCGAATAGAAATAAGATGATGATGATGATGTTGGTGAGATGTAATCATATGAATAATCGTATGATGTTGAATATTGGTTTATTGGTGAAGAGAAATAGTTGCTATTCATTTTAAATGTAGTTTAACTGAATAGATAACGTTGAGTTGAGTGAGATATCATTTATATATGAATTTTCGTTCTGTTTAATGATAATAAATGACGAATAGTTAAAGATTTAATGAATAATGTCTCGTTTCCCAGAACAGCTCAGGCAACACTGTTCTTAATTGGTATTCGTCATCAAGCGAACATTTTAATGATGATCATTTCTTAATTGGTGCGCACTATGTCAATGTATGGGAATTAAGAAGAGAAAAAGCAAGATATGTCTTTCGTTCTCTCGTCTAATTTTATTTCGAAGAAGAAAAACAAAACAATCACTGAATCGTACAAAGATGTTTTGAACAGGAATGAGACTGTTCGAATGGTGGACAATTAAGATTATCGAACAGTTCGGAATAATCACTATCGGAATGTGAAGAGAATTCTTCGACTGAATAAACATCGATGTACTCATCGACACTATCAGTACATGAACGAAATGTACTATCGCTTGTGAACGAATCTGTATCAGCGTCGTCATCGAACGTAGCTAGTGGTGACATGTAAAGTTGAGTTGAATGCGATGGAAATCTTGAAAGATGTTTTTCACGTGAACAAGCAAGAAGCGGAGTGGATGGATAACGAGAAACTGAAGGATTCTTTTGGTATAATCGAAAGGAGAAATTTGAACGATGCATTTCGTGATGGTTTTGATTGAGAATTTGTAAAGATGGGCGTTGTCGTAATGGTGATTCAATAATCACAGGTAAATTAGAACGAAGATGATCATCGATCTAGATATTGACTATTTAGATGTTAGACGAGTTTTAAGTGAAACTTACATGATGTCTTCGTTCGTTTTTGATTTGATTGAGCTGTTTGACATCATTGGATTTCCATGACCAGGAATCTGATTTTTCCCAGTATGGTGTTGACGATATTGTTGCTTGTGAATGATCATTAATAGTAGTAAGATGATCGATGCAATTCTGTTCGACAAATGAGCGTATTTCGGGCAATGAAGTAAACATGAATGTTTGAGATGATTGTTCGTATTGTTTTTTCGATGATTTTGTTGATCGATTGTTGGATGGTAGATCACGAAAAGTAAATTTCGGAATTGAAGTACGACCTAAATATTGTTGACGATCGATTCGAATGAGTATGAGATCTACTTACGAAGAAGTGATAGTCGAGGTTTACGTTGAACTAGAGATTGATTGGATAAACGATTTTTATGTCGAAGTCTTGCAATTGAATCATTGAGTGATGTCGTTGACATTGGAAAACGATGATTGAGAATTGGTCGCCATTCAGTTTTATTTGTTGTTGCTGGTGGTTGTTGTTGATTTGATGAAATCGTATTGATCAAAGGTTTATTTGCTACATCAATTGGTTGTTGTCGTATTTCCGAGATGCAATCGACACTACCAGCCATTGTCTTTCGATAATCACAATCAAATGATGATGAAGATGTTTTAAAACCAACGAAAGTCTCTAATGGAACATTCAATGAAGTTAACGAATGAGTTTTTAATTTAATATTCAATTTCAATGGTAAAAGATCAGATTGGTCAGTAGATTGAGGATAATTACAACAAATCTTCATTGTCATACGAACAACAAACTGTATATGTATATGTGCGTGTGTGTGTGTGTCGATATATTAGTGAATAGTAGTGATGCGATTGATCATTAAATGAACAGAGCGGTAACAAAACATCGATGTAATACGATTCTTTTCGTTTTGTATCTACGAGACAATGAAATAAAACAGATATACGTCATATTTATACATCTTTACTATAGTTAGTCATTTTGTATTCATAACACTTGAGATCTTTTGTTATAA